>Ga0065711_1042873_pt1 | contig 15082 bp, 6 predicted proteins | sample Hoacrofraction12_FD_59098 | JGI IMG/M metagenome (GOLD analysis project Ga0065711, IMG submission 59098) | Hoatzin crop microbial communities from Cojedes, Venezuela - Epithelial fraction 12 v2 (version 2) | ecosystem: Host-associated > Birds > Digestive system > Esophagus > Crop | place... | reverse complement strand
AAGCACAGGAAGTTCCATCTGAACATGAGGAAGAACTTCTTCCCTCTGAGGGTGACGGAGCCCTGGAACAGGCTGCCCAGGGAGGTGGTGGAGTCTCCTTCTCTGGAGATATTCAAGACCTGCCTGGACAAGGTCCTGTGCAGCCTGCTGTAGGTGACCCTGCTTCGTCAGGAGGGTTGGACGAGATGACCCTGAGCGCAGATGTGTGTCTCGGAGTGAAGCAACGGGAAACTTAGTAATGCTGACGAAGACGGCAAAAGGTGAAGAATGTAGTCACAGAAACATGCAGTGTTGCTCAACTGAAAGAGCATTAGGGGCTTGAGGCTGAGGGAGAGAGACTTGCAACTTTGAGCAAAGGACCTGCTTCCTGTTGGTGAATTCCTGTTGGACTCCCCGACATGGAACAACATGTAGTTCTCTGAATTAACTGGACTATACCAGAAAAGTATGTGGTTCCATCATCCTCATCACCTCCTGATGAAAATAAATTTAAGAATCCTGAAAACCACTAACTGACCAAAAAGGGATAGAGATTGTTATATGTTTCTTATGCTTCTGTTACTGTGTTCAGTTCACTCAAAGAACAAAGGACAAGGGCTTTACTCAAAGGCACTGTCAAGTTCACTCAGTAAAAAACAAAAAAAGCGGGCGGGAGGTGGCAAATCTGGTTGCTTTTGAGAAACATAGGTTTACATGTCCCAAGTTTCTTGGTGTTCAGACAAAATCAGCCCTGGAATGAAGAGCGGCTTACAAAAGTTGAATTTAGGTACCGTTGAGGCAATACTAGAGAAGTGCTAGAGAGAAGTCCTTAGAGATTAGCTACTTGTTCATGTTCTTCCACTACTTAGGGCATCTCTTCTCACATTGCCAGTTTGGCCCATGTCCTGAGATCTTTTTGGAGTCTATGGATTACCCTGTGTCAAAATTAGGAAAGAAGCAAAGGAGCCTGGCTGAGAAAAAATTAACTGTGCTTGACAGGTAGGCTGTTGTAAGCACATAAATCAGGTGTTCTCTCTGTATTCACTCCTCATCAATTGAAAACAGTCATTTTTTCCTGGTTCTCTGCCATGTGAAAGTTTATGGTTAATGGAGTCTGGAAGGTTGACCATCTGTGGTTTTCTGGCTCTGCAAATCCTTATACTCTACCAGCATTGTACAACACACACATTAAGAACTGTTGAACACGTGGCCATCCTAGGCAATTTGCTGTTGCTTCACTGAAATCCTGCCTTATTTTACACTTCTATCAGAAATTAGTTTACCAATTTAGGAGTTACCTTTGCCCCAGGAAGCCCAAAACCTGGTTCTCCAACTGGTCCAGCGAGACCAGGTAATCCAATGTCACCCTACAATGAAGAAAATATATTCTCTAGTTGTGTATTATTAAACACTGATTGCAGGCTCTGGTTTTGGATTTCTGTTATACAGATTTATATATATAAAATGGGTGTTGTTTTTTTTTGCAAGCATTAAAAATAAAAAGCAGAAGAAAGAAAAGTATTTTGATAATCAAAGCTATCCAAGACAAAGATATTAACATAGGTAGGCCACACCTCAAGCTGGTACACAGTTAATACCAGGGCATGGTGGTAACTCGACTGGATACAATCCATAACTGTTTGTAGGAAAGAACAAGTTTTAGTTGACCTCATAAGGCTGTAATGATTTACACAATTAACACATGGCCTACTTCACAGTTTTCACCCTGTCTTTATAAGCACTAGGAGATGCAGGATGGATGCAGTGTGGATGTTACCTTTGGTCCAGACACAGCTCTTCCAGGAGGACCTGGCATTCCAAGGCGTCCTGGCACACCAGGCTCTCCCTGCAGTGAAGGAAGGAGAGCAAAACCAATGGATTTTTCTGAAAGTGAGCATGAGCATCTCATATAGAAAACATCTATGCAACAATTTATAATATTCCATTAAAATTCTGTTAGAATTTCTAATATTCTATTCTATGTGGAGTGAAACCTAACTATCTGAAGAACTGCTAACAAGCATAGTTCTGATTTCTTAATGGAAATGAGATTCTTTTCAGTCACTGAACAAATATATGTTATTAGAAGTCCCTCTCTTTGTGTATTCGAGACTTGGTCCAGCATATCCAGCACTCAAGGCTTCCTGCCCAGCTGTGCAGGTATACTGAAAACATCTATATTTTTCTGTTAGACTTGCAAAAATAGTCCTTTCTGCGTACTTTTTACCCCTTTTTATTTTTCCTCTTACGTGAAAATGCACAGTCTTGTGTGTATAAATAGAAAAAGACTTAGTAAGAAACTGGAGGACAAATGTGGAGTAGCCCTTCTCACTTTCAGTGAGTACTAAGTATTTGAATAGAAACTTCAAATCCATAAAAAGTATCAGCTATGAGTCAGTGTAAGGGAAACTAAAGTCCTGTCACATATGTATATGGCATACACCATACTATCTTCCCAAACATTTCAGCATAAAAATACCAGTATCAGTGTCCCTTAACTTTTTCCAAACTGACAGGGAAGCAATATGGTCAATGCAAAGTTTTTTAAAAAATGCTTCTAGATGTTTATAGGGATCATGGCATGTCTTGCTAAGAGAAGCCTTAGTGAACTTTTTTTTTTCTTATTTTTTAAGAAGCAAGTCCATTCTGGGACAGTTGTTTCTGAGATCCAGAGCAAAGCACTGCTTTGGTCTATTTTACACACATGACATGATAATAAACCTACTTTAGCTCCAGCAGGTCCAGGCAGTCCTGTTGGTCCTGTTAATCCACGTATTCCTCTCTGACCTTGATCTCCCTACAAAAATTGAGAAGACGTGTCACACATATCAAATAATATTAAGAATTTGTTAACTGAAATTAACTGTAAGTATCAGTGAAAGATAGTGAAGTTCTATCTTGTAGCTGGTGTGCATGAGCTGTTCCTATCGCCTTCATTGGCAAGTCAGTTAATTGTGTTCAGTAATTGTCCAGTTTTAGATTTGTACAGTTAAAACTATGTAGATGTCATCTGAAATTAAATTAACTGACTTACCGGTGAATACTGTGAAAAAGTAAGAACCAAAAGGAATCTTAAAGATTGCATCTTTGCAGCTGAAAGATCAAGTTAAGTAATTACATGAAAAAGATGCTATCTAAGAGAAATAATCAAAACAGAAAAAGATAATTAAAGGTACTTTTTTTTATTCAAAGGCAAATAGGGCCAATCAATTGACAACTATGCCCCTTCTGATTGATCGGCTTATACTTCCAGGCAAAAAAAGCTAAGAATAGATAATGTAAAGTTTGTAAAGGGATAACTGCTATTTAAGCATGTTATTAGGCTGTAATAATTACAACAAAAATCAAACAGGTATCAGTCCAGAATAATTCTGAAAAAGTTCCAATACAGTAATTAATTTTACTGCTGCATCATGCCATCTGCATGTATTCCCTACCAAGATAATCTGAAAACAGGTGGATGCCTTGATTTTCCTTCCTGCACTGTTTTTTAGCCCTTCCAGCTTCTTGCAATTGTGATACTGAATATCTTTATTTCTCTTCTGTTGTGACATTTAATCTCTGTATGTCTTGTCCAATGTCTTGGAAAACTGTTCCAGCACTTTCCAGGGTCTTTATTTCACAGGATACAGGTGCTGATATGAGAAACCAGAATTACTTCTCCATCTGGGAATAAATACAGAAGATCTGTACAAGAGCCGGAACCTAAAAGATTGACCCAGTTATTCCTACTAACAGAAGTAGTATTCCCAGCAAAGGGTTTAGCTCTTTGTGAGCTTCTTGGACCAGATACTACCACAGGTACTGGAAATTGTGAGGCACTGAACTGTTGTGCTGTCGTTTAAAAAAAAATTATTAAAAAGATGTTCTGGGTGGTCTTTTATTAACTTCACTATTTAAAAAGTTCTTCTTCCAGGCTGAGGCTAAAATAAACTCTACAGTTAACCACTTTTAGAAGCACTCATTAACCTATTCCTTGAGGTATATTTTTTCATAACTTGTAATAGACCAAAAAGAGAAGACTTTGATAAACCTATTCCTGGAACATTAAAATTTTGAATGTCACCCTTATTAAGAAATTCTCACCTTCTCCCCCTGTATTCCAATCCCTGGAACACCTTCAGGACCTCTAAGACCAGGTAACCCTGGCTCACCCTGGAACAGAAAAATCAAACCAGCATTTCAGAGAACTGCATAGATATGGTGCGTGATGAACCCTGTGTTCACTTGAATAAGCTCATTAAAATCATAGATCTTTTAGAGTCAATGGCAAGACTCGCACTGATGTCAGTGAGCCCAGGATTTTCTTCCCGTATTCAGAAGCAACCACTGTAAAACTTTGGGTGGAATGCATGAAGCAGCGTGTTTCCTTAGTGATGGCTGAACACTCTGAGGTAATCTTTAAATATATGGGGTTTATTAATCTTCAGATATATGGGGTTTCTGATTCTAGGAAAATACCATGATCGGAAGGCTACAAAAGGTTGCCTGTAGCCATTTTAGTGGTTTCCCTTCTGAGCTGCAGGGCATTTGATGGATTAAATAAAGCCAACAAATCTGAGCAAGGTAAGACAACACCCCACCCCTCCCAAAAAAAGAAAAAGTTTTCCCTAAAAAAGTGTGTTTGACACAATATTTTTCACTGAAAAATGTGCTACTTTTCCCCTTGTCTATGAACACTCTCTCTTCTAGGTTTGGGTATAAGCACAAAGAGAACAGTAGGAATGCTTGGAGGGAAGCGGGTAGACTGCAGACTGAGGTGAACCAACCTTTTGTCCAGGGGCACCATCTTCTCCCGGAAGACCAGGCAGACCTGCCAGTCCTGAAGGGCCTGGCTCACCCTGATATCAATAAAAAGTAAGTCCTTCTATTAAAAGTAGACTTGGTACTACTTTTTCTCTAAATCAAGGAAATCTGTTTTTAAAAGTTTACTAAATTGTATATATATTTATAACAAACACTTATGCATGTGAACCCAAATCTTGCCATATTTTTATAAAGACAGCTCTCATGTATCTGGAACTATCCTACTGTCTGATTGTTCAAACTGTGCATTTTACCTATGCAATTAATATTATTAGCTATTAATGCTCCAGCTCATTCTTAAAAAATAATGCTATCATTTCATTAAGGGGCAGCATTTGAAGCAAATATCAGATAGAGCTGACAGTGGCACGATTATTGACATCTTGCTGGTGAATATCAATGCCAGTCTTTTAATGGCAGTGGAACTGTCATCGGCCTATTTATGTAAGGTTCAAGAGCCTGACTTGGTTTTAGATGAAAAGAGATCATTTGGGGTCAAATGCGTTCACTCACCATTACCATATTTTGTGAAATTAAAGAAAGAAATTGAACAATTTCTTTCCTTTTCCAATCCCCATCCCAAATCCGTATTAAACAAGAGCAAAACCAGGACAGCCCTGTGCCTTTCCACTATCACAGAAGTACTTCTTCATCTCTAACCATATGTTATGTTAGTCTGGCTGTTAATGGCATAGGGACTTGTTAATATCTCAGTCACTTTAGCACTAAGATAATCTGGTTACAGCTTCCTCTTCTGTAAGCAAGCGTGCTTTCTGTTTAGTAGCACAGCTTGTTTCCCATATGAAGGTGTGAGGACTTCTGTGTGTAGCTGCTGCTCTGTTTACACCCTATCCTATGTTAAAAGGGAAGGAGCAGCACAATAACCACTGTTCAGTGCATTTTTTCACCAGCTCTGGCTATAGCTTAGCTTATGCTGGAGATTCTGAATTCTGGCAACTGTTTAATATTCTGGATGGTTTTCTGGACAGAGTTCTAGGTGAGCTGTATGCAACACTGACTTGAGCATCTGCCAGGCATGTGGAAATTTTCAGTCACAATAAATCTTACTACTTTTCTACAAAACTAGTGTATTTAAAATGTTCCCATTTCTGGAGGCTATTGAAAGTCTGAGTTTAAAATTTCAAAGACTAAAGCCTAAATTTTATTTCTAAACTTATTTTTAAGTGCTTACAGAAAGGATACTCAGGAGAGACAAATTTCAGATCCAAATAAATAAATACATAAAATAATTCCTCTATTAACAATGTACCTTAGAACCAGGTTCTCCAATACCTCTTTCTCCTGGCACTCCAGTCTCTCCTGGCAAGCCTTGTTCACCCTTAAGTAGAAATTATTTTTTTAACAGCATTATCATGGATAAATATAAAAGCATATTATTGGTTGCTTATATTTAAAGAAAGATTAATGTGATATTGTCTTTAGTATGATGTGTTAGTATGATGATCTTGGTCACAAAGATTGAGAATCTGAAGCATGTTTTGAGCTGTCACCAAAAAGTTGTTGGTGGAAATCATTAATGCTGTAATTATATGTCCCTGTGAATGTTTCCCACCAAAGTAGCTGATATTTCAGGAGCATATCTGACATCCACAGACAATTATCATTCTTTTTACCAGTGGTAAAGCGTATCACTGCACAATCACTTAAAATGTAAGAGGTGATCTCTGATGCTGCAGAATACTTTACCTGGCATGGACCCTTGACCCACTTACATCTCTAGTTCCTTTATACTATGCTTTAATAGCCTTCAGTCATTCAGAACTTTATCTGTCACCTCTTTCAGAAAATCACTTTATATTTCCATTCTAAACACTTCAAGGGTGACATCTTTCCTTAACAGTTCTGTACTTTGCGAATCAGTCAAGGCTAAATTATTCTGACAGTCTTCCTTTAGCAAAGTCAATGTTCATTATACCTTGGACCATTCTTAACTGCTAGATACAGTAAATACACAAAGTCAGGTGAGACAACAGGCAGCGGAAGTAACAAGGAAGGTAGCCAGTCTGTGAGGTATGTATGTATTTTTCTGGAATGGAAACAGTACGGTGAGGATAAAAGATGATACTGAAATTTTGGTGTTCTTCTCTGTTAAGTGCAACTACTTTTTGGAATTGATTCACTGCACCTGCACCTGATATGGTGAAACTGCAAGTTCAAGGCAGACAACCCTTTCTGTGGAAATGTATAAGACAAAGTGCAGTTCACTGTCTGATATATAGTACCTCACAGGTTCTGTGGTGAGCCAAGCCAAAACCTAAATAGATAGCTATATCATTGGTTTATTAAGGCTTTTCAGTGGAGTAGGATTTGCTGTATAGTTTGATAATACTAATAAAGAAAATAATTTCCTGCAGCTATGTCAATACTTAGATTGGTGTTCATGCTTTAACAAGTATAAGGAAAAAGACAGACCATTTCTTAATCAGGAAATATAACAGTAAAAACAGCACAGTAGCTTTTACTTCAGAAAATTCCCTAACCTTTGGTCCAGGTAGTCCCTGTCCTGGTAGCCCTCTAGAGCCGGGTGGTCCTTTTGGGCCCTCCACTCCCTGAAAAGATTAGTTAAGCAATTATTAAAATAAAATATTTTGTTACTACACATTGAAGTGTGGGGTGAGGGGGAAGTGAAAACTGCACCTTCTCTCCTTGAATTCCAATTCCAGGTAACCCAATTGGCCCAGGTAAACCAGGAGGACCGAATTCACCCTGGCAAACAAAGTACAATTGCTTAGTTGAGATATAGAAACAAACTGGGACAGCTCCGTGCTAGTACATGTTGACTTAACCTCTCTTGAAGTCAGTGAAACTGGGGATCTGACCTTTTACCTTTCATATATGCGTTTATTCCCTGCTAGTTCAGCTGCAAACAACTGCTGGTCTCTTTTGCCCTTTCTAAACCTTAATTTTCCCACAGAATCAGATGCTTTTTGTAACATTTCCTATTTTAATATGAAGAGATGTTAAAATAGGTTGGGAGAGTTTATTGGGCATAAATCTCTCTACAAAGTACCTTATTGTCCAGGACCTATTGAGGGTTCCTTGCTTCATTACACCTTTTGTAGCGAGTATCAATCCTGTATTCCCTGTATTATGTAGATTTATTGGCACTTTGTTAATCCCCTGGTGTATTTACCGCTCACCTTTTCACCTTTTATGCTGATGCCTGGAAGTCCACGAGGGCCTTTTGGTCCGTCAAAACCACGGTCTCCCTACATCAAAAAATAGTATGTTGTTAACTGTAGAAAAACACAGCTGTTCTCTCTGAAGTAACTAGAGACGCTGTTTGCTCTGTCATCATGAAAACCAAAACGATAAGAACCAGACAGTAGCTCCTGGATCTGTTTTCCAGGATAGCAAAGAGGTCGTCTTTTCAAATGAGCTTGCTCTGCAGTTTGAAATTGCTGACAAAAGAGCTGAACAAGCTTCTCTTTATCTTTCTGCCCATCTCGATTGCTTAAGGTCCTGTCCTGCTTCCCCTCAAATCAATGGCAAAATTACAACTGATTTAAATGTCAGCAGGACTGACTTCTGAGATTAACTGAAAGCTGAATTCTGTTTATTTGTCTCATGGGTTAATCTCATTAAAGTGTGGCAATGAGGATCTGGCTTTCACTAAGAATTTTGCCAGAATAAAGACCAGGCCAAACTGTATTGTTGTAGAAGTCTATTTGTAAATGTCATTGTCTTTTTAAATTTTTATTTACAAGACAGTGGTCTTGGGGAAAATGCAAGTTACTAATAAGGATACAAATATTGTGCTTTCTTCTGCTTTTGTTAATAAAACATGTAGAGACAGATCATTAGCTTGTGTAAATTGTCACAGAATCACCTAAGGCAATACAGTTATACCCCAGACAGGTCTTTTCTCTGCCTAGTAACCAATTCCATAATTTTAACTTTGACTAGAAATACATTATGTGTATTTCTGTTTAAAATAACTTTCTTTACTCCTGATGCTTTAGAACACCTGCCTTTATTTTCCCTTTTACTGAACTGGGAGCTTCCAGTAAAAACGTTCTGAAGAAAGCAACTGTAAAATTTGCTTTAGATTAACAAATCACCTGTGTAAAATGTGTTTAAAACCAGAGAGCTGATGCACTTGGCAGCCGTAAATAGGATTAGAGATACCTATGGACTCTGTTGATACATGCTTGGCTCCAGGTGAGATTTGACAGTAAAAAGAAGTACATTTTTTGTAGAATCAGGAGTTCCAATAATGCTGGCAGTATTCCACTTTGATTATTTTATTCTCCCTATCTCAACTGCTGATTAGTTTTGGTTAGAATATGCATTCTTCTGTACTTTTTTCCACTGTGCATTGTGGCTGTGCTTTACTTATTAGTTGTAGTGTTACTTCCCACATGAATTGGTATTTCAGTGGCAATGGAGTGATTTCTAAATGCATTTTCTTCAAATGTTTTTTTGGTTTGTTTTCATGCGTGATATCTGCTAAACAAATACAAGGCATCAACAATGAGGTTAGATAATTTATATAACTCATCATAAAATATATATTGGATGTTTGAAGAGATTGTGTTGCTAGCAGCAGTCAAATTTAAACCTACCTGACTACAGTATTGTGCTAAGCAAAAATCCTAAGATTTTTAGTAAAGGGACAGTTGAGGCCTGCATCCGTGAAACAATTTTGTATTGTTTTCCCAACCAAAATTGCCTTGGTGCATGCATAAAAATGAGTGAACCATTTAGTTATTTATTTAGCTCATGTACAAGCTGTGTCACTTTGTTATTGTAACACTGTCAAAGTAACAGCAGCCTGGGAGTTGGTTTTCAGCAGGCAGCAAAAGGAGCTAGCAGTGGGTCTAGTGAGTCCATCCACGTAGGTGCAACTACTACTGTCGTTACTTTCCACGGTATCTGAAAATTGGTGAGAGCAGCTTCCTTTTCCCACAAACTGAATTCAAACTTCTGCTAAAATGCATAAGCCAGTGGCTGAGGTATTTAAGAAGCTTAGAAGCCTGTCTTTAGTGACAGCAAAGATCTCTATATGTAAGGATTTAGAAAAAAGCAAAAACAAAAAGATAAATTTTTCATCTAGGAATCACTTTTATAATATTTTATTTAAAGTCAGATGCTCAAGGCTGTTTTAAAATTATAGCTGGAATTCTTTTCAGGCATAGATCCCACAAATCAAGCATCAGGTGAATTAAATATTGTCTTTTTGGGCCCCAAAGTTTAGCTGTGCCTAGAAGTCATGTTTGGACCAACTGAATTCTATGAAAATATATTGGGTTAATTGATGCAAAATTTTAATATTAATTTACAAGCTACTTTCTCAGATACCCTTGTCTGCTATGGACTTGTTTTGGCATGCACCCATTTAATGGTGCTGCTCTGGTCTTAAAACCCTTAGATTGCTGTACCTTTGCTCCTGGAAGCCCATCTCCTGGTAAACCTCTTTCTCCTTGAACACCTTGTGGTCCTTGAGGCCCCTGTTAACATAAGTTTAAAATGGCCTAGAATATGTATTAATCACTCAAATCAACAGCAGCATGTTCTGTGTCATTGGTTTTAAGCACGTCTTTAAATGTTGGTGTAGTTACAACCTGATAAGAGTAATACAGTAATATGATATTCACAGTGAATAAATAATGAGCATTCTGGCCTGCAGCAATAACAAGGCAAACAGTTTTACTTTTCTGCTTATTTACGAATCACAGGTTAAGTAGCTGAAATTCCTATTCCTTATACTTTTGAAATCTTCCTTAAACTTTGGTTTACAAATCGTTACTAATCCTTATTAATGTATCGGTATAATAATGAGAGACAGGGAGAACCAGATTAAAGACCATGCAGAGTAGTACTGAAGAAGATCTAGCTGTGGAGAGATTTGATTGTAATTGGTGAACAGAATAATAGCATGCCCTTCTCTTTTTGAAAACAGATCTGATAGGAGCACAGGGGCAAGTAAGAGGACTAAAACCTTTCATTAAATGGAAGTCCAAAACCTGTAGGTAGTGAGCCTCCTTCACAGTGTTTTCCTGCATCTGTTTCTTTTTTCCTCTGATTTATTCCTAGAGATTACACACACATCAAAGAATGCTGGTAGATTTGACTCTGCATAGTCTAAATATGCTTCTGCTTCTTCTGCGTTGAGCTTTAGAATTATGCCTAGTACTTGGATAAAGATAATTACACTGCATTCAACCATAAAAAGAAAACACTTTTGAAGCAAATACCCTTTAAAGTAAATTTAAAAAAAAACCTTTAGTATATATATTTTTAATCAGAAGCTCTTGTTATACCTGTACAGCTGTTGTGGCTAACAAAGATGCGCGTTACAGGCATCTCTTCCCCCACAAAGTGGCTCTTTTCTCTATGCTGTTATTGAAGAGACTGAGGAAGCATCACTGCCCTGCTTTGACTGTCACCACTGGCCTTATTAGTAATGCTCCTTTCTTTGGGTTCTTCAGCAAGAACTCACTCCTCTCCAGTTGTGTATTTTCAAGTAGGTTTGAGACCAGTCAGTTCAGTTACCAAACCATCTTTCTGTCTTTCATGGGAGCACCTCTTTTGAAATGATTGTTACAAATCTTACCTGTCAATGAGGAAAAGCTGCTTGTGAAAAAAACTGGATAAAATTTTCCTCATGGTTGCACTAGGGATCTTTCATCCAGGTGATGACAAATGAATTTGAGTCTGCTGTATTGTAAATAGCTCAGTAAAAGCTGCTGTCTGCACTTTGAAAAAAAGTGACCATAACATTGGCGTACTGATTTTCTGAGTTACCACAAAGAGGTTGAGTTTACAACTGCCAGGAGGAGGAAGGGAAAGAAAAGAAGGAAAAGTCTTCAGAGCCAAACCTACTATAAATTATGAAAGTCAAATGGTTTTTTATATTTCTCTCTCTGTTATCTCCAGTAAAGGTAATACTGGTCAAATTATTATCTGTGACCACTTATGCAATCTGAATGTCTTTGTGGAAGTTGTTTAAGTATGACTGTTTCTAATGTTGCAATAATTGAAATGGAGTCTCTCCCTCAAAGCCATACTAATGTTAATGTTCTAATGATACTGAAAAGCAGTCAACTTTGAAGTTACCACATGTGCATTTGAATCTCTCAGTAGACAGATTTATTTAAATATTTATGTGGTTTTGCATAAGGTGTTATTTTTTCATAGCTATTTTGGAGACTAAGATAATTAGAAACATTAAAGAACTGGAAACTTTTCAAGTTTATTGAGGGAGATGAAAGCCAGACAACATAGTATGTCTGAGAGTGAGAACTAGTGGAAGAAAGAAAAGAGATGGTATCGTTTAACACATGTATATCTCTTTTCACAGGGAAGCACTGAGAATTTTTCCTTTCTGTCCTACTTCCCTCTAACCAAATTAAGAATAGACTTACCGGAAGTCCTGGCTCACCAACTCCAGGTGGGCCAACAGGGCCCGGTCTTCCTGTCAACCCAGTGTCACCCTTCAAACAAAGACGTATTTTGAAAATGCCTGATTTAGGTATTTATATGTGTGCAGCATACAACAACTCCTCAGACATTCTGTGCTTGAAATACTTGATGTAGGAGAATACAGGAATGGCAGAGAAAGTCTGAGTGTCCTCAGAGTCATACAGTATGCAAGGCCCAACAGACACTGAACTGGTGCAGTTTCACAGTATAACGGGACAGCCTCAATTCTGCATTTGAAAGAAGACAGTGTTGAATCTAAACGGTTAATTATTCTCGTCATATTCCTCATACACTATGTATCAGTTATTGTTCTTTTATAAAAGTCAGTATTTCTAACATTGTGTTTCTGTTTTCTTTATGCCAGTCATCCAAAACAACAATTCTGTGTTTCACAGGATAATTTTTGTTTAAGACTATGTATGCATTTTACTCAGCCATACACTGCTTTGATTGAGTTAACTCAAGTGTAAGAACTACTGTAAAAAAGTCCTTAAAAGTACATACTAAAAATTTCCTTTTATTTTTTTCCAAACAGTTTTGATCAACATACAAAATAGCTTTCTAGTACCATAAAAACAGCATTTGGGTGCTTGAATTTTCTCATGTACCAGCACGTGTATTATCTCAGCTGTCTCAGTATTTGTTTTTATCCTACAATACACGTAATAGAGAAGAGTTGCTTGTACCTTTGGGCCTGGCAGTCCTATTCCAGTCTCTCCAGGCAAGCCAGGAGGCCCAGGAAGACCTCTTTCACCCTTTTCAAAGAATGAAAAAAGAAACAATTTTGCTTATAAATTTGTGTTTAGGGAAATCCGTTTAATTTAGTTTGTTGAAAAAGTACACATTTTGAAGTTAATTTTTTGTATATCCTGAATTTCATTTATTTCCTTTAATGAAGTTAAAACAGTTCCCCTAATTGTCTATTATACCCAGTCATATTTGCATCTTCCATTAAACTATTAGGATAAAGATGTCAAGTCACCACCATTGGTATACCTGGAATTTACAGTGGAGTAAGTCAGAAGTAAACCCAGCAAATCTTAAGGTTTTCATAAATGTAAACACTACATTTTTCAAACAAACAAACAAAAAATATTTTATGTTTACAGAGGGGACTGGATCTGGCAGTGAAGCACTGGGTGATTTCTGTGGCCCACCTTCAGAGGACCCATTGCAAGACTGTGTCCTGAATTGCACTTGTCCTTGTGATGTTCAGATATCTTCTGCTGAGCATCAGTAAACAGTGGGACTACTAATTCTGAGATATAGAATTCTTCTTGAGAATGTACAGTTTCAAGAGAAGAGTTTGTTTAAGATCCCAAGCAGAGTTCCTGTTTGGCACTTAGGGGAAAAAAATAGTTTTAAATTGAAAACTGAACAAATGCAATGCTACACTGCTGCTAAGTAATATTCTGTGATGACGCCATATTTTAACTGTTTATGAAGAAAGACTGGTGTGTGATTTGGACCTGAATCCAATACAGAGAGCAAATGAATACCTTTCTTAGGCACATTGTGGAATACAAAGAGTACAAGATTTGCTATCAATGTCACATTAAACTGCATCCCCTACAAAAAGAGTATGGTGTATAAGGTTAAACATTATTGTTGTGAGGCTGTATTAATACCTTTTGACATTAAGAAAGAGAAGAAATAATGCAGTTCTTGCCTTTGATCCTTGCAGGCCTTCGGGCCCTTGATCTCCGGATTGTCCTTGTAGACCCTATTAAAACAAGAGTGTTTTTAGTGAGATTTTTCAAGCTTTCCAAACATTGGCAGTTTGAAAAACAATCTCTAATTTGTTGTAGTCTGTATGAAAATATGAGTTACAAACATTTCAGAACTGAAGCTTTGCTTTCTGATGCATGTACAGATTCAGCTACTCAACTCAGTTGGAGCTGGGTGTGGTAATTGGGGGAGAGAATTTGGCTCTCCCTTTATCTGAATACAATTAAAGGTAATCTATAGTCCAGATTGACTGAAAAATCTACAACAGGCTAAGCTTCTTGGCCCTCAGTCCAAGAGTATTGGGATGAAGAGACTAAAGTTTTTCCATGTACTTCTATGAGATAATGAAATAGTTAAGACACTGAATGGGAAATGAGTGATTTTAGTTTTTATGGAACTGTACTTGTTGTGGTCTTTGAGACTGAATGAATTATAAGGATGATTTATTTGTCTAGACTGCTCCTCCAAATTCTTGTTGATTTTGCTGCTTAGGAAGATAGATTTTGGATGCCTTGAATGCAGTGACTCAAAGATTCCATGAAGGTTGTCGTATGATATTATTACAGAGCTTTGAATCCCAGGGAATGAGGTGTTGTTGTTTTTATAAAGTTTCTTTCTCTTCTTTTTTTTTTTTTTTTTTTTTTTTTTTACCTGTAGCCCTCTTGTTCCTCTGGGGCCTACTGGACCTTCAGGACCCTGAAAGGCAAGTGAAAAAAGGGATACATTTATGTGTATTTAGATTTGGTCAAAACCACTTTAAGGTAATTTTGACTAAGGTATCTTATTTAGATATCTTTACATTAAAATAAAAAAAATAAAGAGAAGCTCAGCAGCTAGCAAGTATTGAATAAATATTTTTAAATGGACTGTGGTAATCAGAATACAGAGTACAAATCAACAGAATTAACCCAGGATTAAACTCTGTTTGTTTAATTTGCTGAGGGAACTGGTGGAGGAGCTGGCCAAGCCACTCTCCATCATCTATCAGCAGTCCTGTTCCCCACAGCATCCTCCTGGAGAAACTAGCTGCCCATGGTTTGGATGGGTGTACGCTTTGCTGGATAAAGAACTGGCTGAATGGCCGAGCGCAGAGAGTGGTGGTGAATGGAGTTAAATCCAGCTG
>Ga0065711_1042872_pt1 | contig 15082 bp, 6 predicted proteins | sample Hoacrofraction12_FD_59098 | JGI IMG/M metagenome (GOLD analysis project Ga0065711, IMG submission 59098) | Hoatzin crop microbial communities from Cojedes, Venezuela - Epithelial fraction 12 v2 (version 2) | ecosystem: Host-associated > Birds > Digestive system > Esophagus > Crop | place... | reverse complement strand
AAAAAAAAAAAAAAAAAAAAAAGTGTTTTCTTGCATTCAAATGAAGTTTCATGTGTTTTGCTTTGTGCCACTGCTTCTTGTCGAGTCAGTGGGCACCACTGTGAAGAGCCTGGCTGCTGCTTCTTCATTCCCTCCCACCAGGTATTTATAGACATTGATGAGACCCTAAGCCTTCTCTTCTCCAGGCTGAACAGTCCCAGCTCTTGCAACCTTTCCTCACATGACAGATGTTCCAGCCCCTTCATCATCTTTGTGGCCTTTTCTCCAACTTCAGTAGTCTCTCGCTGGCAATTCAGTTTATGCTCCAAGCCCTATGTCTTAATTCTCTTCTACGGTTTTTTACAAAAATAAGCATCTTTCTCAAACTTAGTGATATTTCAATGGGGAAGAAAGTTCACTTTAATTAGGCTGTTACAAAACAGTACTGCTGAACACATTCAGTGATTGCAGCTCACTACATATGGCTGATTAAGGATCAGACCAGTAGCACAGACTGTGTTTTACGAGACATGAACATTAGACCTTAGAACAGCCTTCCAGTACCTGAAGTGGCCTACAAGAAAGCTGGAGAAGGACTTTTTAGGAGGGCATTTAGTGATAGAACAAGGCGCAATGACTTCAAGCTGAAAGAGCGTAGGGTTAGATGTAAGGAAGAAATTCTTTACTATGAGGGTGGTGAGGCACTGGGACAGGTTGCCCAGAGAAGCTGTGGATACCCCCTCCCTGGCAGTGTTCAAGGCCAGGTTGGACAGGGCTTTGAGCAACCCGGTCTAGTGCAAGGTGTCCCTGCCCATGGCAGGGGGGTTGGAACTGGATGATCTATAAGGTCCCTTCCAAACCAAACCATTCTATGACTCTATGAAATTAGTAGTTGTATGAGAAATAACACACAATGGCACATCTCTTTGTAGGGCCAGATAGATTTTGAAAGGATTTCAGAAATCCCTTCAGAGAATAAGGTAGACAATATGGCATGAGTGCTTTGTGTTCAGTTAGCACTAAGTGTAAGAGAGCCATTGCCTTCTACCTATATATAAAAACAGCAAAGCATGTTCAAGGAATCCCATTGCTTTCTGCTTGCATCCAGCTGCTGGGCATCCTTCTGCTCTGCAGCGAGAAGTGAAGAGGGCAGAAGGCAGAGGAGTCGCTCCCCTATGCTGAGCTCAGGTTCATTCTGCCTAGAGGAACCCTGTAGCCACACTACTCTTGCCCCATAACAAATCTCTTGCCATACAGATTAGCATAATGTTATCACCTCATCTCATGAGACCACACTGTCACCAGCAGGGAACAAATGATCGAAAACGTGAGGTTAGCACTCTACCTTGCTACTTGATAAAGAAGTATTTGGTTACATATTCTGGTATCCATAAACATTTTCATTCTGTTAGAAGAGTGGAACTCACACAAATGCACTCTAAAGAGTCAAGTAAAGGGGTAAAAGAGCAAGTTATTTGCAGTTTAATTAATTTGTGCAAGAGAGAAACTACTATGAGGTGCTGAAAGGAACTTGAATCATAGAATGCTTTGGGTTGGCAGGGACCTTTAGAGGTCTTCTAGCCCAACCCCCTGCAGTGAGCAGGGACATCTTCAACCAGACCAGGTTACTCAGAGCAACCGTCCAACCTGGCCTTTAGTATTTCCAGGGATGGGGCCTCCACTACCTCTCTGGGCAACCTGTGCCAGTGTTTCCCACTCTCACTGTAAATTTCTTCCTTATATCCAGCCTAAATCTACCCTCCCTCAGTTTAAAAATATTACTCCTTGTCCTGTCACAACAGGCCTTGCTACGAAGACCGTCCCCATCTTCCCTGTAGGCCCCTTCAGGTACTGGCAGGCTGCTATAAGGTCTCCCCGCAGTCTTCTCTTCTCCAGGCTGAACAGCCCCAACTCTCTCAGCCTGTCCTCATGGGAGAGGTGCTCCAGCCCTTGGATCATCTTTGTGGCCCTCCTCTGGACCAACCTGGTACATCTTTTATTATTTAAATATGAGCCATATGACACAGACTAAAATGCCTATCCAAAAAGCAATCTTTGAAATAAACAGCAGCAGCAGAGGAAATCAATGCTGCAACTTGTTCAGAAAGTTGCTTTTTGGGTAACAGATTTAACCGACAAGTTGTACAAAACTAATGAACGTGTAACTCCTACCTTCCCACTGCTAACCAGGATTTCAATCCCACCTACTCTAAAAGCCAAGGGTTACCTTCAGAGCTGACAGAAGATTTTTCTGTGTGTGTCTGGAAATGCCGGCTTTGCTCAGGTGGTAGAAAAGAGGGTGTTTGCAGGACTCCATACACTTTGCTCAAGTTTCAAAGCAAAAAAGGTTGACAGAAAAAGGTGCCCCTTCCCTCCTGGTTTTCTAGCTAGCTGTCCCCAGAGCACTGGCCACCCAGCTGCCAGCCCTGTCAGGAAGGCATTGCTCTCAACGCTTTGGTCACGCCACTCTCAAAGCTTTCCAGTTCTAAAAGATAAGAGGATTTCACACCTGCGAATATTATTTTAATCCCAATTCAGGATAAGAGCCATTTTCAAAACCTTGGAAGCTTTTTGATTAGTTAAACTACCTTCCTGAAAAATTATGGATAACTTGTATTGCTCTCCTACCATTTCTAAAGGCTAAGTTTCCAGGTCTCCCTAGTATAAACACGACTTTTTTTGAAAAGCATGTTTACCTTCTTTACCCTCCTCCTCACACTCCTTTGATAGTCTTCCTAAGAAGAGGCAAAGAGTAGTTTGGTTTTTTTTTTAATATATATAGCCAAAATTCATCAGACTGGCTCAGTTGCCAAGGCTGCTCAGAACAGGAGCCTACACAGTGCAAGTACCTTTATTAAAGGCTGCCTATAGCGGAGAGGATTCAGATTAGATAGGGAAGGGCAATTTAACGGAAGGACCCATGGACAATGTCTGTTCATACATTTCACTAAAAACACAGTTGTAACTCCAGATGATGGGAGGGAGCAACACCCAAGCTCAAGTACAGGCATCTAAGCAACAGCACTTAAAGTCTCACAAATGCTTGGAAAAGAAGGTACTGAAGAGAGATCATGCTACCTGAAAGAAGGGATCGCCTGACCTTTCAGTTAAATAGCAGCCTTTGATACCCAAAATGACTATAAAAGGAAAAGTGACTTTTATTAGCCAGTCAATATATGTACTTTGTTCTCTCTGGACTGTAAAGCCAGATTGTGCTTTCAATTTGTACTGAAGGCAGACTAAAGCAAAAAAACCAAAACCAAACAAACCAAAAAAACACCCCAACAAAGAGAAAAGGAAAGGAGATAGGAAGAACAACAGAACTTTTAAACCCTGTGTCAAATTCAAATCACAATCCAAAAGAAAAGTGTGGGATGAATAAAGTGGTAAGCTACAAAACTGTACCAGTATTTGACACATCTGGAAGAGGTCCTGCAGTGGACCTCTCCCTACACCCCAATGCACCAGCACTGTTTGCTCCATTATTTTGAAATTGTACCTCACTGATTCACACTGAGTTTTCAGTATATTAGGAACACATTCAAGTAACCTTGGTGAGTAACTGCAACCATTTAAGCTATTGCAAAAATTGGGCAAACCTCTTCTTTTAAAACAAGTCATGTATGTGACTGCTCTTTCCGTTTGAAATGCAAAGGAGAAGCATAAATTACTTTGCACATTTTTGGCAGAATCACTCCATGAAACAGCTGCTCCTGCTTTATACCAGGGAGCAGATGTCCCTTGGAGAGAGGTTTCACAGAATGGTTGAGGTTGGAAGGGATCTCTGGAGGTCCTCTGGTCCAAAACCTCTGCACAAGCAGTGCTGACAAGAGCCGGGTGCCAAACACCACATCCAGATGCCTTCTGAGTATCTCCAAGGAGACTCCACAACTTCTCTTGGCAACTTGTTCCAGCGTTTGACCACTCCCACAGTAAAAACCATTTACTTCCGTTCAGACTGAATTTCACGTTTTAATTTGTGCTCATTTCCACTTGTCACGTCATGAGATGCCAAAGCCATCAAGGGATGCCAAAGAAAAGAGACTGACTCCCTCTTTGCACCTTGCCTTCAGATATTTCTGTACACTGATAAGCTCCCCCAATCTTGCAAAGGTCAGAGAGCTTTTAAGAAATACAGGGTCCAATACTGAATTATTCAGGTCCATGCCGATTAGCACATATTCTTCTGCTTCTTGGGGACAGTCTTATGAAAGGTGATATTGTCAAGGGAAAAGTTGTTGTGGTTTTTTTATTGGGTTTTTTTTTTTTCAAAAAGAAAAGAGAACCAAAAAAGAGTAAGTACTAGAACAATAAAAATGTAGTTGTATGATAGAATCAACAGTATCTGGAATGAAGACTAAACTTCTGAATGAATGAAGGCGGGTCTGTGTGAGATGACAAGGGATCTTACAGCAAGTGCAGACAACAGGTGAACTAGTCTCAGTCTTCATTCCTGACTATCATCATCATCTCTTAAATAAAAATAAAGAAACACCTGCTAAGATTAACGGAAGAATACAATCGCTGAGAAGTCAAGATACTGCTCTGGCTCTCTTAGGACAAACATTGAACACAACATATTTTCTAGAAAAAAAAGTTTTGGTTTTGATCTGTAACAGATGAAGCTCTCCATATAATTTTTATTCCAGGAACAGGGTTTGTGATAGTAGGGTAATGGTATGTATCTCAAGCAATTAAAGAAAAGCTACAGGCTCCCAATAATGCCATGCTTTCAAAACAAGAAGGGGAGATTTATGAACCTGGAATAAGCCCTGAATTTGATTACAAATAGCATAAAGATCTTAATTTTATGTTCTTGCAATTGAATTTTCATAGGAGAAAAAGATGGATGATATTCAGCTCCAAAAGACACCTTAGTTACACTCCAGTACTGAAAACAGCTGCTGTCCACACCTGGCTTCACTGTGCAAAACTGCACCAAGTTATTTGTGATCAAACCCACACTGTTGCAACACCAGAGGAAGAGGAAACTGCAATGGTCTCAACAAACCCCAGTGGAATAAAGGCCCTTTCCGACGACCACTGTTACTGTTAAACCTTTGCAAAATGTAAAAATCAATTAAAAGCATAGGGACACCGAGGGTTCAGAAGCTCTGGCTGGTAATGACTGAACTAAGGAGGGGAGAAGGTGGTTATTTAAATCAGAAACCTTTAGCACGTCATGGTTTTAGCAATATAGTGATCTTCCCTGGGAAATCTGTGCAAGTTTACGAGGAAACGTGCTCCAGAAAGTCTAGTGTGTATGGGTTATCAGATGCCATAATTAAGACTTCTGCAAACATGCCTGCATCTCCTTGGAAAGTTGTGAGAGGTGTGCCAAACAGTTATTTAAAAAATTCACAGTGCAGGCATTTCAAGCAGTAAACATGGGTCAGCTTTGAAATACTACTTCAAGAGGTCCGTGGTAGAAAATAAACTTGTCCATTTTATATTCACCTTCTTTCAAAAACACTCTCTTGTCAAACAAAATGAAAGCCACCTAAATATAGAGATATCTTCTATTCGCAAACACGAAAGCAGCTATACATCAGGAACAGGAAGAAACCCATTGTCAGAGCTGACATGAATATAATTGCCCACCAACTTTTTTACACTGCCTGCCTGCAAGCGCTGCAAGTGATGAAATACGGTGAGGCACAGGAACAGCCAAGTTGTGATGTGGGAGGACATCAGGGGAAAATAAATGCCAGGGGGCTTCCCTTAGGGGCAAGGAGAGAGGACCCATGTGAAACCTGTGTCAGACGCAGGAAGGTCCTCAGCACAGGACCACATCCAGTAAGATGAAATGCGCTCTCCTACTGCTTATTCTCCCGGAAGAGACGGCTCCTCTCTCCCCATTAACTACTGTGACTGAATTTATTTTATTTCAAAAACTGAACCCAAAATAGTACCTTGACATTTGAGCATGAGCCATATATTATAATTACAGTCTATACTTAGCATTTGGCTCAGTAAAACTGTCAGAGACCAAAAAGTTACACACGGGTAAGATTCCTGATACTATTGAGCTTGTCTTCTAATACTTTTTTTCCCCCCCCATGCCTCCCCTAACCCAGCGAACTATGGGGAGAAGATTTTATTATTTCTCCTAAATCATCATGAAATGTTGATTTTGGTGCAAGGAATAATCACACAGTGCAGTACGAACAAAAAAACCTCCACAACCCTTTCTTGCAGTTTTCACAAGTTATACATCTCATACTCTAGATTGCAGCACATGGAGAAAACCTGTTCTGGTAAAGACAAAGCAAGGCAGATTGGCAAATGGTGTCCTCCCCATGTCCCAGGGCTGCTCAGACAATTACTGCTGCTTTATTCTTCTGACAGAGATGATTTTTCCATTTCTGAGGGGAGTAGGGGGAAGGTCCTAAACAGAACCTTTCAGAAGATAATTATTATCTTATAAACAAAACCATTACGCTTCTGAGATTCCCTTCTTGCAAGGGGAATAAGGAGTAAACGCTCCCTACGGGAACTGTGGTTGAAGATGTTTTAGTTTGGGATGGGGGGATATCCCAGCCAGCTTTCCCTTGACGGTTTCGGGGCACTACAGAGCTGGGGGGGGGTAGGCAGGGATCCCCCACCTCCCAAGTTCTTGCAGGGAGCACGACAGTCCCACAAACACTGCTGCGGCATTGCAAGCTGTGTGTGCAAGTATTTATGGAGGAGTCTGCCCTGACTGTATCTCCAAAAAATCCCTCCTGTGGTCTGAAAGCTCCTTCTTTTGAGCTGCATTCAGCGGTATCCCACCCGCACAGTGGATTTTAAACAGAGAAGTGGCAACTGCAGGAAGGAGGGGAGTTTCACCCTTCCATCAGGGACAGGACTGTAGGACTGCTCTCCGAGGTGTAACGCTTGCTCATGCGTAATTTCTTTACGTGACCGCTGATGAAACCCGCACTGCCACTGTGCCTGCTTCAGAAGCTGAGCACATTTCTGAAGGAGATGTCACTGAAAAGCCAGCAGGGGCATGAATTTTAATGAATATATCAGGTTACCCACTTGAGATATTCCCAGCGATGGAATAACCTAACATTTGGAATAGCTAGCATGAGCTAAAAATAAGGAGAAAGCGTCACCATTCAAGACGAAACTTTGGAAAAGCATAGCACATGATTTCTCTCCTGCAATAGTGTACTCGTGTTAAATTATATCTTCAGACGGAGCTCCAAGACAGTATTCCCCCATATCGAATATCATTTTGTCAAGGGTAAGAGGTCAAAGATCTCTCTCTCGCAGCAAGATTGAGAACACCTGGAAAGACGGTCTTTAAAGAAATAGGAACAAGCGAAAAGGAAGCTAAAAAGAAGGGGACTATCTTCTGATCCACACAGACGTGATGCTGCGGTTCTAGAGGGGCATAGTTTTTCTGAGCAGTTTCCAAATATGCAATAGGCCTGGAGAAACTCCAGGTGCAACTGGATGGAAAAGATCTCGCAAGACTGCTTGAAACAAAACTACACGAGTACTGCTGAAAGTGAATCAAAATCTGACAAAAGCCAAAAATGCTTCTGATGCAGCAAGTGACTGAGGACTTTGGGCATGCAGCCTGGAGGAAGGACAAGCCATGCCAACTGTCACAGCACAGAAATTCTGTCTTCATGAACACAGCAATGGAGGGAATGTCATCAAGAACTGCATAAGAAGGGAGGACTAGTTTAATGTGATGGCATTTTGAAGTGATTCTCCAGCCTAATGCAAAAACTTCATACCCAGGTGTAGCATTCAATTGCTGTGTTGTGAAATGAACTCTCAATAATCAAAGCTGAGTAAGCAACTGAAGAGACAGATGAAAAATTTATCTTGGCTCAAAAAATGCTAGAGGTGTAACTGACTCAGTCATCCTGAACTGATAGGAACCAGCAGAGAAGTTTTAAGCTGACCTCTCTTGCACTGGAATTAAGCAAGTTTAAGGTATGGAAGTCAGATGCATTTCCAAATGTGTGGATATATGTTTTTCTACTATAGCCCTTTTTGGGAGTTCAGAACACTTAATTTTCTCCGCCCCTGCATTTCAGACATACAGTTCCAAGGAAGCTATCTGAAAAGCATGACTCCAAGATAGTCAAACAGCAGCTTGCAGGTCCCAACTTGCAACCTTCTACAAAGCTCACTGTCGTTCTATAACTGGCAGCTCCCACAGCTCTGCTTCTCCTACAGCCAGCAAGCATTAAAATAAGTCTGTATTACAATGAAAGCTTTAAATAGTAGCATTCTATGGCAGTAAGTGGAAGGGGTGGACACCATCTGTAAAAATATTTTTTTAAATGAATCCTATTCTAAATGAAATCTTATGCAACCTAGTGTTTTACATGTTGTGCCCAAGACTTCACATTTCTGGTGATTTTTATGCTGCAGAATTGCAACTGTAACTCAACTGAATTGAGGCTGCACAACCCAAGCTAGCTCAATGAACACACGTTGCAGTTTTCATGTTATCCTTTCAAATCTAAGTTGAATTTAAGCATCATGCTAGGAGTACAGAAGAGCAGAACGTTTCATGACTTCTTTGCAGATTTGAAAAATTCGCAAATTTGTTCAATTTGATTACTGGTCACTTCTAAGGGATATATAGCAGATGAGTCAGACCTCTGCCAACAGCTGGTAGAATGGAAAAAAGAGGACCTCACTTTCTACTTTTTCCTCATTCTCAAAAGATAAATAAAAACTACTTGAAATTTGAGGTACATGTGCTGTTCTCCCTCTACTCACTATGAGAAATGCTTGTCAGTGGGTATGACATTGCAAGGCAAGCATCTCATTAACCAGTTCATGCACTTTCCTAGACAATTTCTCACAGCTGTTGATTTTGAATGCAATATTCTCAATTACAACTCTCTCTGTATTTTCACCTTAGCCTTCTGCCAGGGCTTTTCTGAATGGTTTATACAAAACTTCACAACACAAGATTTGGTAGACAAGGGCATCAAAAACCAGCCCACTTCTGCAGTTTGCACTCATTTTCTCTTCCAGTGTTGCCTTGAGAATACATGCTGCTTGAGTAACAAATATACGGGCAGAAAAATATCCATGGTGCCCACCCATTCAGGCTCACGTTTTCCATCATACTTCCTTAATGATTCAGTGAACATCCTTTTTTGTGACTACTACTGTAAGATTTACAGCATATGTTCTCTCAGAATTTCCTAAAACATACTGTCTCAGTACTGTAACTTTTTAATTGAAGGGACCAGGCTTATTATAAAATGGAGTTGTCCTTACATTTGTTTCACTTCTTCTACATGGAGGGGGCTGTATCTCTATCTGAAGATGAGAAAACCCCAACACAGGTGTTGATGTATCACCGTTTCTACATTTAAAGAAATGATTCAGAAATTTGTTTCCTCGATGGTGAAAATCATCATCTCAAGCTATAATTTCCTGAAGTTCAAGCCTTCACGCTGGATACTCCTTCAGCTGTTGTGAGAAATAATGTTAGTTTGCCAATACTACGTATTCAGCCGTGAATCGGTCAATAAAAGTTATCACACTACTCATGGTAGTGCCATTTAAAGAAACCACAGATGGTACACAGGCTATCAGCAATTTCATTAAAGTACTCCTCTGCTTCAACACAACTTAACTCCAGTGTAAACAAAGCAGAAGCATCACAATCAGTGCACACACGTCCTGTATAATTATTATTTCATAGATGTTTACTTCCAGTACTGCAGAACTGAAAGCCTCCAACTGACAATCACAGCTTCTAGCAAACTTTGAACCAAACCGCAGTCTCTGCTTGGCAACCACGTCAATAACGAGGTGACATCTATTTCCTGATTATTGTACTTCCACATTGTGAAAACCAAATCAGTGGTGAGGCAGAGCACTACGGTTTTGCCGATAAGGCCTCTCTGCTCTCAGACTTCTGATCGAGCCACAGAAGGACTTACAGGACTGTCACTGTGACATAAATAGTTCTATTTACAAAAAACTCATTAGATGTAGTTTCTCAGGATTGCACACATTAATCAAGAAACAAAACAGGACTTTTTGAAAATGTCCAAATGCAAACGCCACAGGTTATTGCACAAACTCCTGAGGGATTCTGGCCATCTGAAGTGTTAGCAGGCACCACTTCACATCTCACAAAAGCAGTGTAGCAGAAAGCAGCACACCGCTTCAAGACACTTCCTGAAATGAGAACATTGTCATTTGTGCCATCATCAGCCCTACTTTGACAGCAACTCTAGTTTTCCACTAGTGCTTCCTATGTAAACTGACCCAACTTGGATATGCTGAGCTTGAAATACACTGGGCAGAAAGGCAATAATAAGAAATCAAGAAAGTCATAGCAGATGTAGGTGCAAGACATGGAGCCTCCAGAGGAAAGTTGATGACTGGAGGCTTTCCAGCAGGACAGACAGAAACCTACTGTAACAGAAGCTAGGTTTACATGGTCAAAGGTTGGAGGAGATGTGGCGAGAGCCCAGAAAGGTCAGAGCACACCCTGTTGAGACCATAAAGCAGGCCACAGAAACACTGAGCCTCACCAGCCCATGTCCTCCACGCAGGAGAATGACCACTTGGCATTGGTTGGTGTCATACACACTGTCAGGACGGGGACAAAGACACCCGCAGATCTTCTAGTGAGTAACACAGACACAAGTAGGAAGCTCTACTCTTCCATGCACACCTTTTGGTTTTGAGGAATTTTCACACGCATGCTACACAAATATACACGCATCAAGGTAGCAGTTAAGATGCAAAACCAAAGAGGAAATTCTCTCAATACAGTGCCCTTGTGGTGATGAAATCAATGAAGCTGAACAGCGTGTGCACAGATCTTATTCTCTGTATTACTCCCATCTTACTAAGTGCATAGTATAGATTCAGAGCAAAAATACACTGCTCTCTCTAGAAAGCTTGCCTCCTTCATAGCAAAAGTTGAAGGAGGCGGGGGAGACTAGGGTGCCGGGAAGTCAGAACCAATCTTTTAAGCTAAGAATTATTCTTCCTTGCCTCTAATTTGAGAATCACAGAATATTCACAGCTTACCAAATGAAATCAATCAAGATGTGTTTGGACATAAGTGATACATAAATGTTATGTGTTCTGAAATATTAGGTCTTTTTCTTGAAAAACAAGACTCTTCAGGTGGAAGGTACCCTTGCCCTACATTTCCTGATTCTCCATCTGCAAAAATGAGTGTCCTTTCTCACCTTTCACCTCAAAGAGGCGCAAGGAAGAAGAGAAGAAGCCTACATATGTGAAGAATCCGGCACAAGGAAATTTAGTAACACTGTTTTCCAAGCCAAGTACTAATTGCATGCAACAAAGGAGAAAGAGCCAGATTCTTAAAGAATGAAAATCACACATTAATAAATATTGGCTCAGTATGCAAGCACTATTTCCAAGCACACTGAAGAAAATGCAATACTTTAAGAGGGAAAAAAGCCCTATTTAATTAAAAGATGATATACCATTGTGCATGACTGCAAGAGGGGCAAATAAAGATTATCAAGTTCTCAAAAAAGCGTTAAGAGTGTTTTCAAACATGGTTCACATGCAACACCCTGTACAATGATGACAGAAAACGTATGTTGACAAGTTTATAACAATGTGTGTTTTCATGTGGATTCCCAAGGAATAATGCAGTCAAAACAACACTTAAAATTCCATACCTTGATTATTTCCACCAACTGATCCACACCACTGTCACCTGGAAAGATTGGTTGTCCTAGTAACAGTTCAGCCAATACACAGCCTGCTGACCACACATCTAGAAAGGGGAAAGTGGAGGACACGGAAAGATATCAGTAAAAGGTACACATTAAGCCATTTACACAAAACCCAGCAATTTTACGCTACTTTTTAAGCTATTTTTTGCCATATTTAACAGAGTATACAACACAGTTACAAATAAAAAACATTCCTCTCTTAAATGTTAATCTAGAAAACACAGATACCTGGCATAAAACAATGGTGGGCAGACAGTCTTAAAAGTCAAACCATGAGACAATGAGAACTGGAAAATAAACGCCATAATAGATTGACATTAAAACTTATACATGTAGGGAAAGACCTGAGAACATCTGCTGTCTGAAAATTAAGAATTTCCCAAAATCCTGTGTTGTTTTTAAATCACATCGATCATGAACTACGCACAGGTACCATCCACCACAACGGCTGATGTTTTTACTGTTTCTGAATGTTGAATAGACTCAATTTCTCATCCTTATCCTGAAAGCATATATAGGCTAGCAGATGAACCAGTACTGCAAGTATTACTTGTATGCTGCAGTACATGATGATTAAGCGATCTGGGAAACGGCCTCTCTACCTCAAGTCACATCAAGACCTAACCTTTATCCCAATTCCATTGCAAACTTGGCTGGACAACAGAACTGCAAGTCATAGATCAGGTCAACAGCATCCAGAAGACATCATCAAATACTTTTCATACATATACCAAAAGCCACAAGTAGTCACTAGCAGCTAATCCTCTACATGAAGAAAATTTTCACAATTTATTACAGGTATATCTTCTTACACATAAATAAGACAATTAAGTACTACAACAGCAACTTAAGAATACAACGAAGTGCATTTTATTTTTGAAATATAGTTAATTCAAACAAAATATCCAATTAAGCAAATGCAGCAAACACTGCTTAGCAGACGTTTGTGAGAATCTGCTGTAACTGCACACCAAATACTGAAGTTCAAGCTGCTCAACACAGCAGAAGTATTGCACCTAGACGCAGAGATAACTGCTTCTCCAATAAAACGGACTGACTGTAAGGTTTTCTAGAAAGTCATCATTTTTTCAACGTGTATCTGAAACCTTACACTAAAATCTAACCTCAAACCAACAATCAGTAATAGAAGATTTGTAAAGCCTGCAATACTGTAATGCCCCAAAAGGGAAAAGAACAAAACCAGTCCCCCTTCACCCCATCATTCTTTGAACTCTTGCATAATTTTACGAGCTAGCCTTCCCCCACAAAATAACAGGAACGTCACTACAACTCAAAATCTGGAGAATTTGCCTCCTGAGGCCCGTTCCAACCTGAGAGAACCCACACTATGACAGAGATCCTTATTCTGTTTGTGTATTTAAACTACGCTGTTGGGAAGTAGGATACTCATAACTCTGTCAGTTATGGCTAAAGGTCTGCGCAAGGAAAATATCTCTGACAGTTCTCAAAACCGTCTATTATCACTCTGTCACAACTACTAGAGACTGACACAAAAAATAATTTTAAAAAAACTTTCAGGAATTCAAGATTAATAACAAAATAACCTGCAAGTTAGAACAGACTTTTCCTTCCCTCACTTCTAAATGAAAGAGAGAGGGGCTGCACAAAAATACTTCCCCTTCTTCTCAAGAAAGGTATGGTTCAATTTGAACATACAGCAGATGAAAAGCATTGCTCATTACTGCAGCTTTCAAAATCACTGACCTCTAAGTCCAATGGATGCATTTTTACATAATGTCTTAGTACAAACATTGCATAAGAGTTTATCCTAAAAACTAACTACTTACAATGCAAACAGCAACCAGAAAAGTTTGAGTCGTGAATTCTAACAAGCAAACAAGCCAGATCAGGCTTTTTGATCTTTTAGTCATATTTAATAAAAGCTGATATTGCCACCAAGGTGCTAAGATCTCTTTTGGACAACAAATGAAGGTGGCATCACGTAAAGAACATTTAGTTGCATTTGACTGCTAAACAACGTGTCTCTGATAGCTCCTGCTGTTGGACCAACACATACAACAAAAAGATGATGCAAAGAATCACTTTCTACGTCATCCCATGATTCCTGGGTTTACAGGAAATTACACAACCGTTCAACAGACAGCACAGATTTCTTCAGCAGTATTGCAGAAAGAGATTAAATGTGCTACCCAGTGAGAGTACTGTAACTTAAAAGTCTATTTAGAGGCACCTTAAAGGATTTTGAAAAAGCAGGGTCCTTTACAAAACAAGCAGTACCCCAAAGCTACAATCATTACTTACAATTTCAACCCTTATTTTGCAGTGAAAAGGAAACAATATATAGGGAGCAAAAATATTTGACAGGACATAGAGAAACCCAAAGCTGACACGAAATGAAGTCAGCATTCACAACTCACTTCCTTTTAAAATTTTGAAACTCCGCTAATGTGATTTTTTTCAAATTCGATTTCGGCTTTTTAAAACCATTTTAAAAAAGCTTCTGGTCTGGCTGCTCCATGAAGCTGGCTTTGTGATGTTTTATCCTTTCCCAGTCTCCCTAAATGCCTTTGCTCTCCACCAGCCAATTTCAGACAAGTCTGAAAGGCAGAAGTCTTGAATCCATTGCAGAAGTTTTGTAAAAACAGCGGGGAGAGCATGCACCAGTGCTGCTGCTAAAGAGAGGAAGGCTCAGTCCCTGCAGGACGCAACGGGGTTGTCCCCACCCTGCCAAACTGCAGCTGCAAACAAGTCGAAGCACGTGCAGGTCCTTGCTCAAGCAAAAAGGCCAAGCAGAAGCAGAGGGTACCTGAGAGCTGAGGGCATCACAGGGCAAAAGCAGAGAAGAAGAATGGATGTGGGTCGTGAGAAATAGCTGGGGAAGTCTGAGGAATATCTGCTGTCTCTGTGATGCGTTTAATCCATCAAACATACAACAAATCCACTGGAAACTTATGTAGTTATTCCTCATGCAGCAAAATCTTCCCCATCAGGTGATTTAACGCCTTGTTAAAAGTCTGTTTAGTTTTCCTTGATTTTATTTGCTAACGCTTTAAACACACACTGAAATAAGCCACAGGCTTTCCAAAATCCCTAACATTTTTCCAGAAGCGCAATTTCACCGACTTCCAAATTAGGACTTGGGCAATGTTCCCTGGGCAAGGAAGTGAACAAACCCTTGAATCATCCTCTACAAAAGCCAGAGAGCGGAGGTTAACTTCGGCAGTTCCAAGCAGGGATGGCAACAAAACACAAATTTACACAGGTGTTTATCACAGAATCACAGAATGTTGTGGGTTGGAAGGGACCTCTGTGGGTCATCTGGTCCAACCCCCCTGCCAAAGCAGGGTCACCTACAGCAGGCTGCACAGGACCTTGTCCAGGTGGGTCTTGAATATCTCCAGAGAAGGAGACTCCACAAC
>Ga0065711_1042871_pt1 | contig 15082 bp, 7 predicted proteins | sample Hoacrofraction12_FD_59098 | JGI IMG/M metagenome (GOLD analysis project Ga0065711, IMG submission 59098) | Hoatzin crop microbial communities from Cojedes, Venezuela - Epithelial fraction 12 v2 (version 2) | ecosystem: Host-associated > Birds > Digestive system > Esophagus > Crop | place... | reverse complement strand
ATTATAAATCTAAAAAAAAAAAAAAAAAAAAACATTTTGTATATGCTCAACAGGATTTTTCAGCTAAGCTGCCTGCAGATATCATCTGCAAAGAGCCATGTCCAAAACACTTAATGAATCTTTAGACTGAGTACATACTGCTCAGTATGTACATACTACACAGTACACACTAATGAGAATATTCAAGTTCAGATACAGAGAAAAATTCTTTCCAGAAAATCATTTTCACAGCTCCAAGAGGGAACTATGCTGCTTGCCACCAGAGAACAGAAGTAAGCCTCCACCTGTGATTTTGGGCATGAGAAGGCTACGCTATTTACACCGAAACGGGTAAAGGTGAGCAACAGAGAGGAAAGCAGTGGGAAAGAAGATGATACCAGAACACAGCAGCAGCAGACTACAGGAATAATGCACAGCAGGAGTAGGCAACTGAATCATGGAAGACAGACAGAGACGCAGAAGAGATCAGAGTCAAGCACTAGAAAATAATATTTTCCATAACGTGGAAATAGCACCAGGAATCCCTGTCCTCCTGTTTTTGTGCTATGAAATCCACCACTAAAGTGTCTCACAGACCCATGTAACAACCGTCAACGGAGGTTAAGAGCCCACTGCAGTGCTGCCAGTACTGGCTGTACCACCTGCAGGGCTGCTGACATCTGAAGGAGATTAAAGCCTTCTCTGCTGATAACACATGACCAGCCAGTTCCACACGTGTAATTTTTGAACCATCAAGAAAACAAAGATTACTTCCAGAAATACCTGTTTCAAGAATGTCAAAACGACAATATCAATCAGCCAGACAGACAGGAGGAAGTTTAAACCAACATTAGTCCAGACCTCTTGTATGTATGTACTCCGATCGAGACTCCAGTTATCTGAACAGGTGCCTCCCCTCCACCCAAAGCATCCTGACTGAATTAGTGTACAATGACAAAACGACTTTTACCACGAACGAGCAACAGGGCTCACTGGTGGCACTGAAAAAATGTAATTGCTGAGTTCATGAGAAAAGTTATTTTTAGCATCACAGCAAGAAGTGATGCAATGGACCAACAGAATCACGTATGCTCTCTGCACGCAGAACTTAAAGCAGTACTCTAAACTCACGTCAGGACAACGGCTTTATTTACTGTGGCTGGAACCTTATCACCTTCTGCAGAGTTGCTAGAAGACAACTTTGCTCTCACTCGTAATGCTTGCATTGTTAAAACATTGGGGTTTGGCTTTTTTTAGTTTTCAGCTTAGCTCAGTTCTCCCTAATGCTCACACTTCAGTGATGGTTAACCCTCCACTTTCTCATTGCAGGCATCGTTTCCATGAAACTTCAACAGCTTGACTATCCCAAGTTCACAGAAATGTGAGAATGCTGACCTGACAGGCTGCAGTGGAACTAACGAATGACAGAACTACTGTCTTCCCATGACCTCCTCCACAGCCCCAGTCTTACAGCACGTATGCTCGCACAACACCGATCCAAGCAAACCAGCATACAGATTTTACACAAACGCTTCCAAAACAGTTAAGGAAAAATAAAAAAAGATAATACAAAGAGACTGTGCTTCTGATTCCATATGGGAAAACGCCAGCATATGCTGCTGGCCTGGCAAAAAAATGAGAAATACTTTGCGTTCATGAAATATGACTAACTAGTAGTTTATGACTAGGAAAACGTGAACAACGGGTTCAAAGTGCTGAAGATCTCCTACTTTATGAGAAGCTACATTGCCTCTTCAGGATGTAACAGCAAAAAGCAATTCGGACACGCCAAGCTTCAAAAGTCCAGGAAGATCTGGAAAGCCTCTTTCATAATCAGATACTAACATCAGCTTTCTGTATGTTTACAACTACTACATTTTACAGGACTTTGCATGTCATGTCCTCAGTTCAATATCAGACTTTTTTCATGGCTTCTCTTCTTAGAAGAAAAATAAACATGTATAAAGTTAACGCATGAAGCAGTGAGTACCTTAGATTTCTTGGTCCTCTTGTCATCCTCTTCGTCTTCAGAGTGGTAGTGCTTTTTCTTCTTTTGTTTTTTAGCCAAGTGCGACTGACTTGTTTGAGACTCTTCTATATCCTCATCCAGAACAAGGTCATACTTGGCACTGATGGTGTTGGTTAAGGACAGATCTGTTCCTTACTATCAATAAACAGCAGGACATAAAAGCTCATGAAGAAAACAAATCCCTGTTTATCAGACCAGCGTTTACCAAGACTTACCATGTATTTCAGTCAGAACAGGATTGTACATGTTGAAAATCAGCTGCGTCACAATGACTGAATTCTGTCCTGCGAACAGTACAGCCAGGTCCTAATTCTCCTTTCTTTTTAGCTGTGGATATCTGAACAAGCCATGGTCTTCTTTTCTCTCATAGAATCATAGAATGATTTGGGTTGAAAGGGACCTTAAAGGCCATCTAGTTCCAACCCCCCTGCCATGAGCAGGGACCCTTCCCTAGACCAGGCTGCTCAAAGCCCCATCCAACCTGGCCTTGAACACTGCCAGGGTGGGGGCAGCCACAGCTTCTCTGGGCAACCTGTGCCAGTGCCTCAACACCCTCAGAGTGAAGAATTTCTCCCTTATGTTTAGTCTAACTCTACTCTCTTTCAGTTTAAAGCCATTACCCCTTGTCCTATCACTACACGCCCTTGTAAAAAGTCCCTCTCCAGCTTGGTTGTAGGCCCCCTTCAGGTACTGGAAGGCTGCTATACAGTTTCCCCGGAGCCTTCTCTTCTGCAGGCTGAACAGCCCCAACTCTCTCAGCCTTTCCTCACAGGAGAGGTGCTCCAGCCCTCCGATCGTTTTTGTGGCCCTCCTCTGGCCCTGCTCCAACAGGTCCATGTCTTTCCTGTGCTAAGGAAATGCTCTCACGCTCACCACAAGTGAAGTATAATCTCAGAGCACGATTTAGTTACTACTATGGTCTAATTGCAGACGCAGCAGGTCCCCTCTGAAACTACTTAAAATTCTGTTATGCCTTATGTCATTCCAGGGCTGTCAACTGAGAACATTATTTACCTGCACACAACATGGAAGTGAAACAGCACATTCTCATTTGACTAAGTTCATTGAAGTCATCAAATGAAAAATGCAAAATGCTTAATTCCATCTCAAACACCAAATGGTTACATGAAGCAGCAGAAAAACACCCCCTGGCAATCTTTAAGAATAAGAAGTATTTTCCAGGTTGTTTTCATAAACTATACTTAGTTCAAAAAACACCTTTGACGAGAAAAGGATACTCCTGCTTTGGTTTTACCTTCTCCTTCAGAGTGAGTTTTGAAGGTTTGTCACGTTCCTTTTCGTAATCTTTGAAATCATCCTTGGTATACCGCCCACCTGTCCGCAGAAAAATATATTCAGTTCACTCCAATCAAAAAAACAACCAAGACCCACACCTACCATTAAGTTCTGCTTATGATTTTAAGGGCTCTTCATAACCATACAGATATGCATAGCAGGATACAGTTCCAGAAACAACATTAAGATCTAGGTAACAGAGCAGAAGAGAGTAGGACAAGTTGCGATTTTCTGTCCTTCTCTTGCTTGCAAATCCCACTAAACATATGGCTTTCTCCTCACTCATGTCCACTGGACACAACACATGAACAGGATCACAAAGTAGGATTCAGCAACTAGTTCAGTTCCACTTTGATTGCATGTCCTATGTCACACTACTTAAAATTCTCATTATTAAATGACTTTTTGCTCTGGGCTGCACAAAGGGAAACTTCTGAGGCAGCTACAACTTAAGAATTCAAATGGAAAACTGTAACAAGTACCAGCTCACAAATTAATAAATGATTCTACAGCAACGTGCTGCCATCTCACGGTCATACTTAAGACTACAATATTAACTACCTAGGTCAGAAATAGCTACTGAAGGTGGAAGAACAATACTTCCCCTAGATCAGTTCTTGGATACCACATAAGCACAACAAGATGACAATACGGTTAGCTTTCCAATATTTAGGACAATTTAGACCTAAGTTACTCAGATAAAGAAAAGTTTTCCATGCATTCAGTTAGTACAAGATGCACTGCAGAGCATGGTATAGATTACAAAGTCATCTCAGCCCTGTGCAGGACAAGTTCCAGTACCTCAGTGTCCACAACTAGTCCTCAGCCTGGAGAAACTGTATGCAAACAACCGAGGGCTGACTGCACTTTTAGGCAAAGACACACCAGAACATCACCCCTGCAACGCACAGTCACCCCTCCAAGTCCAATGTTTTCCTCACGTCCCCAACAGCCAAATGTATCCAACTCTCCCACCATCTTTCCCCTCCCAAAACATCCTCAAACATCTGAAATTGGGTTTTTATAACATACACCCTGCTATGCAACATGCTTGACCTACAGCAGGTGAAAAGGGAAAATCCCTGGCCTGAATACGGACTTATTCTTGTATACGCCCAACTCCTACACTGAATAAAGAAAAGAAACTAGAAAGTAACTGTACTGCCATATTATTTTGCTAATAAGTAATATTAAAAAAAAAAAATAAATCACTTTTAAAGTCTCAGAGGAAGAAATAATTTAGTGGCAAAAATACATCTGATAAAAAGGTAATCCATGGCAATGTAATGCTAATATAATGGTTATGGAACAAATGAAGAGAATAGCTAGCAACTGCGTTGCTCTATTTATTACAGTACCCGGAAAATTTATATCCCTGAAGATGAGATTATTTAAACTCAAAACAATTGCTTCTCTTTATAGAATACTTAAGAGTTTAGAAGTCATAGCTTATTAAGTGATGAGGGTCAAAGAATCCCAAGTGTACCGACCTTTTCCCTTCCACCTAATCTTTGCAACAGACTGGCTAAAATCCACATGTATCCGTCTGTCATCTATCAGCACATTGTCCATTTTGAAGTAGGCTTTCTCACAGTCTTCCTCCTGATAATGTTTCCAGAAAAAAATTGAGTCATGATTATTTCATAGGAATATTGACTGAAGAGCTCAAACACAAATTCAACTGCTTAACAGCATATATTGTTTTCTAAAATTGCCTAAAGCACAGCAGCTCTTGCATTGTGCCATTTCAAAAGAAATAATTACACTTTGTCCAAATGTCAGCATTTCCAATTCCAATTCTTCAGTTCATTTCACTACTTTAAACATTTGCCAATCCAGCTACATGTTTGGCACATGTAATACATTCAGAAAAACAAGGAAAAAAAAGACAACTAATAAAAGCTCCATTTTAAGTACTGAAGGAGGCTAAAGAAAAGCGAGAACACTTTTCCAGTGTTTTCCAGTTTTCCTCACAGATTATAAGATACAAACAAGAAGCTATGCACCGTCAAACAAACTTTTACTGTCAATCTCATAGCAAGAGCAGCATGTTGATAAAACAAGGATCATTTACAAGCCCAATATAGGACACCACTGTATACAACAATCTATATCATTTCATACACCCTCCTCTCTTTATGCAGCATGCCTCCTTTTTCTCCAAGCATTCCCTTCTTTAACTCTTCAAGTCCTAACGTGCTCTGGGGAAAAACAGGGACTTGCTCCCCTCCCACTGGTTTCAAGACAATCTAAGAGTAACATACTTGTATTGCTCGGTTGAATACAGAGAGACTTAAACATCTGCCTCATTTAGGACCTACAACTTCTATAACTAAGTCAGCAAGACAAAATATTAGCTACCCCACACTTGAAGATTCCAGCGTTTTTCCTTAATGGAAGTATACCAAAAATGAACTTTTATAAGCAGAATCTACATACACTATACCCAAAAAAACATACCTTTTCAAACTCAATGAAAGCATAACAAAGAGATTCACCAGTTTTCCAGTCTCGAATCACTTCACAGCTGAAAATCGATACAAAATTAAAATGTCAATGCTGTTGGAGCAAAACACATAGGATAGGCAAGCACTGCTTAAAAGGGAGAGTGACAGTTAAAAAAACCAAACAACACACAACAACAAAAACCTTGAAGGTATTGTAACACTTGATTCCAAGACCCCTACTGATGTGAGGATGTCTGCAGAAGAAAAAAAAAAAGCATGTGACATTATTTGAGTAATTATTACACTTAACTAGAACTAGGGATTAATTTCTGATTAACGAAACAAAATCTGTTTTCCAACATTACTGTTTGTTATTAATTTTTTGCATTTCACTAGTGCAAGACAAGAAATTTCATATTCTGTTTTCTCAGCCATTTTAAGGAAAGTTTAAACAGAGCTCATGTGACAAACTTTCTCTTCTTAGCAAGCACCTCTTTAGCAGCCATCTTCTTATCCAGCAGTTCACGGCGCAAAAATACGAAGCCTAAAGTATTGAATCAGTAGACGTAAAACGGGAACAACACAGTGTTCCATCAGTATTACCAAAGTCTCCTATATGACATGAGAATTCTGATTACAGGATGTTGAAGAAGGTCAGACTGGCAACAAGAGCGGGAAAAGTGGTATTAAGGTGAGACTTAATAAGCTGACACGTCCCTCACGTGTATTGAGGAAGTGACAAATCAGGATTAGGATACACAATCCAAAAGATGATCAATACCAAAAAAGATCCAAAAAACCAAACCACCAAAAAACAAGGCTAGTCAGACAAGCTATAGGAATGCTTTGCAGCAGCCACCAGTGAGGAAGAAGGTAGGACAGTTTTGTGCCAGAACCCTCCTTTATGGATTATTCAGAGAATCTGTCTGAAAGTGGAAAGACTGCAGAAGAGGTACTGAACAAAGTGATACAGAAGCAAACAAAAAAAAAAAAAAAAAGAAATCCCTAGGACATCCAGAAATTATGCTGGAGTTGCAAGAGTGGCAAACAAAGCCAATTTCACTCACACACACAATCTAGTGAGGGAACTGGAAGTCTGCAGGCCTGTATGCCAATACTGCACAAACTGGTAGAAACTCAGTGCAGAACAGAGTTAGCATGCATCTGAATAAACAGGACCTACGCAGGACCATCTGAATAAACCTCAGTGAAGTTCTCTGAAAGAGTCAATATGCTTAGGTGTGATGATGACTCATTTGATGCAGTCATTTGAAATCCCTCTGGAAATTCTAATAAACTCCTGCACCAAAGGCTTTTGGGGAAACCAAGCATCAACGGCATAAGAAACATCTTTGCATTGATAAACATGTGAAAGACCATATAAGAGCAAACAGTCATGTCTCACTGAGAAAATAAAAATGTCATCAGTGGAGTTTGCTGATGATACTAAATTGTTACAGATGGCAAAAATAAAGACTGAAAAAATTGCAGAAAGTTTTTAGGAGACCAACTGAACAAGAAGATGGCAAATGACATTCAACATACATAAAGGCAACAACATGAGCATGGGGGGGGAATCCTAATGGTGCACTGTAAAAAAAAACCCCACAGCTTCCACAGCTTTAGCATTAACTAGAAAAGGAATTGAGAGCAAGCAGAAAATACCACTGCTCCATTGCAAATCTAATTTCTTTAATACCATGTGCAGTTCTGTTCCTCTCATCTTGAGATAGACAGAAAAGAACAGAAAAAGGCTGAGAAAAGGGAAACAAGGTAAGGAAAATTCCTCTACAAAATGTAACTATGTAGGCTAGTACCCTTAGCAAGAAGAAACAATGACTTTGGGGTACAGGACAGAGAGGTGCAGGAAAGTAGGTTTCACTGCCCATCATGTCTTTTGATACTAGGAGGAACCAACTGAAACTACTAGGAGCCGTTCAAAACTGAAGAAGGCAGCAAGCATGAAGAACAGCTTAATGAGGAATATATCAGATGCCAAACCATACATATTCCCATGGAGAAGAAAAACCCAGAGACTGTATCTAGCTCATGTAGCATCTGAGATTAAAAACTGCTGAAAGGAGGGAGAGGACGGGGGGCCGGGGAGAGTATCATAGGCTTTCCTCGTTTCTGGACTTCCCTAGGCTTTTGCTTAAAACCACTACTGGGACACCACACTCATCTAGGTAGATCTGATGGCTGTATCACCATTGCTGTGGTCTCTATCCAAATACACGCAGGCATGGCATAATCTCCAGAGATGCCAGAATACTACTTAAACAGCCAAACCTAAACAGACTGGCGGGAATCCAGCTTCAACTAAGCAGGTTTTCTCTTTCATTTTACAATAATTACCTTTTAACGGGACCAAATCGTGAAAATATTATTTCTAGGTCTTCATCTGTGGTCACTGGATTCAGCTTGCAAACAAACAGCACATTTTCTGGTGGCTTGACCTCTGCATCTGGTAAGTCTCCCACCTGTGGCATACAGAAAGACTTTCATCACTTCTGCCTAAAGCTCTCTACATTTTCTTGCCATAAGCACACTGGCAACACACCTTTTGGGTGATCTCAGGCACATTCCTATCACAAAATCAAAAATTAATATAATATTTTTCCTACTCAATGTCACAAAAAACTGTTTTCCATAGCACCTAAAAATAATTACCTATTTGCAATTCCACCACTGGGACTTCATGAAAGTCACAAAGACTTTCTACCTTGCTTTCCCTGTTCATAACATAACAAATACACAGGTTGTCATAAAGGTGAAAGTTTACTTTTAGAGCCGCTCTGTTATAAAAATAAAAACAGACTGGATCCATTCCTTAGTCTCTGTCTGCACCCAAGATAAACTCACCTTTCCTTAAATTCCAGAAACAACTAGGATAAGCTCAGATTTAAAGACAGCTTGATAGCAAATTAAGTTAGAGGAAAATGCAGATACACACACCACCTCCTGTTGAACTGTAGCACCTTTTAAAACCTGAAAAAAGACTAGTGATATTTAAACAATTTATCTCCATCTTTTACTTAATATGCTAATAAAAAGGTAATGCACATTAGTTTAGTAGCAGAAAGAAGCAAAATAACACAAGCAAGAAGCAGATTCCACAAAAGAGAACACAAAAGGAGTTTAAGCGCATGACACTCTCAGAGAAGCCTACTGTTTCAACAAAAGAACAGCAGAACCAATAGTTAGGGTTTTCACATCGGTGAAACTAGCAGTACGTTTAGTTTTTCATCTCTTCAGCTTATATAACGTAGCTCCCTATTGTATACTACCCAGCAACACTCACTGAAAATTACTGCACTGGCTCACACACCCACTTGCCTTTTTTAGCTAACTTTATCTAGAAAACAGGTCATTAGCCCCATTGCTGCTGCAGCAGAACAAGAACCCACATCTTCCACATTCTGCAACACTGTGGCCACATCTGGACTGACCCTGGTGTTAGCCTCTGCTGCAAACTATTCATCATAAATTTGAATTTGGTGGTTGTAAAGAAGTGTGATGGATTCACCCATCCTTCAACAGTGTGTGTGTGCTTTTTTTTCCCTTCAGAAAAAAAAGGCCTCAAAGCCTACTCACAATTTTTGTTACTATACAGAGTTTACAACTGTCAGCAGTTACCAAACGTCGTATTTACGAAGGAAGAACATGAAGTTAACCATGAATGTTGAATTGAACTAATCCCACAGAAGAAAGACTGTCATTACTTGTATAAATATCGCAACATGACAAATTAGCTCAGCTCTCTCCCACATATGCTAAACCTTTTCCAGGATTACAGATATTCAGCAGCATATTATGTATGTTATGTTTTTTTAATTGGATGTGTTTCTACCAAGTTTTTATACAGCCTGCCCTGGTCCACTTCCAGTCCTGGCTTTGAAAATGAAGTATCACCAGTTTTATCAGAACACCACCTCCATTGCTCAGACTCAATCCTTTCCATTGTACAACAGACATTAAATAGCACAGATTCTGAGCCACATCATCACCATCAGATAAGCAAGTTCAGGATAAATAGTACGCATTCTCCTAGACTTAACATAACACACACACACACAGAGGGATAACATCTAAAAGGTAAATTGAGAAAGATGTTCACCATTTCCAGAAGAATGGCACGAGTTTTTGCTTCTTTTTCTGCCTGAAATTCTTCTATTTCATCTGCAGATCGTCCTTTCAAGTCATCAATTTCTTCATCTGCTCCTATTCTGCCACTCTGAAAAATGAAGGAAAAATCTATTTATTACCAAGCCATGACCAAAAATTCTTTCCCACTTTCCAAATATTACTTGGATGACCTCCCCCTTCACCCCCAAGACATGAAAAATGCTTAAGCACTGCACCTCTGCAGAGCTGGGCTTGCATTCTGTTCTTCCCACTCAGATTAAAAAAAAGAGAGAGAAGATGTTATCCTTGTGTTTCAGGCACTGTGAACTACGTATGAACTTTCAGGCCCAATTTCAACCATATTCAGTTAGGTATTCTAAATTCTTTTACACTCCCATCTCATACTCAACATCTCACTACAGATGTCAACTCATTTCTAATCTAGATAGCTCCTACTAGAAATGAAGATAAGGAACACTGCAAATATCTGTGGTGTCTAATAAGACTCAAACACTAAATATAGTATATCACAAGAATTTTATTTTTACACATCTACACCTAGACAGGATTTGAGGTTTAAGGTTTTCTCCTCACCAGCATCTCCTCACCAGCATCTTACACACATTTCTATACCAAAAGGTGTATATTCAGACAGGCTATGGTGGCGGAAGCAAACCAAGTGTTAGTTGTCAAATCTCCGCGCAGTTGGCAGCAAGCTATTGAACTCCTTATACCATCTAACACATCTGAAGGTACATCAGAGATTAACCACAGTGCAGGCATACTATGAAAGCCTAACTGCAACCATGTAATTATATCTTTCAAGCTTAAAGACCCGCAATATTCTCTCTAGTCAATTTATTAACTGCTTGAAACAAGGAGATCAACTCACATAGCAATTTCCGTAAGTGCATGCTATGAATAAATTACAAATAATTACAATTATATTTTTAGCAAATTCCTTCTGTTTGAACAAATACATCACAACAGCATACATGCTTGCAGATATAACTCAAAGAATGACCAAGACTACTTCCACCAAAGCACAGAATATTTCATACGTAAAAGGAAAACAGCAGTAAGCACTTTAATAAGTGTTAGTTATGTTCTGTCTTCTACCAGAGCATACAAAAAACCAGTCATGCCAAAGGTGAATATTCTCAACGTTCTGCTTATCTACACTGTAATTAGAAATCTAAAATACGGCTTTCCAACCCAACTCCACCACAGTCACAGGGGAGAGCACCCAAGTCACTCTTTTACCCTTTTCTTAGAAGATTAAGCAGCCATATTTGATTAAACACAGCAACAGCCCCAAATAACAGACAAGTGTTTGGCATATCAGAACTCAAGCTGAAAAACGTGACGTTCTCTTAGGACACAGATTTGACAGACAAAGTCTTAAAGACAGAATTGTTATTGTGACTAAGTCTGTGCTGGCCACTAATAGGGATAAAAAAATTTCATTATTTATTCCAACTTTTCCCCAAGATGCTATCACAAACACTCACATCTAGCTGTTCCTTAGTAGGTTCTGGTGAGCGATCAGGAACAGACAAGCCAGGCGGATCTTCGAATGGATCATCTAAAATTACGGTATGATTTATCCTTATAGAAAACAAAACCAAGACCAGCATCAGTCGCGTGCAAATAAAACTCTCTTTACCCAAGTAACACAAAACCAGCCCCGCTGATTCCCGGTTATATCCCGAACAGCCAAACATACTGTAGGCTTGTAAACACCAGCAGTGATGCTTTTCTAAAGGCAAAATAGCAACTCCACATTTTCTTAGGGAGTTGTTTATTTTAGTACCTCCTTGTTTTACCAATAATACTGGAATAAAATAGTATTTAATATACCACATACAGGTCATCTGACACCGCTGTATTAATCTAGTTTCAAAAAAAGATTAATTTGTTCAATTATAATGTGTTACTCAAAAAGTGAAGTTAAAAGCAGTCACACCTGATATCTTGATACGGGATAAAATCCTTATCTACAAAGGTTTCATTAATTGTCTTCAATACATCCAAGCCTTCTGTCACTTCTCCAAATACTGTATGCACACCATCAAGGTAATCCAGGTTCTCCCCTGTAGTAATAAGAAACTAAAAGAGAAGATACAAACCAGTAACAGTAAATAGAAAAGTTCAGAGCTTGAGTTTTACGTTAGGAGAGGTACAACTCTCACCAAAATCAGTGGGGAAAAAAACCAAAACCTCTTCCTGACTTCTGCAGAAGATTAGTCGTCTTCTGTCAGCTCTGAGAACATTCTGAGCCAACCTACAGCTCACAGCCACTGCCAGAGGAAGAGAAGCTCGCTCACACAAGTCTCCTTCCCCATGCGCTTGCAGCTCTGGCTCCCCGGACCCTTCTGTAAATGGGTTTGACTCAGTAATCCGGCAGAAAACCAGAGCAGCAGAGGAAGCGCAGTTAGCTATCTGCCAGGCAGGTTTGCTGAGCAAGGTCAGCAAAGGTTCTAACAGGCATCAGAGCTGATGAAGAGGCAGAGGACGGAGAGAGCAAGGCTACCCCTCCAGGCAGCCGTGAGCTCAGCTCAGATCACCTGTTCATCAAACTGCACTCAGCAGGGGCATTTTCATAATTTTGGCAAAAGTCTCCATGGTTCTACCTTCACCTAATCCCATCCAGACTTTTTTCCTTCCTCCCCTGTTCCTGGGAACTGCGTTCATTCCCACATGCCTGTGTATATGCTAGCAGGCTGCACTCTTAAATGTGAACACAAATGTCATATCTTCTTCCCAGACTAGAATCATGGAATCATAGCTGGAATAAAACTACAGTTTTTTAAATTGTTCTTCAATTAGTAAAAATCCCCTCACTTTAAATATCCATATGTTTTAATTTTAAAGTGAGGCATTTTAATATAAATAGTGACAATGTATCTAAAGTAATAATATCATTCTATGACATCAGAGATTTAAATACACTACAGCAAAAACTTTGTGCACGTGAACAAGGAACAGCACAGGGAACAACACCACTCAAAAATTGTTTTATAACAGCACTAGGATAAAACCGTAAACTTACGTTGCATTAAAATGCACACTTTTACGTAACCACATAGAGGAAACTGTGGTATGAGTTCAGTTTCCAAACCAAGATGAAGTTACAACTAGAAAGTTTTAACATTATTTTAAAACCCAGTTTCCTTACTTCTCACTTCCATTTAACTACAGAATTTTTTCCTGCCCATTATACACATTAGCAAAATCACATCAAAGTATTAACAAAAATGAATAAACAAATGAAAGAAATAAAGAGTACTGAATTCTCACAAATAAAATTTACAAAATTAACCTAGGATGGGATCTCAATCTCAGCATATTAATCTTTAATTCTTGTCTGCAATTACATACTCACTGGCACCTGGGACACTATGCAAAACACTTACCTATGGCCGTTTTTACATGCCTGTTGACCATATTACAAGATGATACTAGGCAGATGACACTGTCATTGTTATGCCTCTTTTGTAAAATCAAGGAATTTTCATTTTAGCTTAGACATGTACCAAGGCTTTCCAACCCTGAATGCTGACCTGTGATCCATGCTGATCGCTGCCATTGTTCACCATTGACACTGTTCCCTTTTTCTTGTGCTTAATTCTTGGCACTTTTTCTGCCTCAAAAAATCTAGCTTGATCACCATACAGTTGACTGAAAACATATATTAAAAGTATGTTACAAGGCAAAGGAATTTAAAAACGTGATATAAACAAATCCTGTAAAACAGTACATAAAGCATCTTAAAACATCATATGTTGGCATTCAAATGAAACCAGAATTTACATTGCATCCACGCACATTTTTATGGACCTGTACACTAACATAATTCACTTTATATTACAGGGAATAACAGATTTTTCTCTTAGACATTTCACAGAGGCTTTTTTTTTTTTGTGGGGGTAGGGGGTGAGGAGGTGTATTTGTATGTTTTAAAATGCAGTATATAACATTTTTCTAAGTCAGAGTGGTGACCCATGTGTTCACAGTTTCGTATTTAAGACGCTCTGACAGACCAGATTTACAAAAGTCAAGACTGGTCTAACAACACTGTTGAAACTGAGCTATTTATATATAATCTGTATACTGCACGCTATATATATATAAATATATACATATATATATATATCTGTATCATTCCCCAACACTCCAGGTTCAGTTCTGCTCTGCGATTTTAATTCTACTTTTAATAACAATTTCAAAGGAATCATATAGAACGTAGGCTCTTTGCTAACTTCCATCCTAGCTGTTTGATTTCTTCAACTTCCATGTGCACAACCACTGAAAACATCTTAAACAAGGAAGTGATTTCCTTATACACATTCACATGACTAAAATGAACTCTAGTAAATTGTTAGAGCAACAGGATTATTTTCTTATGCACAGAAGATTTCAAGCACTGCCTCTATATTCCCCTCTCAGTTAAATACATTTTGCTACAAAAATAAAATTAGTAACAAACTGCTAACGGTTTTGCCTTCGACAGAGCACTTCACTATGACACTTCTCTTACAAAACCAAAACGATAGTTAGTTGCTAGCTTTTAAATGAACAGAAATTTATGTACGACTTGCTAGTTGTAATTTCACTTCTAAGGTCAGAGACAGAATGCTGTCCAGAAAAAAATATCTGAATGGCCGAAGGCAGCATAGGAATTAAAAAGGTATTTAGGTAGGACAACCAGAGAAGCTTATGCATCAACATTTTTACTTCTATCAGTAATTCCGCTCCAAGCGAGCTGAAGACAATCTAACTGGAGCCCTCACTACCCTGTACAACTTCTCTGTTGATTAAGTAACACGAAAGTTTTACTTGCCAGAATATGGATTCCCCTCCGCGGCCAGTTCCCATGGGGTCACCGGTCTGTATAATGAAATCCCTCTGCGACAAAGCAGAACAGGTAAGACACTGCTCTCACGTCTGTGAATCCAAACCAATAAAAAAAACAGGGCACGGAGAACGCTCACCTGCACATTGTAAATCAGGCAATAGTTGTAGTACTTGACTTTGCAGAGCTTCAGGAAATTCAGACAAGCTGCGAGAAATGATTCCAACGCTGACTAAAGACGACCCCAGCCGCAGCCAGCACCGCCGAGACAGACACCCGCGCAGCAGAGCGGCTCCGGAGCAGACCGCGCCAAGACCCGCCGGCCCGCGGCCCGCAAACGCGGCCAGCAGC
>Ga0065711_1042870_pt1 | contig 15084 bp, 13 predicted proteins | sample Hoacrofraction12_FD_59098 | JGI IMG/M metagenome (GOLD analysis project Ga0065711, IMG submission 59098) | Hoatzin crop microbial communities from Cojedes, Venezuela - Epithelial fraction 12 v2 (version 2) | ecosystem: Host-associated > Birds > Digestive system > Esophagus > Crop | place... | reverse complement strand
AGAATCACAGAATCACAGAATGGTAGGGGTTGGAAGGGACCTCTGTGGGTCATCTAGTCCAACCCCCTTGCCGAAGCAGGGTCACCTACAGCAGGCTGCACAGGACCTTGTCCAGGCGGGTCTTCAATATCTCCAGAGAAGGAGACTTCACAACCTCCCTGGGAAGCCTGTTCCAGGGCTCCGTCACCCTCAGAGGGAAGAAGTTCTTCCTCACATTCAGACGGAACTTCCTCTGCTTCAGTTTGTGCCCATCGCCCCTTGTCCTGTCACTGGGCACCACTGAACAGAGTCTGGCCCCATCCTCCTGACACCCACCCTTCAGATATTTGTAAGCATTTATAAGGCCCCTTCGCAGCCTTCTTCAGGCTGAACAAGCCCAGCTCCCTCAGCCTCTCCTCATAGGAGAGACGCTCCAGTCCCCTCACCATCCTCGTAGCCCTCCGCTGGACACTCTCCAGTAGCTCCTCATCTTTCTTGAAGTGGGGAGCCCAGAACTGGACGCAGTACTCCAGGTGGGGCCTCACTAGGGCAGTGTAGAGGGGAAGGAGAACCTCCCTCGACCTGCTGGCCACACTCTACTTGATGCACCCCAGGATCCCATTGGCCTTCTTGGCAGCCAGGGCACACTGCTGGCTCATGGTCAACCTGTCATCCACCAGGACACCCAGGTCCCTCTCTGCCGAGCTGCTCTCCAGCAGGTCCGCCCCAAGCCTGTACTGGTGCATGGGGTTGTTCCTCCCCAGGTGCAGGACCCTGCATTTGCCCTTGTGGAACCTCATCAGGTTCCTCTCTGTCCAATATATCACGTAATGCTGAGATAGCCTTAATGCTATCATTTTGTGCACATTATTTGGTAACTTTCTAAGAGTTCCTTTAACAGTATTTTCAAACATAATGTCAAGTGCTGTGTCCTACATATAGATGAAGTTTTAATATTATCCTTATAAATTATGTCAACAGTTTGGACATTCTGTAGTGTTACAGAACGCAGGACTTCCAAAGGGAGATCATTAAGGCTGACTATGGGATGCTTTTCAATGTGTCATTTGTAAGAGAAGCTGAACTGTATCTTTCACTATAATTAAGATTCAGATTTGGAATGAGAGAATAAAAACCTAATCTTTTCAAAGAAATGGTATGCAGCATGGTAACTTTGTCCTTTTTCCATTAACATACCACAAGAAATCTTAAGACTTCAAAGACAACTCTTTTTGGAAGCATCTGGCAAAAAACTTTTTGAAATAGGTTATAAGATGGAGTTAATATGTTAAAAACATGGGATGTCTGAGTGAAATATTTAAACATATTCAGGAGAATATATTAAAAAAGATTAGGGTATTGCCTTTAGATCCCCTACTTCAAGATATCCTTCTACCCACACAGATTCTTCACTACTGATTCAGTCTTCTGTGATGTTCAGTCAATCTGCCATATGCAGGATTACAAAATTGGAAGTTGAAACATTGTGCACAACACTGAGTTTTACACTGCTTAAAGAAAGAGAGGTATGCAAATTGGGGAAGAAAAGGCAGCCCATCTAGACCCTTTTCTGAAGAGGGGAAAACTCATAATTTGTGAGCGATTAGCAGTGGTTTATTATCATGCATTTTCAAATTAATTACATTACTTAAAACATGAGTGATCTACAAAATTGCTGGAAGTTCATACTAGGTCTGTAGCTGCAGTGTGAGAGGTATATTGCTAGGATTGATTTCTTGGGGTGAATAAAAATATTTCTAATCTGCTCCAGCTTGAAGCAAAATGTAGCACAACTGCACTCAGTTATGGCAGTCTCAGCATTTCCCATAATTTCTTTTAAGCTAACAGCTGCTAAATTCAATACGACTTGGTCTTTTGCCTCAGAGTACTATCTACAGTACAGTCTACTTCTAAACAAAAAGTCTGCAGAAGGGGTCCTATTTCTTCAGGATAACATAAAAAAAGGTGGTTTTCAGAAGCCAGGTCCCGCCTGGACAAGGTCCTGTGCCACCTGCTGTAGGTGACCCTGCTTTGGCAGGGGGGTTGGACTAGATGATCCACAGAGGTCGCTTCCAACCCTTACCATTCTGTGATTCTGTACTTGACCATGTGATAAAAGAAAAATCCTAGCAACATTATAAGAGGACTCAGGCAAAAATCAATTAATAAATTTGCCAAGAGTGCTTAAAAAAAATATATTAAGTTTCGGTGCTTTTTTTGGGGTTGTTTTTTCAGGTGTTTTTCTCTCAATGTCTGATATTGCACGTTTAGGAGTCTCACTCAAGTAGAAGCAAGAAACGTACCCAAAATCCAACCTTGTAACATTTCTGCATCCACCACACCCATGCCCAGATTTCTCTCTGAGGCAGACTAATACCAAGACTGTACCAGCAAAATTAATCAATGCTAATCAGGAAATTGAGAAAACATAAAGGACAATAGAGAACTTCACATGAAATCTTGATTGGTTTCTTTGAAATTAATGACACTTCTTTCCCTAAGCAGGACATGACAAAGATTTCACCCTTGCACACTAGAACTCATGCAATTATATATAGAAAGAGAACACTGCACCTCTGTATATGAAAATATGAAAAATATCTGAGATCCTAGCGGTTCAAACTACCTCACAGGCAACACAGAGAAATGCAGAGCTTAAATCTGAGATTCTCTTCCTCTAAAAAAAATTTAAAATGGAAAAAGACTAATCAGGTTGATGAACAATATTGATTTGGTATCAAAAGAAGAAATATTTCAGCAAGACAAAGCAAAAAAAAATAGCATTTGGAAACATATGAAACCTATATTTTCCCATGAATGTTTACATTTCAGCTTTTTCATGACATCTGCAAGCTACAAGCTCCTTTATAAATAACTTCATTTAGCATAAAAAGAGGAACATCCTTTTCATCTGCTCTGTTTGTTTCTCATTGTTTAGGATTATTCTGAAACTCTGGATTATTATTTCCTTTTAATGTATTCTACTTCTCATTTTATTTTACATATATTTTCAATAGAAGTTAATGGGCCATTATTAAACTGCATTCAAAAATGGTAATTCATCTTCCTTGGTTGTTAAAGTTCCGTATTCACCCCATAATAACAAGGAAACCTCGAATAAAACTTTCAAATTATTGTTTTTCCTCTGTTTATAGATTTTGTGCAACAGTCACCTGTAACTGCTACTTCACCTCTGGTTGGAGATGAGTATCACTGTTAGAAGTTTAATGATGAGCAAAGTCCTCTTATTATAGTTTGTCTCTGTATTTCAGAATTTATGAGATCAAAGCAGAGGACTGAAGAAGACGGTAGAAATTCTATGGTTACATTAGAACTGATGAGGAAAATTTTAAAATGTCATCAGGGAGACAGTGCTGAGAACTCATTAGAGTAAAATTTCTTCACTGTGCTTTCTTCATTACACACTGTAGAGTAATTAAGTAGCACAATTTTTTTATGGATTTATGCAGAGTAAACATTGCTGTAAATTCTCTTATCTCAAGAGTCTACCCTGTACTATTTCTTCCAAAAAACCCTCTATTTGTGCTACAAAAAAATATTTGACAAATGAAAATTTATTACAGTGGACATACATCAGTGCATCACCGTCTGAACATTGTTTCATTATGAGATCAGTGAAAAGAAATGCAGAAGCATTTTTAGGGCGTTCATATAATAGTCTTGCATGGGAGATATTCCTCTTCTTAAATAGGACAGAGCAAAAGCTTTTCTTCTGTTTTACCCTGTTCAAAACAGTTTGAAGTGGCAGGAAAAAAACACATAGAAAACTCCACTTCTGCTTTTTAACATGAATTTATAAATACATTGAGTGAACAAAGCCAGGGTTATTCAGTTGGTAGCATACTCCTGAGTGCTAACGTAATTCTTTATCAAAAGAGTTCTGACATGCCACAGCGTGCCCTAAACTCATAGCATCATGTCCCTACAGGGAACAGCACGGTGACTCCTCCATTGTGAGAGCAAGGCAAGAGCACAATTAAAATGCCTACTTGATAGCCCTCATTTTCCCACTTAATCAAATTCATCCTAGAGCAGAGAAAGCTTTGCAGTCACAGCATTAAAATCACCTCATGAAGTTGTATGAGAACGGAGAAGAAAAGAGCATAGCATGTTTCCTGCTTCGGAAGGAGCCCATGACAGCTCAGCACCAGCCAGTACGGGAAGAAGTCTGGAAACATCTGAAGGATCAGTGAGACCCACTGCTGCAGCTCTCGGTGCTCTGGCAAAAAGCAGATGCCCTGAGCTGGCACAAGGATGGGGTCCTCAGTCACTGGGTCTGCACACATACTTTCATTGCAAGGTTTGGAAAAGGAACGGAACGAAGCAGAGGTCCAAGTGTAAAAGTGCAATGTACTAAGGGTTGAATTACTTACTGTGATAAGTATGGCATTCTACTTGTGATTTTTCAAGTTAAAAAATGCAAACAACTCTTCAAAGATACCTGACAAGCAACTGATCCTTAAATGCATATAATCCCTGTATTAGACAAGGGCAGATGCAACATCCAGATACAAACCGTCAAAAGTTCATCTATCCTTTCATGCTAGTTTCTCAACATTTGTTGATTTGCCATGTCTCTTGTTTGGGAAATGCAGATTTCAGAGTACTGACAGAAGGCTTGCTCTTCCTAGCTGACTTAAGGAGTGTCTCTGAGTTCATGCATGGACATCCATGGAACAGTTCTGGGAAACATCAAGTTCACTTGCATCAGGTTCAGAGGCCATCTTCTAACCAATACTTCTGGTACTTCTGGTTTGTGAGAATCCACTGCCAGTACATCAGAAGGCAAAGATCTACCAAAAAGGCAGAGACTACTGAAAAGATAAAAAGCTTCAATTTTTTTACTGCGTAATTGTATTGCCTCTCTGTAGGTTAACAGATCATAGACATCTGTCACCATTTGTAGGACTTGTTTCAATCAAAATGCTTCAATACATGATCCACAGCTTTGTTGAGAGAGATCAAATTGCAGAATTTGCTTTAAAGACCATTTTACTTATGTAAAGGTGATGGCTTATTTCCACTTCTTTACTTTGTTCAGTTGGATACAGTACAGCAATGCAGTTCTTGCACTTTTGTTTCTTTTGTATGGGCAGCTGGGAATTATTTATTCCCTTTCATGCTTTCTCATGAATATCTGCAGTTCTTACATAATTTCCTTTAATCTTCATTTCCAGAAAATACAAAAATCTTCCTGTGACTCAGATGTAGCCTTAAGAAGTGAGTGTAGTTTCTCATTCATTTATTTGCCATGTATTAAGCTAATAAATTTAAATTTAAAATTCATCATACATTTTTCAGAAGGTTACATGAATACAATTAAACATGAAAACAAAACTGAACCGGAATTTTAACAATTTGGTTTTATTTATAATTTTTTTTTTCTTTTCTATTAAACCTTTATCCCATCACAAAATCCATTAGCCAAATGCTTCACATATTCCCATTTCTATTTTCCAAGCTTATTTTTCATTCATTTGTCAGTTTTTCACAGTTTACCTGAAGAAGTTTTCAGAGGCCAAAGCCCTGGTGATGACAAATGTTCTCTTGCTAGAAATCCCATTTAAGGAGAAAGACGCAAGGAAGTTTCATTAGATAATTCTTTTCAGTTCATCATATCACTTCCAGTAAAAACTGTGTCAAGAAGCATGAAAAAAAAAAAGCTCCTTTCTTCAGAACCACAATTCCTAAAGTCTCTAAAGGAAATTTAGGGATAGATGCTAAACGGCCACATGGATTTGTTTTTCCACATTACATCCCACCAAGCATCGCAGCAAAAGCACACGTCTATTTGCTGTGGACGTGGAGCACCTCTCACTTTCAAGCTCAAAATTCAAAAGACCATAACTAGAGAACTGGAGCTTTTAAATCCCTCCGCCAAACTAACTATCAGACATCATTGGCCCGAAAGGCGTTTGGATCAAGCCATTAATCAGTGTATGAACTGCCCAGCCAGCCGTCAGTGCAGCGCGGTGAAGCCATGCAGAGGCAGCAGCCGCATACTTGCGCTTGCCTGGCTGGGACCTGGAGCTGGGCAGGGTTTGACGAACGAGCAGCTCAGAGGTGCTTCACAGCAACTTGTGTTAGAGGTAGGCAGATGCCTGGGGACTGTAACTGTTGCAGCCCTCTGATTTTTTTCTTCTCCATTGCTGCTGTGCCAAAATCTCCAAGTTCCTCTGAACTTACTTAATTAAGCAGAACGTATTAGAATTAGCAGCATGTATGGAGACTACCTGATCTGAAGTTTAAAATGCGGTTACATGAATATTGCCAACTATAAAAAAATAAAAAAGCACTTTTACAGATTTCTTTCACAAATCATAAGAATATTCTGTCTTCCACTTATGAAACTGGAAGCAAAAAGTCTTATGAAGATTCACATTAAATAATCAGTTAACAATAACTCCAGATCTTTGGCTTCACTGAATAGATTTTGTAACATCACAAACAAAAATTAACCAGAGGAAAATAGACTACTAGCAAGTAGAAGTAGTAAAATTAATGTTAATAATTCAGGAATTTCCCTCATTATTATTCAAGGTCTGAAGAGACCATCTGAGAGACAGAGTGACTGTTGATTCCTACACCTATTTAAACCATCCAGATTTTCAGCACTACTCACTCAAAGCTATGCAGGAGAAGTGACTACATAGAGAAAGGTACACTAAATTAATTTCAGGATCACTTTTATTAAAGGAAAAACTTTTTCTTTTGCATTACATGTATGAAACTTTTTGATCTCTAGTAATTCTTCCTAAGGCTGGGAAAATGATTTAATCAATTGTTGAAATAATTTCATTTGCAATGTTTAACATGATTACGCACAGATTAAATATGAAGTGCTTTTAAGTTTTGTGCTTTAAATCTGAGGAGAAAAATAAGGAAAATTAAGTATAATTACATGTAAAAATTAAGAGCATATTAGTCTCAATATTCTCTTTCATATAACCTCTTAACTGTAACGAAAAATGTTCTTCTGGAATATTTATCTACTATCGCTAACTAGAATATTACATTCTCGTAATATATTTGAACTAATCCCTTTGTTTTTTAAGCATTCATTTTTAAACTTTCCTCAGTTTAACTGAAAAAGTTGATAACTGAACAGCCCTGAAACGTTCCTGGCAAGGCTGAGTTTTCACATCCACAGATCAAAATCATACAATCATAGAATCTTTCGGGTTGGAAAAGACCTCTAAGATCATCAAGTCCACCTGTCACCCCAACACCGTCATGCCTGCTAAACCATGTCCTGAAGTGCCACATCTACATGTTTTTTGAATACCTCCAGGGATGGTGACTCAACCACCTCCCTGGGCAGCCTGTTCCAATGCCTGACCACTCTTTGAGTATAGAAATTTTTCCTAATATCCAATCTAAACTTCCCCTGGTGCAACTTGAGGCCATTGCCTCTCGTCCTGTCCCTAGTTAGTTGGGAGAAGAGACCAACACCTGCCTCACTGCAAAAAAGCCAGATCCCATCTTCTGCCAACTTGTGTAGAAAGCATCACTCCAACAGCAGAAATCCCAGTGTATCTCCCTGAATTTCAAGCATCATTCTACCAATGCATCCACAACAAGCACACCTACAATTCAAGACTTGAGCTGAAACTTTTTATTCTAACCACCGTGGAACCCACACCATGCACTAGAACCTAGAATGAAATTTAAAAATCACCTTGTGATTGTTTTGTTGTAGAATGGGCTAGGAAAGGGAACAAGGCAGGAAACCTGTCTAGTGGGACATTCAGTCTCAGTATTTCCCTCTCTTCCTGAACTGGGTCACAGAATGAGGCACCTCCTTCGGGGTGTTTCAACCTACCTGTGACAAAGAGCCAGCAGAAACCATTTGGGATCTCCATGTGGCTGAGACCTATTCTCACACTCTGCTGAAGACAAACATCAAGAAGTGGTGTGATGATGATATTTGCTCTTAGGACAGTTATAGATCTCTCTGAGCAATTTCACAGAGTGGAGTTTAAACCTGAGGTCTGCTCGCTCCCAGATGGATTCCCTAATCATCACAAAAGAGTTAGGCTCCTATTATGACATCTGTGTGGTTCTGTGATGTTTACGTGTCTTGCTGTATGATGGATTAAAAAATGGAGAGGGCTCTTATCCATACTACTGGACTTTGGAAATGTGGACGTTCTCCTTGGACACAAAGGAGACATCTCAACCCTCTTCAGGCTAAGCAGTCAGCAGCGCAGATCTTCTCCTTCCTTAAGGTCTAACCAACAGGCGTTTATATACCCTGTATTTCCAAAGTTCAGGAGGGGGACATCTAATAAAGCTATGTGCCATAAAAATGCGCAGCCTTGGAAAGCATTCATAGTAAACTGCTGTCTCAGACTCAGACTTCAGGCATTGATCTGCAACTGAAGGAAGGGGTTAAAAGAAATTTTGGTGGATGGTGGATCGTTGAGCGCTATCAGTTTAGCTCTTTGACATGCACAGCGGGGGGCTGGGCTGATGGTGCTTAACGTTTTGCTAACTATTGTGTTGTCTGATGGGGGCTAGGAGGTGCCTTAAAGAACTGGTTAAGACCTACCCCATAGTTTGGATGGAAGCCAGGAAACAACTGAGTCTGCACAAGAACAAAAGGTTAACTAGAGGTGATGAAGAGGAGTCACCTATCTTCATCCCCACGACCTCCGACGACCACCACAAGGAGGCACTGCGCAAGTGCAGTTGGGAGGAGTCTATGGAAATTACCCCTTGGAACTAATTTTAATACAAAGCGGGGATAGATTATGCATATGTATAGGCGTATTGGGAAATATAATGCATGTGTAATACTTGATTGTATAAGTTGAAGAAACAAGTTGCTGCTCGGCGCGCCCGACTTTGGTGGGACTAACCCCCGTGCCGCCCGGCATTGAACAAACATACCTATTTTACAATCTTACAGATTGTGGAGTCTGTTTTCCACACGTCAGTTTGGCGAGCCAGCCAGGAGGCCCTCTGCTCCACCGTGGGAGCGACTGCGGAGTGGTCGCTCCTAGACACGCCCCGAGCACTTTCCTCAGAGGAGACTCCGCTGCCGGCTACTCACCCGGAGAGCAGACAACAACCTCCTGAAGCCGCGGATATAAATGGTATGTTTTGTAGGGAAGTGTCTAAGTCGTACACGTGGCCGGGGCTGCTGGTAAATCGCAGAGATGTCTGGTGTGCAGCATAGTCCCCGTGGGAAAAGGGTACCCTGGTAAGGAGGGGATTTGCTGACCGACAGAGCGGCCACTAGCGATCCTGGGGGTAAATCAAGCAAATCTGAGGTCACCGCTGCATCCCAGTGCTGGGAGCCAGGATGGACCTGCTAATGACTTGAAGCAGGAGAAGGGCAAGCAGACCTCCATGCAATTGCTTTCGGGATATTTTGTGGATACTGGGTGGATGTTAACTGGAGCAGTAACATTTGAGAGGTGTATGACAAGTCTCTTGTTCTGTGTGTAATGTTTAAAATGATTGTGGGGATTTTGCTTGTTTAATTTTTTGCCGGAGGATATTGGTTATGATTCTCGTCTAAGGAAGTCGGATTTGTCCGTGCCTTAGATGAGTACGTGGACTCCATTATCCGGCAACATTTGTTTAGTATTTTGTGCGTTTGGGAACTTTATGTTAATATTTTTGGTTTTAGGTGTATGTGTAAGATCATGAATGTCTTTATATGTTGGTGAGGATATTGGGCAAAAGAAATCACTCCTTAGGCAGTTTGGGCTCAAACCTTGGGAGTATTTGAATGAAGGGGGGCATTGGATAAAAAGGGGAAATGATCTAGCAGGTGAAGAGCAGGGTGCCCTAAGTGCCTTCCCCGAACCCCGCCATTTTATAATTGGGAAAGGGCTCAACTCGAATCTAAAGTAGTAAAATTGGTGTGTGGAAAGGAAAATTTGATCCCGGAAATTTGGGATGTGTGGGAGAAGGATTGGGAGAAAACTATAACAAATTGTAGGAAATGATTCGCGTGGAAACTTAGTAAAAGAATAGCAATGGCCAAACTAAAAGAACAATAGAAAAGTCATGAAATGGGTAATACTCCAGGAGGAATTTTGAGAAAGAGTCCCTTGGGCTGTGTACTTGCTCACTGGAAAGACATTGTTGGGACCGGAGGCATAGAAGGTAAAAGGACCCTTATCAAATATTTTAATCAATGGTGGCCTCTGTATAAATTGGAAGATGGGGCCAAGTGGCCATTAAATGGGTCAATAGATTCAAATTCATAATGAAACAACACAATCCAGATTGGAATGATATACCGAAACAGAAAAACAGCTAATTTGAAAACTGTGGGTGATTTGGCTGAAGACCACTATAAAACTGTGGGGGGGTTAGGTTAAGGATTATTTCCCCCTCCAAGACCCGAAGTGGGATGCTAACAGGTCTGCTCACATGGAAAGGTTGCAGGCATACCAAGAGTGGATTTCTAAAGGAAAGGGCCATTCCCAAAACTATAAATTGGTCAGCTTTATATGCAGTTAAATAGGGTCCTTCCGAGTCCCCATCCAAATTGCTGGATCAACTGAGAGATGTAATGCGCCATAACACACCGCTGGACCCTGGGTCAGAGGTAGGAATACAACAACTAGTCTCCCTATTTTTGGGTCAGTCTACGGGAGACATTAGGCGCAAACTCTAGAAGTTGCGTCCTACAGAAAGTAGAAACTTGGAAGTCTTGCTGGACGAAGCATGGAGAGCGTTTAGCAATAGAGAGGAGGGATACAGGCAAGGGCAGAGGAGAATGATGGCGGTTGTCAGGGAAGAGGAAGAAAGAAGGCCTAGCTGGGAATCGTCCCAGTTGGGTAAAGACCAGTGTGCGCTGTGTAAGAGATTTGGTCATTGGAAAAGGGAATGTCCAAAAAATAAGAAGGGACGAAGCCGCCAGGTAGAAAAAACAATAGCCCATGTAAAGGAAGATTGACGGGGACCTGGGGAATCCACCCTAGCAGATCCACTGGTTATAATGAAGCTAGGGAGGGAACAATAAGAGGTAGAATTTTTGGTTGACACGAGGGCAACATACTCTGTTTTGAATCAAGCCTTGATGCCTCTGGGGAACGACTATATCATGGTAAAAGGGGCGACTGGCCAAAGTGAAAAGGCATACTTTTGTCAACCTTTCAAGTATAAATTAGGAAAACAATGGGGTATCCACAAATTCTTGTATACGCCCAACTCCCCAAAGGCACTTCTGGGAGGAGATTTGTTGGAACAATTGGGTGCAAAAATTACATTTGAAAAAGAAGAAATTACTCTGGAGGTGAAGGATCGACAATATATCCAGGTACTGAGTCTATTTCTAACCAGTTCCCACACAGAAGGAAAAATTCCTGAGGAGGTCCTAAACCGGGTATACCCTGGGGTATGGGCCACTGATGTGCCTGGAAGAGCGAAGAATGCTCTACCCGTTGAAGTTAGACTCAAAGAAGGCCAGCAACCGGTAAGAGTTAAGCAATATCCCCTAAAACAGGAAGATAAACAAGGAATCCGGCCAGTGATAGAACTAAGCCAAAAAAAGGCTCTATACACACACAATATAGGTGCATTGGGAAATCTAATGCATATGTAATACTTGATTCTATAAGTTGAAAAGTTGCTGCTCGGCACACACAACTTTGGTGGGGCTACCCCCCGTGCCACCCGGTGCTGAATAAAGATACCTACTTTACAATCTTACAGATTGTGGAGTCTGTTTTCCGCACGTCACAACAGTCACTGGAGTACTGCTGTAAGCCCCTGGATGCCTGTGCTAGGGTCTCCCACACCTTCAGGGAAAAAAGGTCTATGCTGAGATGATGCCTTCGTCTTGGCAGTAGGCTAGAAAATATTTCTGTGCACAAACAGGCAAAATTAAAGACTCAAGATTACCTTCTGGTAATCCGGTTTCTCAGAGAACGTGCCATCAAAAAGTACATCCCACATTCCCATAGATTTATTTTTTAAACTAAGAAAGATCTCAAGCCTGTGATGAGTGTTATTTTACACCAATGCCATCAATCTACAGATTAAAAAAATGAAAATCAATCCATAGCCTTATTTACATCAGCCTAGAAGAGTGACATTGCTTTAGTTTGATAGAGAGAGTACAATTTCCACAGCCACAGTTGTTCTCCTCTTTCTTCTTTCTTTGTAAACGTGCATGCTAACTGGAAATTTGAATCTCTCCAGGAAAACCTAGCCTCCTTTATGACAAGCATTTAATATGAACATGCCTGAAAGACTTCCAATACACCTCGAGAGGCAGTGGGCAATAGAGCTGGAATGGGTATGATGTTTGAGAAATGCTGTCCTGAAGTATTTGCAGGAGTCTATTTCAGTTGTTGAAACACATCAGCTTAATATGTAGCAGAAATTGCAAAAAATAAAAAACCTTGTTTAAAAGACTATTTCTTCTCACTACATTTTGCTGTCAAACATAGTAGCACGATGTAAAAAAAAAAAGTCAGAAGAGATATGTATTCAAGCAGAGGTTGCCACTTAAAACCCATCATAAAGATTTACGCAGCATTTACCTTCAAGCAAGGAGGTTGTTTCATTAATACTGGTTACAGCAGAGTTGAATATTAAGCACAAGTTTACATTTATGTACTATCACAGGCAGCTATATGAGATAATTTTTACTTTAAATACTGAGATTCACCACACAACAGGCCCATAATGCTGTAAATGGATATGAAACGTGAGCAGTAAAACCAGTATTCAACAGTGACTTCTTAGCTGGGCCTACAGCCAGTAAAACCAGTCTTCCTTGTAGCTCACTTTCTTATTTTCTAATCAGTGTAACCACATCAACTGCAACAGAGCTTGTACCAATCTGTATTGATATAGATTAAGTATATATTCAACATGCCTACCAATACAGAAAGGAGGAATGGATGTAAGAAACTATCAGAAACAAAAATGTGTGCTTATTTAGATATCCTACATTTTCTGAATGCTCAAGACAGAAACAGAAGTATCTTTAATACACAAGTTAAAGTACAACTTTCTAACACTTTCAACTAGGCTTCCTCATTCATCTTAATTATCAACTAATTATCAACATAATGAATTATGCATTAGATTTTGCAAGGGGAGCAGTAACTGGTATTGCAACAGTTGAGGTTAACGAGTAGACTGGGCTATGCAAGAACTGAACAGCAGAGCTCTGCCTCTCTTAGTGGTTCAATTATCATCACATTATATTGATCTCATCTATTGCATCATTTGAACATGATGAGGTCTATTAACCTAATAATAGTAGTAAGATACTGTTACCTATAGTAAAAACAAACTGAAAATTTCCTAGGAAGTGTCTCAGTTCTTAAGAGTTCCCAAGAGTGGGGTTTCTTTTGCTTACTTGTTTCCTTTAAGGAAAAACGTTTCATACCACTCTACTTGGCTTTCCAGTAACCTAGCATTGAAAATGTGCTTCTTCATTATAAATGAAAGAACTTCTTTTAGTAGTAACACAAGAATTAGTATCCACAGCAATTCTTGAAAATGGTTTTGAATTGTGATCTTAGAAAGCTTGCAATACAAACGTCCGTCTGAAAAATAACATAGTGTGCATCATTTGATAGGAGAGAAAAAGCTTGGATGACACTGTGAAACACAGCGCTGGTGTTCATTTCTAACATGCTTTTCTTCTTGCATTGTATATTACTTAATTTCTGTAGCAACCCACAGGAGCAAGAAGCCAGCATTTTAGAGCAATCTGAATTGACAGAAGTCACAAAAGAGAAACCACAATAGGCTAGGAATAGTACAGAAAACAGTCAGGGAAATTCTAATACCAGACATTCAAAGTTACTAAAAAGCTGTATCAGATTTCCACAAGTTACAAGCATCCTATAAAGTACTCGTTGCCAATATTTATGTCAGGACCTTTACAGCATTATAACCCCAAATCCGACAAATTGTATGCATCAATATGTAATACTGCATGCACCAATACTTAATACTAATTATTACTTAAGTTAATTTGCTTTCAAATCTTTCCATCAGTGCCTAAACTGAAACATTCAGAATTCTTGAGTAAAACGAACGGCTTTTAATTCTCAAGTCACCTTAGTATAATTGGTTATTATCTGCTGATATTGGACTTGCACCTCAGCTTAATGATTTTTCCAAGGAAAAAAAATATTTGAAGTCTAGGAAGAAATGCAATTATATTTTATCAACACAAAATGACATCATGTAAGCTATCCGATTTGTCAGCTGTTGGGAATGGCCATAGAAAATGCTGAATTGTGAGAAGAGTGTATTTTCCAAAGTCCTAAGATGACGACTATACTGTTTGTTCAGGCTAGCTTAGAAACCTTATCTGATACTGTACCATTTGTCCAAGGTTACAGAAAAAAAAATTACCTAAACAATGTTGACAGCCATTTGTGTTTCAAATTTGTTAAGGGCAAAAAGCACAAGTGTTATTTAAAGTTTACAGCAAGATACATATTGACAGCTTGCAGCTGATTTACATCTTAAGATAAACCAAACCAAGCCTCAGAGAAAAAGAATGTAGTCTGCTTGTCAAAGTAAATCAGGTTAAAGAACAGTGAAAATCAAAACCATGAGATTCATCCTTTCTGACCACCGTGCGACTACTCTGCATTACCTTTACTGTACACAGGTGAAAGCACGTACACTGACGTTCCCATTTGGATTCGGGTGTGTAAATGCTTACAGAATGTTACACTGCCTAACCGCGGTAACAAAAGACTATATAAGACTTTATATTCTGGGTTCATGATGCTCAGCCACAAAACAGTTCACAGATTTCTTTTTATTATTATTATTTACAAGACGAAAGGAATTATAACATAAACCAATGCCGCCACTACATTAAGCTCCGGCAATTTGCTCGTTATCATGCCGCACAACCCGACTACAAAGAGAAACAGCCGTTACCTGTGTGAAGAGAACCTGTGATTAGCCTGAGGAGGTACTGGGCAAATTTCAGTATTTCACGCTTACACCGCTTCCTGCAGCCGCTCATCCTAAGCGGCGCGGTATTCCTCTGGGGAGAGCCGCAGGACTTTGCCAAGGAAGGGGCCGGGCTCTGCCACCAAACTTCCCGGCCGGTCCACAGCCTCACCTCCCCCCCCC
>Ga0065711_1011159_pt1 | contig 15084 bp, 14 predicted proteins | sample Hoacrofraction12_FD_59098 | JGI IMG/M metagenome (GOLD analysis project Ga0065711, IMG submission 59098) | Hoatzin crop microbial communities from Cojedes, Venezuela - Epithelial fraction 12 v2 (version 2) | ecosystem: Host-associated > Birds > Digestive system > Esophagus > Crop | place... | reverse complement strand
AGCTTGCTGTAGGTGACCCTGCTTCGGCAGGGGGGTTGGACTAGATGACCCACAGAGGTCCCTTCCAACCCCTACTATTCTGTGATTCTGTGACTCTGTATTCTACACGTTTAGAAAAATAGGCACATACTTTTAGAAAAGGGTCAAAGCCTCTGATTTAAAATAATTGATTTAGAGTCCTGAGACAGGAGAACATGATTCATTCAAAACTAACACGCTGATCTATGTTATTGTATGCTTTGAGTCTTTAACAGGATGCATTACATCAAACACAGAAATGCAAAACTGGTTATCTCTGCCAAATTGTACTGGTTTTGGCTGGGATAAAGTTAATTTTCTTCATATGTGCTCACAGTGTGCCATACCTTGGATTTGTGACGGAAACAGCGTTGATAACGCAGGAATGTTTTAGTTACTGCTGAGCAGTGCTTACACAACGTCATGGTCGTCTCTGTTTCTCACTCTGCCCCACCAGTGAGTAGGCTGGGGGTGCACAAGAAGTTTGGAGAGGACACAACCAGGACAACTGACCCAACTGACCAAAGGGGTATCCCAGACCTTATAACATCATGCTTAGCAATAAAAGCTGGGGAAAGAAGGAGAGGACATTTGGAGTGAGGACATTTGTCTTCCCAAGTAACTGCTATGCCTGATGGAGCCCTGCTCTCCTGGGAAATGGCTGAACATCTGCCTGCCATTGGGAAGCAGTGAATGAATTCCGTATTTCGCTCTGTTTGCATGTGCAGCTTTTTCTTTATTTATTAAACTGTCTTTATCTCAACCCATGAGTTTTCTCACTGTCATTTTTCTGATTCTCTTCTTGATCCCACTGTGGGGACAGGAATAAGCAGCTGTTTGGTGCTTAGCTGTCTACCAGGGTTAACCCACAACACAAATGCACCTCTAGGGCCATTATTTTCACTAACATTGAAATCAGTAAGATACTTACTGTATCATCTCCCACAGTGTTATAGGGGTAGTATAACAGCACTAAACTACTGTATTAATCCTGAAGTTTCAATTGATGGGCAGTAACATCACAAAGGATTAAACTTGGTCAATAATCCAAGTGTTTATTTTGTAGAAGAAGTTGTGTGAGGCCACCTTGTCCTTCACTAGTTAATGTGGTACTTCTGTGATGTATATCTGTTATTATTGAGCTTCTGGTTTCCTAAGCAACAGTAACCAGGTGAAAGCTTTCAAGACCTTCTTCCTACTTGCTTTATGTTTTCATGTGAAAAACATGTATTTTTATTGTAAGGAACAGGACTCAGGATGTTGTTGTTTGACCGTGCTGATTACTGAGTTGTAAAAGAGTTGGATGTTTCAGGATACAGATTCCGAAAATATTTTTTTCAGTTTTGGTTGAATTTAGTATGTGCTGACTACTCTAATAAAAATTAAATTCTCATATATATATATAAATGCAAGTCTCAGTGCAAAAACACTACTGAATTTGGATTATATTTGGTTTTGGTTTCCAGTCTAAAGATAAATTGTAAGCTAGTCTGTAGGATTTGAACAATACTTTACCTGTTTGAAATACTGTTACCAAAGAAGATCTAAAGTTTGCAGTTAGGTTCTGGTCAGTATTATAGGGATAATCAGGCTTAGATACTTGCTTTATCTTCCTCAGACAGAGCAGGGAGCTGAAAATAGATCCCACTACCCAAACTGCTACTCTATTCTCTAGCCTATAAAAGGACCAACACATTTTAATTTGTTCCTACAGACTGATTTTTATTTGTTAGATTGCAGTTAAGAAGACATGGATTTTTATTTATTTTGGGCAAAAGTAGAGTTCTGCCTTAGTACCAAAATTAGATAAAAGAAAGAAAATCTATTTTTTTTATTCAAGGAAAACATTTACTTCAACTAGAAATAAAATATTTTTCTATGTTGTCTAGTCTTTTTCCTCACTTTTTAAAATCTTATTTATAATTCCTAACTTTCATTTATGACAACTTCTATAGAAAAAATACTAGTCAGTGAAAATACCTTCTTCAAACATTTTAAGAGTAAAATATTGACACAAAAGTTTTAAATTTTATAGTTTCATGCTTAATATATAACAAAAATGCTGGCTGACCTTTTTTATTTATTCAAAAGATTTGTCTTCAACCAGGCTATCAAGCATTTTTGATCTTGTTAACACTGTAAAGTTACTACTGAGGAAGAACAAATGTCAAAAACTTGAGTTCATAAAATAGAAACAAACATTGAAACTAAAACCAAACTCTTAATTCTTTGACCACTGTATAAGTGACATTAATTACTGTACCAAATGCTTGGAAAGTGAAATCTGGAGTTATTTCACATCTAGCTAATCTATTTGTGTTATTTAAACACTATTTTAGTGTCATTCCTTTTCACTTTAACTCTGAAAATCTTCATGAGCAAAACCTCTATTTGTCATCTTTTTAGACAATACTTACGATGAAAATAGTTCTTCATTTTTTGGAACAACAGAAAAAAAAACTGAGATGAAAGGGTCTGGCACTGTGGTGTTCGGTCTGATTTGACCCATCTAAAAATGTAAGCAAGCAAGCACATCGGAAGACCAGACTGTACTGAATCTGGCTGGGATGGAATTAATTTTTGCACAACAGCCAATGTGGTGCTGTGCTTTGTATTTGTGGTTAAAATAGTGTTGATAATACAACAGTGTTTTGGCTGTTGCTGTACAGTTCTTGCACAGCATCAGGATTTTCTGTCTCTCAACCTGCCTGCTCCTTGACTCCCAATGAGTAATGCTGGTGGTGGACAAGAGTTTGGGAGGATACATAGCCAGGACAGCCCACCCAAACTGACCAAAGGGATATTCCATACCATATGACATCACGCTCAGCAGTAAAATCTCAGAGAAAGGAGGAGGAACAAGGGACGTTTGTGGTTATAGCATTTATCTTCCTGAGAAATCACGATGCATGCTGAGGCCCTGCTTTCTGGGATGTCACTCAACGTCTACTTGCCGTGGACAATAGCAAATGAATTCTTCTTTTTACTTTGCTTATGTACAGAGATCTTGCTTCTCTTGCTTCCCTATTAAACTATGATTATCTTGATCCATGAATCTTCTTACCTTCCCTGTATGTTCTCCACATCCTGAAGGAGAGAGGAGTGAGTGAGCAGCTGACTAGGTGTTTGTTGGCTGAGGTCAATCCACCAGGCAGAAAAAATATGTGATAAAAAAATATTCCTCATATTTTTATACTGACATATTTTTATACTGACAAAGACTCAGTCAAATCAGCTACAAAGACTTGATAAATTCCTTCAGGATTAAACTGTTTAAAATAGGGGAAGAGTTGTAGCTGGCTTCTGGTCATAAATCACAGAAATGTTGACATATATGGAGAGATAGTTAACGGGGAATGGTACACGAGTGTTTATATTTCAGTTTGTTCTGGGCCTTAGACGGCTAGCTCAGGATAGCAGATTATGTACCTCCATGCAACTGGAATCCATAACTTGAGCAGTCTCCAAGTAGGGCCACTGTTCTGAGCACTTAAACACACTTCGTATCCAAGTACTCTGAAAAATAAGGTAATGAATTCTGGCAATTCAGAGTTCTTTGTTGAAAACACAAATATTTTATGATCTTGGAGCAGTGTATTCCATGGTGTTGCAATGCTGTTCCTAATAGAAGTTCCAAAATACTTTTGAATTTTTAGAAGACAGAACATCCAAACATGAACAGGTTCTTGTTGGGAGATGAATCTGAGGGGACAAGAAAGATGGTAACACTGCAGGTTCACTATGACTTCCATGGATGGGCTGATGGAAAACTTTATGACTATATAGAAGATCACACCGATCTTCACAACTTTTCACAAGTTTAAGCAAAGTTCAAAGAATGTTGAAAATATGACCTCAGGAAATGGTTTATGGGATTTAGTACTGCAACACCCATGTATCAGGGGAAGAGTTATTATCATACAGGAGTTCAAGCAGAATATATTCTTTTCTGTCCTTTTGTTGTTATTGTGAATGCATTTATCACATAATCAAAGTAAGAATATCTTTTGCCACAACAAATTCATGACCATTAATGTGGCAATGGATAGACATGTTTCAGTGATATGCCAGTGGTTTTCTAAGTAGTGTGGCAGAGATTATATTTAAGGAGCAAAATGGCAGAGGGTATACTTGGCATGTCACAATATCTCCTTCATGAAGTATCTCTAGGAAGATGACATGCTTTGCATCAGATGAATTGCTTTCACAGGCCAGATCCAGCTACTGGTGCTAGGCTGTGTGTCCAGCTAAATGATCCCATGTATCACACTCAGTTTGAACATATTTACTTCTAAGTGGAAGATATTTAATTCATTCCTACTTAACAGCTTTTATTTCAGGTATGTGATTATTTTGGATTGGAACTATTGAGTACCCACACAGGTTACTTACACGTTACTCCTTCCTGGTCACATGCAAGCTGAAATTAAAATCTTGGAAGATACAGTTGTTGCATCAGATTTTCAGAACACAGAGTATACATTCAAAATACTTTATGGGATATCTGTTATTCCAAACTAACCAGAAAAGTATTTTCAGTCTTGTGTACCAGTAACCTCAGCCAGTTTGGGAATTTAGAGTTCAGAATTCCGTAACTAGAACCAGATTCACATTCGACAGAGATTTTGGCAAGATTCTTAAGCTGACGAAATAGTATGTTTTACATTCTTCTGTGAAAATTCGTGAGGAGAGGAGGGGGCAGAACATAACCTTATATATTTTTTTTTTTTTAATCAAAAATAACATCCATGGTCATCTACAGTTTGCTAAGAAAATGTGTATTATGGAAATGTCATCGGATATTCAAGAAGTCTTACTGAAAAAAGTTCAGATTAAGATTTTTCATGCCTATTTCCCTAGGTAAGCTCTTCTTAAATGATTGATTGAAAATTCATGTAGAAGTATCTGCTTCTGTATTTTACTACCTGCACAAATCACACAATAACAATTAAAAGCTACCATACAAAGCTATTCTCCATAAATTTTCTTCCCCGAGTCAGAAGATATTCAGAAGAGAAAGATATGGGTTAATTTTCACTTTATTTAAAAAAAAAAAAATTTAGGTGCTGTTCAGAATGTCCAGCTACAAAGTACATTAGAGAAACATTGTGGGTTTCTACCTCAGGAAATGGAGCTTTTCATAGGAGTAATGGATTTTCTTTTTCGAAAAGGGAGAAGACATCACAAACTGCATTGAGTATCCCTGTGGTAAAACAAAGAATTGCATTTTAAGCTACAGGTCACCATCAACAAGAACATCTGTTCCTGGTTCCCAGTCACAGAGGAAGGATTCCTATTCATATTCTGCATATCTGATAGCAGAACAGTGTGGTTTGCATCTAAATGTGTGAAATTCTGTTCGTGTTTTGCAATTATTGGTCACACAAGAGAATCTATGTCTTCAGAATTGCACACTGAGGTCTGGCTGAACATTGGGCCCTTTGAGATGTTAACAAACTGCTAGTGGAAGTTATTAGGGGCTGGATACATTGTCAGACAGTTAGCACATTGTTGGTTACTTTACTCATAAATGAAAGCTCATTATAGTTAGAATCTAATTAAATCTAATTCTTTTATGAAATGACAACAAAACCTCAACTCCACAGAGGAAAGAGTTGTTCATTATTTGGATATTAAATGCTGCAGCTGTCAAAAGGTTTAAACAGAAAACCTTAGAAGAACTCCACATCTGAAATAATTAAGGACATGGTTTAAATCAAAGGTACTTACTGTAAGTTACGTATATTAAGTTATAGTTAATTAATGCCTATTAATAAGAATGTGAAATTGGTTTTTACTAAATGTAGAGTTGGAGTCTATAATTTCTTCTGTGTAAGGACATGGTCTGATAGTGTTATTGGACCTGAAAACTGGAACTGAATCTTCATCTCCTTAGTTCAAGAGGATGATATGGTAGATTTCAAGTTCAAGTAACCTTTTAGTAAAATACCATGTTATTATGAGCTGATAGTCTTCTGACAGATGTATCTGTTCCTTTTGCATCTGTTTAACTCCTAATAGAAACATTTCCATCTCTCTACCTGATTCCAAGCACAAGATAAGGAAGAGGGCTCTGCAAGCTGCGCTTTCTGCATAGTCCTATTATAGAATCATAGGTTGCAAAAGACCTCTAAGATCATCAAGTCCAATTGTCAACCCAACACCCCCATGCCTGCTAAACCAAGTCCCGAAGTGCCACATCTACACCTTTTTTTGAACACCTCCAGGGATGGGGACTGAACCACTTACCTGGGCAGCCTGTTCCAATGCCTGAACACTCTTTCAGTAAAGAAATTTTTCCTGATATCCAACCTAAACCTCCCCTGATGCAACTTGAGGCCATTGCCTCTCATCCTGTTGCTAGTCACCTGGGAGAAGAGATCAGCAACTGCCTCACTACAACCTCCTTTCACATAGTTGTAGAGAGCAATAAGGTCCCCCCTCAGCCTCCTCTTCTCCAGACTAAACAGCCCCAGCTCCCTCAACCGCTCTTCATCAGACTTGTTCTCTAGACTCCTCACCAGCCTCATTGCCCTTCTCTGGACATGTTCCAGCACCTCAGTGTCTTTCTTGTAGTGAAGAGCCCAAAACTGAACACAGTACTCAAGGTATGGCCTCACCAGTGTCAAGTACAGGGGCAAAATCACCTCCCTACTCCAGCTGGCCACACTATTCCTGATACAAGCCAGGATGCCGTTGGCCTTCTTGGCCACCTGGGCACACTGCTGGCTCATGGTCAGCCAGCTGCCAACCGACACGCCAAGGTCCTTTTCCGCTGAGGAGCTTTCCAGTCGCTCTTTCCCAAGCCTGTAGCGTTGCATGGGGTTGTTGTGACCCAAGTGCAGGACTCAGCATATGGCCTTGTTGAGCCTCATACAGTTGGCCTCGGCCCATCGATCCAGTCTTTCTAGATCCCTCTGTAGAGCCTTCCTACTCTCCAGCAGATCGGCACTCCCACCCAGCTTGGTGTCACCTGCAAACTTACTGAGGGGGCACTCGATGCCCTCATCCAGATCATTAATAAAGATGCTAAACAAGACCAGACCCAAAACTGAATCCTGGGGAACACCACTTGTGACCGGCCGCCAACTGGATTTGATTTCATTCACCACCACTCTCTGCGCTCAGCCATTCAGCCAGTTTTTTACCCAGTGGTGAGTACACCTGTCTAAGCCATGGGCAGCTAGCTTTTCCAAGAGAAAGCTGTGGGAAACGGTGTAAAAGGCTTTGCTAATGTCCAGATAGATAACATCCACAGCCTTTCCCTCATCCACTAGGTGGGTCACCTGGTCATAGAAGGAAATCAGGTTTGTCAAGCAGGACCTGCCTTTCATAAACTCATGCTGGCTGGGCCTGATCCCCTAATTGTCCTTCACATGCCCGGTGAGCACACTCAGGATGAATCCCTCCACAGTCTTCCCCGGCACTGAGATCAGGCTGGCAGGCCTGTAGTTCCCAGGATCCTCCTTCCACCCCTTCTTGTACATGGGTGTTACATTGGTGATCCTGTGTATGATACATGCTTTATATGGGCTTTGACATCTGTTGGTGTAATAATTTCTTCTATACGCTGTATAATTTATCATGAATGCCAATGAGATGGCGACCCCTCCATAGAAGGTATGACACTAGGCACAAAGGAATCACGAAATTATAAGATAAGGCAAAGCTGGACAGCTACACTGGTAGTGTCTACCAGCATCTAACTGGTTATATCTGTCCCAGAATGTGAGGAAGGATTTTGAATAATTACCTAGGAAAACAAAATGGTACTTCTGTGGGAGCTGTACACTTGACTTTTTGAAAATAGTCCCGAAAATGTGTGAATTTGAAATATCTGATAAGTATACTGAACCCTGTTGTATAAACTAAGAAAGATAAAATAATGGCTAGCAATGATAGAAGTGCTCCATGGGAGATTTAAGCATGAATATGGTAGTATTACTATTGAAATTTTAACTAGCCAATTGGAAAATGAATTTTGAAAAACAGCATTCAGTCTTTGATAATTGTAGCTTAAATCCTTAATGCTTCAGGAGAATTCATACTCCATTAAATTAAGTGCTATACAGAAGCAGATTTCAGAAGTCCAAACTGTAAGAAATGTAAGCAAAGAAGAGATTGGACTTAAATATGGGACTGTACAAAAGACGTCACAACGGAGAGCTGCAAAGCAAGTGTGGTTCTTGAACGAACTCTGCCAACCCAATTCTGGCTACATGAAGCTTCAGAATACCATTTAAGGACAGCATGCACACCTTTTGAAAACAGTATAACTTGCCTCCTATGTGGTCTCTACACACAAACAAGCATTGATTGTGATGGGGGTATTTTGCCCATTTTGCTCAAAAACATAATCCTTCACAATATTGAGACTCAAATAAAAATACTTTCAAGTTAGCCATATTAAACAGATATGAATGGATATGTTCAATTTTAGGATTATAATTTCAGACTCAGAATTACATAATAAAAAATTGGCTTGCTGTTTGTAGACATGAAAATGAGAATGTTCATGTTTATATTCTGATGTCTTCTTTCTGGATACTGTTGTTCCAAATATTGTCTTAGGCTGAAGCCTACAAGATGGCAGGTTCCAAAGAAAATCATCTGCTTTTTTGCACAGATGGGATCCTGCCCAATATCATGTCAAATCCTCAGCTTCTGGCATCTGCTTCTGCCCAGACTTTTCATTTTGATTTTTCTGAAGTAGTTATGCTATATTGGGGTGACATTCTAGCTAGACCTACTTACAAACTGTAACTTGGAGCTTTGAGAGTTTAAAATCGCCCCTTGCTATTCAATTCATTCTTCTTTAAATGCCATCAAACTTCTTAGTCTAAGCGAGTTTTGTAAATAATAGAAGTTCCCTATGTGTTCATGCTGGCTAGCATATTTCAAATAACATTTTTGTACCAATTGTTGAGAAGTTAATTTATTTTATATCAAAACTGTGACTGTCTTTTATGCCTTCTAACACAGCATCTACAGACAAGACCCCATCTTTATTTGGACCATGATAATCTTTGAAAAAATAATTATTTGACTTATTAAAAAGGAAAAACATATGTGCTACATGTGTGAAAAATGATTTCATTAAACAAACTTTTGGGAGATGATTCATCTGCCTTTGTATTATAAGTCTACAAGGTAGACATCAACATCTGAGCGACTTGTCTGAAGTCCCTTTACAGTTCTCTTATCATTAGGAAGACATTTAAATTTGGTCATATTAATCACACTTTGAAAGTTCCTGTTTCTCAACAAGCAGAACAAAAGGAGTGTAGATAACTGGCTCAGAGGCTGATGTCTGCATTCCAGACTTCTAAAATCAGGCATCAGGTGACAACTTCACGTTCAAAAAGACATGAGAGGGAACCAAGTGATCAAATATGTTGATTCTATCTGCCTGGGGTGCAGATTTTGCTGGCACTCTTGTGTCAACAAAATTACAGTCTGAACCTACTCCTGTCCGTATTAAATCAGTGTTGATATTGCAAGTTTTATAACAAGCACTTCTGTTCTTGCTCTTTTGCAAAGCAGGAGTCAGTAGAACATTTACAAGAAAACCCCATCTTCTAATCGAATACTCTCTCATTTTCACATAGTTCCACTACTACTGGTTGTTTTATTTGGTCAGGAGAGTTAAAATGCAGAAAGAAGGGTTACTAGTCTTTGTATTAAAAATATTCCTTCTTTTTTTGGGGAAAAGCTTTCCTTTATCTGACTATTCTGGCTGTTTGGAGATGTGATTAAGAAAGATAGGAGAGGCCTCACAGAGAGACCTGGATAGACTGGAGAGCTGGCATCACCAACTGGATGAAATTTAACAAGAGCAAGTGCCAGATTCTTCACTTGGGATTGGGTAATTCTGGTTATACTCACAAATTGGGGGACAAGAGGCTGGAGAGCAGCCCTGCAGAATGAAATCTGGGGGTTTAGACTGAAGGCAAGTTGAATACAAGTCAACAGTGTCCCCTGGCAGAAAAAAGGGCCAACCATGTTCTGGGGTGCATCAAGCACAGCATAGCCAGCAGGTCAAGGAAGGTGATTGTCCCACTATACTTTGCAATGGTGCAGCCCCACCTCAAGTACTGTGTGTAGTTTTGGGTGCCTCAATATAAGAAGCACATCAGACTATTAGAATCTGTCCAGAGGACAGTGACCATGGTGGTTAAAGGTCTCGAGGGCAAAACTTAAGAGGAGCGGCTGAGGTCACTTAGCTTGTTCAGCTTGGAGAAGAGAAGCCCAAGGGGTAATATCATCACAGTCTACAACTTCCTTGAGGGGAGCAGGGGAGGAGGAGGTGCTGATCTCTCTCTGCTGACCAGCAATAGGACACAAGGAGATGGAATGAAACTGAATTAGAGGAAGTTCAGGTTGGACAATAGGAAAAGGTTCTTCACTGAGAGGATGATCGGTCACTGGAACAGGGAAGTGGTCAAAACACCAAGCCTGCCAGAGTTCAAGGAGCATTTGGACGATGTGCTTAGTTGTAGGGTTTACTTTTAGGTTGTCCTGTGAGGTGCAGGGAGTTGGACTTGATGATCCTTGTGGGTCCTTTCCAACTTGAGATATTCTACGATTTTATGATTCTATGATTCTCTAGGCAAACTATTTTGCCTTCCAAAAGGGGGCAGTTCAGAAGTAACTTTCTGTTGTTGTTTTCTGTTATCTGTTTTCCTGTCAACCAGAGAACACCAGTGCAAGAGCTGGGTGGGACAATGTCTTCAAAATCAGTGCCTAACCTGGCCAGTGAAGGAAAACAGGACCCCAGGGCATTTTGCAGAGCTGTCCAGGGAATAAACAACATCAGACACAGCTTCTGGATTCCAAAATCTGGGATGTAGAGAACATACTCTGGCTGCTCCCAGGCACATCTCCAGAGAGGAGCAAACACCCTGTCTGGGTCCCTCCCAGGACTGCCGCAGCAGAGCTTCAGCCTCGCTGTGCAGGTGCAAAACCCATCATGATGAGTCCTTGGAACTAGATCTCTGTGTCACCTCTGGAACTGCGGGGAACTGCTGCTGAGGAGTGTGGGACACAGTATGGGAGGCAGGCAAAGAGCATGTTGGGATTGCACAGGATTTATTAAGGCATGTTTAGGGGAGGAACAAAAGGTGGGAAAAGGGAGGGGTTTAGGTGATTTCGAGAGAAACAAGTATGGGAAATAGAGAGATGAGGGAATAGAAGGGTCCATTTTCGTGTAAGCAAGGGCTGGTCAGTATGCTGGTCTGGCCATGTCTTGAACCTGATTGGTACAGTCTGTCCTGTCTCCTTATTAAACTCCATCTTCAACTGTTTTACAGTAAGGGGCTCTTCACTCCATGTACATGTGCATGTATGGGGTCTGTGGTGCCAGTGGTTGGAATAAGTGCCGGTATGCAAGTGTGTGATCATTAGTAAAGATTAAGCTGGACAAGGCAGTGGGAAGGTGAAGCGGCCTGGGATCAAGGTGTTTGTGCGGATGTCTGTGGGACAGCTCTGGGTGTGAGAGCACCTGTGTGTCTCTAAGGATGAGAGCACAGGGGCGTCAGCTATGGGACCGAGAAGTCCTTGATAGCTCTGTGTGTGTGTGTATATGTGTGATCATCTATAACAGCAACTGGAATGGGGCTGTGGCCTTGGGGGTTTTGTGTGTCTGTGTGTCTGCAACTGGAAAGACTGGGATACAGGGACAGCAACTGGGCAGGCTGTGTGTATAAGCCTGGTAGGTGCCCCTGAATCTTGTACATATATATGTAAATTACCTCTAGCAGACTTCCTGCATAGAGTTGGGAGCGGTTTGAAGCCATTGGTGCTGTCTGTGTTTGTGCAAGTGCTCTGTGTGTCTGTTATTTGTGTGGCCAGATGTGTAAATATGTATATATTGTATGTAGTATAAATTGCCTATCAGGAATAGGCGTTCAGCCTTGCTATAGGAGAGACCAGCAGACTGAGTCAGACTAGGAGGAATTTGTGCCTCAGAGATGGCCACAGAAGACCCAAGCTGCATGAAAGGAGGTACCTAACCGCATCCGATCAGGTAATCCCAACAGCAAGAATTGTCTGCAACTATAAACACATTTTCTGTCTGAATAGCTGTCACTGAAAAGCTGTCATTGAATGGATGATAGAATTTATGGTTGGTGAGTAAGTGTAGCCACTTAGATACAAAAGGAGACTGTCAGTCAAAAGTCAAGTTTTCATTTACTGAATGACCCTAGGGATGGTTTTTTAAACTGTGATTTAAGTTTAGCCATGTATAAGGTAGTTATTTACCTGTCTTATGGGAGTACAATGAACTGATATTGATATTGATAGTCTCTGCAGGAAGGGTGACATCTCAGTATTGGATTAGAACTAAAGACAACGAGATTAGGTCTCATACGGTCCAGAGAAGTTAAACACAAAACAGCCACAGAATTTCAATAGATTTTGCCTGTATAACACTCATAAAGTTATTTGAGAATATTTTAGAGTGATCCAGGGTAATGTAAGAACGATTGAGAAACTTCACTGACTTCAGCAACGAAAGTTGCTTATAGAAATGGTATGTTGATTTCAATAGTTGTTTCATTACATCAAAATCAGCTTGAATAACTAAAATCTCTAAAAATGTAGCATGTAAACAGCATGCAAAGTCCATACTTCACAAAGTCTGACTAAACAAACAAAAAGGAGGCACCACAGTGGCATGTCTTAATCAGTGCATCATGTCTTGCAGATGGGCCTGGAAATTCTTCTGGATAGTTGGATTTTGGGTTTCTTTTCTTCATTCTGTGATATACATTTTAATAGGTTTAAGGTGAATTTCAAAGAAGACCAGTAAGTCCCAAATAGGGAATCCAAGTACTTGTTCCCATCTTTAGCATGGATATTCAGCATAGCTTTGCAATAGTTGTTTGTTACAGACATGCAACTGTTTCCCCAGATCTAATGAAGTCTTTGTGCAACTACTATTCCTGTAACAAATATTAGCATGAAAATACCATTGCATAGTTTCATTGTTTCATTGACATAATTTTTGAAATAGAAAAAATTTTAGAATCCTACTACTCATTATTCTAAGAGGAAATAATTTTATATCAAGCATTATAATGATTTTTTAAGGGTTTTTTTTCTTATAAAGAAAGAACTTTTCTGTTTCTTGCTGTGACAGGTTGAGAGTCTCTTTATATCATAAAAATGACGCTGGAAAGGAGATGGACTAAAAGCCAAAAATAAGTGATGCTTACACAGCACAAAGGAAAAAGTTGGCAGGTCCTCAAGACTGATTAATTAAAATCTATTTTCCGGAGGATCTAATAAGCTGAATTTCCACAACCTGAAATGGATTATTACATAGAGATATCCCCAGGCACTGCTCATAGTCAACAAATCAAAGAGCTTAGGGCTTTTATTAAATTTGATCAACAAGCTATGATCACTTTAAAAATTTTCCAAACATGTTTAGGCATTTTTGCAAGTCTTGTATAGTCTTACAGCATGTGACCTTCTCTTTCTCTCCTTTTTCTTTGTAAAGAAGTTAATTCAGTTTGTGTGCTTAAAAAAAAATCTTGCAATTCAGTATTACCCCAGATTAAGTGTTCTCTGGGACTCCAGTGTCTGGAATCACTATTTGTGCCATAAGAAACACTCAAATGATGAACATCTGCAAAAGAGAAATTGCCAACTGTCAAATTTTCTCTCAGCTCTCTTTACTACGTGGGTTGTACAGTATTTTTGCCCACCAGTTGCATGATCACATTGTCCATCTGTCAGTGTAACTTGTGGTTTCCAATTAAATTGTAAACAGAGGTGAATACATTCTGTAAGTGGATGAGGGAGGCTCAACTTGAGGGGAAGGCAGGGAAAACTTGGCCATTGTCAGCCCTCGTTGAAAACGAGTCACTGAGCAACTGTAACCTGCAGTTGGCTGATCAATCAGCATGCAGGAAGGTCAGACCCAGCCATGGCGTGCTCTACCTCCTTCCCAGGTGACAAACAACACCGTGAAGGATGCTTTGGGAAGAGGAGTGGAACCTGAGTGTAAATGCACAGTGAGCACTGGGTACTTGAAGGTACTGCTTAGAGGTAGTGGTGTGATGCATCATGAGAATCTTTGGGAAAATTTTGGTTATTGTTATGAGTTGGTCTAGGAGACAAAAGACAAAAAAAATATAGAAAATAGAGTTCTGCTCTTAATGGGAAAACTTTTTATTTATTTTTTTTCTAAAGACCATTATTTCCCATTTTCCTTCATGTGTAAACTTGGCAAAATCTTTGGGACTATTTGTTCTTGAACTGTGCTGCTTTTTGTACTTTCTGTGATAGACTTGATCTTCTCTGTATTGGCATAAATGAGATCAGCACTAAATATAGTATAATTAATCAGTTATGCCAAAGATAAGTTTGGCTTAGTGTGGGTCTACCAGGCAGTATACTGAAGAGACCCTAAAGCTGATACAGTTACAGGTTACAGCACAATGCAGAAACACTATCTTGTGTTTCAAAAACTGCTACCTTGGGAGACCTTGCACCAAACTGTATAGTGAGGCACAAACATGTAAGTATTTTGAATCACATGTTTGCTTCAGTACCTGGTGCCTTGACTCAATTTTTCATCATAGTGATGCCATCATATATGTAGAGTATGTAAGGGCATTTTTTCCACTGGGCTGAACAATAGGAGACTCATATTTGTGGAAAATAGCAGAATTAGAAAGTACTTCTGGTATCTTACATAATAAATATCTTTGATATAAACCCTTCAGGTGGGCAGCTGCTTCTTTATAATTTTACTTGTCAGATGATGCTGTACTCCTTTCCCTCTGCAATTTTAGGATTGCTATTCAATGAACTCATAAAAAGGCAGTTTCACCATCTATAAAAAATATATTAGCAACCTGATTCCAATTCATAGTGCCTTAGTTGTCATACATCACAATTAATACTAACTGGCACACTTTTAGCAAGACTATAAAACGTTAAAACAGGCATGTAATATATGAAATTTTCCTCTAAGTAAATGCCTTTATCACTAAGGTGAGGAATGCCTCTCCTCTCCTCTCCTCTCCTCTCCTCTCCTCTCCTCTCCTCTCCTCT
>Ga0065711_1042869_pt1 | contig 15085 bp, 10 predicted proteins | sample Hoacrofraction12_FD_59098 | JGI IMG/M metagenome (GOLD analysis project Ga0065711, IMG submission 59098) | Hoatzin crop microbial communities from Cojedes, Venezuela - Epithelial fraction 12 v2 (version 2) | ecosystem: Host-associated > Birds > Digestive system > Esophagus > Crop | place... | reverse complement strand
TGCAATCAGGTGTCCCTGCAGCCTTCTCTTCTCCAGGCTGAACAAGCCCAACTCTCTCAGCCTGTCCTCATAGGAGAGGTGCTCCAGCCCTCGGATCATTTTTGTAGCCCTCCTTTGGACCCGCTCCAACAGTTCCAAACGTCAGCAAATAAAGCTCCATGGCTACAAATATTTCACAAATTACAGAGAGAAGGGACGTATTAAAAAGCACATCAAAATGCACATTATTAAAAAATGCTAAATAGCAATGATTTTTTTTTTCTCGACGGTGCGCGTTATTTTGTACACTTCGTCACACATGACGAGGCAAGTTCACGCAAGGAGAACACGGTTTGGAGGTGTAAACAGGACGGACAAGACTGGGTGGGGTAAAGCCGAATTCAGTGAAGTGAACTGGCCATCCTGTTTTTTTCATGCAACAAGCCTGCTCCAGATGGTTCTCACCAAGCTGGTGAGAAAGGTGCCTTGGTCTCCCAGTTCATTTTAATCTATGTAAATACTAGGTTTTGTTGGGCTAAAGAATCCACTGGAGACTCAAGCCTTTTCCTTAATTATTGGTATTCACTGAAAGAAAGCGTAAGTTTAAAGGGGGGGGAGAAAGAGCTTGCCACCCTTTCAGCGCTGCTGTGAAGGGAACTCTGCTTATCACAACAGGTGCAAAGGCCACTCACAAAAACAGAAGCAGTTCAGCACTGAAAGGCTAAGAAATTACTTATTCTCTTTGTCAGCTGCTCACACAAGCAGGGTAAAGGCTACTTGGAAGGAAAGAGAGAGGGTAAAAAGAAGGGTTAAAGTTTGTTGCAGAAAAAAAGAATGAGAGAAAAAAGGTTGAAGCACGCACAAGCCCGCAGGTTCACAGGAGACTTTGGGAGATAGGCTGACCTTAAAAAAATTTTTTCTTTATAAAAGGGGAGAGAAAAAAGAAAGCAGAGACAAAACTCCATCCCCACGTAGAGCAGGAATGAGCAGCACCAGCAGGCTGGGGACTGGGGGAAGTGTGAACAGTCTCCCACTCCAGCTGAATGGGGAGGGGAACAATGCGGGCTGAAAGCGCAGCATTCCTGCCCCTGCGCCCCGCAGAAAGGGGCTGCGCAGGTCCTGCTGATGGCTCCCTCTCCTTACGCGTTCTTGTGTATGGCAACTCATGGCCGGCTCAGAGAACATTCCCTGTCGGAGGGGTGATTTCTATACCACACCTACAGAGTCAACATATTGGGGAAAAAAATTATTTAACCAAAAAAAAAAAAAAGAAAACTCCTCTGATGAGAGGCCCACCATTGCAGGGTTCTGTTTTCGCTTGGGTTTTTAGCTTGGATTTTTTCCTCCACCCTTCCCCTTTCAAGATAAGGCATCAGAAGTAACTGAAACTAGAATTTCATTTTATAACACCCTTCCATTAATCCCTCGATCTCTCTCAAGTGCTGCATAAATTTCACTCTCTGTTCACAGAGCTCGAGGTTGTTTTACATCTGGTGCATCTTATTTTCTAAGGATGACGGTTCTGTTTATTTTAACCAGGCCTGAAATGATGTGCAAACCAGCCATGCCTCTTAGATGCTGATTGTTCCCAGAACCAGATGGTCAAACCTTCCTCTTTTAAGACAGCTGACTCAAAGCCATAAAAGAAAACACCAAAAATGAAAACAATCATCAACAACAACATCAAAAAACACCCTGTGGTGGGAAAAAAAAATATTTCAATGTTGGCACTGTGAGAGAGAAAAAACTCAGAAAAAAGAGACTGTTTGGTTTCCAGACCCTGGAGGTCCAGCGTGCAAAGGAGGGAATTCGCTCCTCGGGAAGTTTCCACCAGTGGCAAGCTAATGGGAGGAATTCCCTAGCTTAAATATGACAGATGTTCATACCCTTGCTACCCAGAAGCAGTAAAAACTGCCTGTAGTTATTCTGACTGCCCTGCTAAATGAATGGCGAGTTAGAGTACTAATAAAACATAGCAATGCGAGTCGCCACTGCCCACACCTGCAGGTTCTTTGACACCCACTACTGGGTTCATGATCTATGGCCAAACCTAAAGGGCTTCATCTTAGCACCACAAATAATCTCTTGCCATCCTCGTGGTTCTCCTCCTTCCCCAGCCTTTTCTATTCACAACTGGTCCTTCTTTAATTGGGCCGCTTTGCTGCAAGTCAGTGAAAGCCACTGCGGAGGCACTGTTAGGGGCAGCGTAGGGAGAATCTCTGCACCTTTTACAAAACCAAACCTGCCTATGGCGGTTTAAGGCACCACAGGGTCTCTGTTCGTAAAGCTGCTCCAGCCTAACTAACCCTGAGAAATCCTATACTGAAGGTTAAATCAGTCCAGCATCAGACTGATGGCGAACCTGTGTGTGTGTACAGCCAACTGGTTGGTGCTGCTTTAGCAGAACCAGTTCCTCCCCATCTTGACCAAAATCAACATATGTTTTCACACCTTTACAGCTAAAATGAAAAATAAATTTTAAAAAAACCAGTCAAGTCATGGACAGAAACAAACAAGATACTGCAAAGCAGCTTGTGAGTTTTCTACACAAAGATGTAAATTTAAAGCACATCGGCAGCTCTGCAGTGGTGGCTGGCGAGCAGGCTCTCACCCAGGCAGACAGAAGGTAGCTTTTCCTTCTCCCACCATCTTTCACCTCTGCAGGGGAAAACAGACACAGAAGCTGCCTAAGGACTCCAAAAAAACCCAATCACTTTCTCTTTAACCATGACAAGAAAGAGAGCCACGCAAAAATAAGAGATGCCTGAATGTCTTTCATCAACTACATTTCCTCAACATTTCCTAATATAGGAATTAAGAAGTATGCGATCCCAGCATGAAGAGACTTTGTGAACATTGCAAGAAAGACAGAAAGCCCATTTCAAACATTACAAGGGGAGGAAGGGCTTCAGACACTTTCGAGTTTCTAATTTATTTTTCTATGGCACTTAAAAATGGCAAAGTCCCAGTTAAAGAATACGTGCTTTGTGTCTGGATGACTGCAAACTTAAGCTAAACATCAGAGCAGATTTAACAGAGAAGGTCACCTGCAAGGCTATTTATGATTGTTGAGCTGAAATCAGATTTTTAACCAAGTGAAACTGTGAAGATTAGATACGCAGTCAAGGCCTCAGTGCAAGTATTGCATGCGAACCCTATGGTACTAGGTTGTATGAGTCTTTCTGCTCAGATTAAAGAGTTTTGAATAAGGCTGTTAGGACGCACTTTCGCTCACACTTAGGGCGCAACAGGCAGAAAACCCGAGTTCAGCACCTCCTCCTTCACATAAGCATTCACAGATGGTAACAGCAGAAATAATTGCATACCCTCATGAAGTATCTCAAAGTGTATTATCATTTAAAAACAACCCCCCTAATACACATCAAGTAAACAGCAACACCACAAAAAATAAAGTAGATAATGTTGTCGAAGTTACTGCCGTTATCCAAACAACGGAAGGTACCGTGTAACGCTTGCTCTGCACTGGGCACACTCTCTGTGTTTGCGGGGTCCCCTGGACAAGGGGACTCTCAGCTTCTTGCCATCTCTAGACACAGACACAATGTGGATGTTGAGCAACAAGGACCACATGCCCGGTGAACACAGTTCCTCTCTCGTCAGTGTCCCATATAAGGAAAAATATTTTCTGTGCTAATTGGCAAGGATGGCTGTTAGTCTGCAGTAGAATAGGTCCCTTCCAAACCTTGGCAAAATCCACTTAACTTTGAGTCAGACATGCTTCAGAAAGTATTTGTCCTCTTTGCATTGGGATTGAGAGAGACAGGAGAAGAGAAAGGATGAGAGAGAAATACTAGAAGTGTAGTAGGGCTTCAGTAAAACTTCAGAAATTCCATAAGAACGCGAAAGAAGCCACAGGACTTGTGCAGAGAGCAACTGGTAATTAAAACCTTGATACAGCAAGTCATTTAAGTTTATTTAAATAGGTACTTAAAGATAAACGCAAAGCATTTTACTCAAACATTTTGAGGAATATGATCCTTAAGCAAGATTAACAAGTCTTTAATAACACTTGTGTTATGAAATGTCATTATAATCAAGCAGTAAATCAATAGTACAGTAGCACATGCTGCAGATCGCGAGGGCTGTGTTTTGAGGAACAAAAGAAAAGGCAACCACCTCATCTCTTATGGCAGTGATGTGTTGTACATAACCACACCTTTCACACAATGACATTTTTGGTACCTCTGGTCCCCCATGAGGCCATCTGTCTGCATGGTGAGGGGTGTATGGAAAGGGAGAGTGATTGTTTTTCTTCAATTTACAGGTTAAAGGCAGGAACCATCACTGCTGAATGGCTGCCTACACCAGTGCGCTCTCTTGTTTTATTTTACAACTCTCCTGACCTCCTCCCCTTGCAGCAGCGGTCAGACCTGGTGGGAGGCTGCTCGGAGGGCTCAGTGGGAAGATGAACCATTGCAAAAACCACTGGTGCTCCCCCAGCTGAGAGCAGCAAGGGGCCAGCCTTGCCCATGCCACAGCGCTGGGGAGGGAGGGATGCCCAGCCAGGGCCAGTGGATGGGGCTGAGGGCAGAGATACCGGAGCAGAGATTTAGCCTGAACTGGAGCTGTCAGAGCTATGTGCCGGTGAGTGAGACAATGCACGCATTCCCCTGCCTGGCCCAGGCTGAATTAGCACATCTGGGGCCCACATTTACCTCTGCTTTGGAGCACCTTTGCCATTAACACTAAAAACACATCCTGGAGGACATCAGGACTTGATGAAGGAGGTGAGAGGGGAAATAAGACACCTTGCTTCCCCCCTCACCTTGTTTCTCCCTCCTCCCATATGACTCCAAAACACTTTGCAACTTGAATGCTGTCAGTCTCCTTATGGGAGAAATATATTTACAGAAATCCCATCTCTGTGGCTGAACACTTTTATGGTACCAGGTGTCAGAGGACATGAAGTTGGTAAAATAAAGCATAGTACAAGGAAAAAGGTCAAAAGTATCTGCTGCCAGCAGTGAAAATTACAGCTTCTCCAACTCCCACGGAGCAGTGCCAGTTTACTCCAGTAAGAACTGGGGCCGGAAAGTGGGTACAGACATAAATAATCAGGCTGAGTATGCTGTTCGGACAAGAAGACATTTGTCCTTCGCAGCAGAGATTTTGCTAGAAAGGGTTAATGCCTTCTTCTTTGAAATATGGCATGACAGCTGCAGATGACATCAGATTTTCTGCCATACTGTTTTATATCAATGCACATGAAGCATCCAGGGACGATCAAGCACTGCTTGCGACTATAGTAAGAGCGATGGTCAGAGATACTACAATAAATGAAATCATTTAGAGATTTCTCGATCATATGGCTGTGTTTAAAAACAGGGATATCTTTAGTTTGTTAGGCAACTAACACAAAGATGTATCTCAATAGAGCAAAAGCACGAAGGGTTCAGGTACCTTTTTTGGTAACCAACCTACAAGAAACACGTGAATCTCAGGAACACATGTGACATTTGCCTGCTTTCAACTAAAATCAGCACCCCAGGAAGATGCCAGGGTCTGTAACTGAACAATCCATATCGCTATATTTTGGCACTATGCAGCAAAGCCGAGGAGAAGTAGGTTAATTAAAATTCATATGTCATTCCCATTTCCTCTGCATGTCTACAAGACTGTTTATTCTCACCATCTGAAAGAGATTCTCACCATCTGAAAGAGATATTAATTGCTGCTCTTAGTTGGTGAGAATAAACACTACAAGAGATCAAGTTCCCTAGTGAAGCCTTCTCAGTTTTGCTTTTAAAATCCAATAGAACAGCTTGAAAGAGCTGCTTTTATCTGCACAGCAATTGGCTTAAGATGCAAGCCTAGGGTGAAGTACATCATTACCACTTGCCCACCGAAATTTTACTGACGAACACTGGAGCAGTGTTTGTTGCCTATTCCCTTCAGCCACAGCTCAATGCAGTAAGAAGATTTTGGCCATAGATTAGGTTTAGGTGATTTGCTTCAAAGAATCCCTTTTCTTCATTACTTGTGGCAGCACTCCGGCTCCTGATCAGGAGTGGGCAGGATCCCAAGATGGGACCTTTCATGCAACCTGGAGAGACACAGTATGGAAATAATGCATATGTTTGCTTGTCAGGACTTCAACATTGATGCGGTATCAATGTTGAGATGAGGTCTAATGAAGGCTGTGCAGCTGCACTGCTCACAGTGCATCCTGGAGATTGCTTACCTCCTACAAGCTTAACACCTTTTAGTAATACGGAGCGCATGGTTTGGTGGCAATTTCTTCCCCTGTACCAGAGCTCGCAGCAACGCGTGTGGATAGCGCAGTCAGTGCTAGCCCAGAGCTGCATGGTACCCACAACTGGTTTGACTTTGGCATCACTCCCATTGCAGTTGTAGGTGTGTTTTTAATTCCTGGGTGCTTGGATTTGTGTACCTTGATGGGGACCGTGATGTGAACTCTTCCCCTTTGCCGACATCGGTGCTTTCCAGGCCTTCAGAGCAACAGCAGCTAAAAACCAGTAACACGAGCTTCAGATGGATGGGTAACGCAGGCTCCTGCACCTCTGGAAACACAAGGCCGACAAAACCAGACAGAACCCAAACCAAGGTGCAATCTGCCTGCTGCCGGACCCCAGCCCACCTCGCAGCGATGGTGCCTCACACACCATTCACCAAGGCCCGGGTGGAAACGGTGCGGCTGGGGTGTGGAATAACACACCTGCACATCTCACCGGTTCCTGGCAGGCGGCCGCTCCACAGCCCTGTCACCAACCCCAGCAAAAAATTGATGCCCGTGGCAAAGTGAGACTCTGTAGAGTGAAATACACTTCTGAGAGACTTTGGCCAACCCAGGGAAGTAAGATGTGTGTGCTACTGAACCATCCAGCAGACAACAGGAGGTAGACTACTAGGTATCCACTGCATCTACGGCTACCATTTCCCAGCTGAAAACAGCTCACGTGCACCTTTCATAATGATCTAAGAATGCTGTATCCTTCTATTTCACAGGCATTTGACAACGAACATCAGTATTACTAAACACCTACCAGCAGGTGAAGAAAGAGGTTGGCCAGCCCTTCAGCAACAGCAGAAGGGTTAGCGAGACAACAGAAACGGGGCTATGCTATTCGTGTGGCGGGGTAAGGGAGCTCCGGCCAGCGCACATCTTTGGCTGGTCTTTCAGCTCCTGGAAGAGCCACATAATACTAAAGGGTTTGCCAGGGCTGTAGGTCAGGCTCATAGTATTTTCAAAAAGGAAACATACATGACAGAAATGTTGGAAGAAGCACATTAAAAGAAATAAAAATCTTTGAAGATTTGGCTGACACTTGTCTATGAACATAAAAAATCAGAAGTTGGTTGTGCAGTATTTGTTAGCTGCTGGAGTTACACATGCTGTGGATGAAATGGATTTCAACGAAGCATAAAGAAAAGGAATTACTATGGTGTACTTCCAGCAAAAAATTCTAGAAAAGGGATGGAGATTATAAGTAATTAATTTCTAAGAAGAGACAGTCTGAGAATACTTCTCAGTTAACAGTATTTCCTTTGTTTCTCAACCAGCTATTTACCGGAACACTTTAGTTCTCAAGAGATTTGGAGTGATGCAAAAACCTAACTCTCTTACAGCATCTGTTTACAAAAGCTGTACCTGCTGCAGAGCCATCACAGCAAAACAAATTTGGCTTCAGTGCTCATTTGCTCACCATAAGTGTCACTTGAGGCATAAGCTAAGTAATAGATAGCAATCTCCATAAACATATCCAAGCCAAATACTTCAGTGGCATGAAGGCTGTGAAAACTAGTGAGAAAACACACAGAAGTTAAAGTAGTATCATCTTCTGGGCATTTCTGGTCAAGTCAATGTAGATGCAGGACCTTCCCTCTTCCCATTCTTTAGGGTACCTACATTATATTAATTTTGTCTAGAGCCCAAACACTAGACTGGTGCTTTACAACTCACCTCTACTTTCTTGCATATACCACCTTTCTACTACTGCAAAAATATTAGGCTGACTTCATGGAGTGGGGAAACTATTTTGTTCCCCATTCTGACCCACAAGAAGTCAACAGAATTTTTGCCACTGACTTAAAGACAGCAGGAACATGCTTTTACTGAGAAATAAAGAGAGGCTGTTTGTTACATTTGAATGCATGTACCTCTGTTACACTGCCGTCATAGTTTGCTGCAACTCTCTTGGGTCTGTTTCTAATACAAACACATAAACCAGTTCTATCAAATGCAAATAATGACAACTTTAAAAATAAAATTAATAAATCCTTAGGCTTTTGAGTCAATGACTTGCTAATCAATACATAGACCCCTTTGTGAAGTGCTAGGGTCTCTGTGGAAACACATCATGTAGACTTGAATTTTCCCCAGAAAGTTATGGCTATGAAATGATACATTGAGAATATGTAATATATTTATCCCTACATCCTCACAACAGTGCAACTGCCATTACTGGCAGCGCAGGAATCAGATCCTAAATCCTATCCATCACTTTGAAAATGTCACTCTTTAATACCAGCCCGACAACTCCAATTCACAACCTCCCCTGGAGATATGCCAGCCCTTGTACAAACAGATATTTTGAACATCCACTGCTGAAACTTTCTCTCCACCTCAAGGGCAATCTTATTCTTATTCGTTATTATCATTGATAGAACACCACAGGTATTCATGCTGCTTCTTTTTTTTTTTTTAGAAAGGCATAACACCTCTGTCCCCCAGAAACAATCACACTCAGAGCTATCCCAGCCCACAGAGCAGGTGGTGATCACCTGGAGGCCAAAAAAGAAGTGGCATTTCCAGAGTCCCTTCCCATAAAGTTCCTGATTGATGAGTGCAGTTACTTATGTGCCTGCAAGGCACACTGCAACAAAACATATTTTCCCCCTTGACCATTGAAACATCTGGTGTCAGCCCCAGGTGTCTGTAGACACCAGTCCTACACCCATCAGAGCAATATTGCACACATGGCAAAACTCCAAAGAGCACCAGGAGCAAGGCTAAATATCAGTCAGGGAGGTGCAACACCAAATAAAAGGTGAGGTCCAGGGGGAGGAGAAAGATTACAGCAGCACAGGATCCTGGGGTGCTCCTGTTACACGTGCATCCTGAGAGCTCCTCTGTGCTTTTGCTTTTAATTAGCATTTGTTAACATATGGAGATATTTACCCAGAAGGAAGGCTGGTGAAGAGGTTACCAGAAACAGCTTCTCTCCCTTTCCCCCATCCCCTTCCCACTGGGGCATCGGGGCTAGCTCTTCAGCTGGTATAAATCTGCAGTGCTCCACTGATTTACACCAGCTGAGCATCTGGCTTCAAGACATTTCCTATCGTATCTAATAAGAACGGCAACACGGTGTACTACTTACAAACCTCTCTCCTGAGCCAAGGCTGTGGTCCTCACCCATGCCCTGCTTGGCTGCATTACCCCGTGCCATCTCCCGTGGCATCAGATGGACGCAGCCATGCCCACTCCTGGCTGCTGTCACCTGGAGAAAAGAGATGCTGGAGCCTATCGCCCATGTCCTCCTACAAATTGGAGGTGGGAAGAGAGGAGGGGAAACCCCTGCCTGCTCCTTCCCCTGGCCATGTGGGGAGGGGTTAATTAGCCAGTGTTTATAAATCGCTCTGAAGGAGTCAAGTGGGGGAATGATTGGCTCCAGCTGCTCAGCATCAGGTTTAGTAGCTGACCGAGGGTTGCCTTCAATTTCTCTTAATAACAGAACAAATGGCACCCACCACCCAGCCTTTGGCTTGCAAGGACAAAGCTTGGCCCCATGCTGCCGTGTCCTGTGGCGCAGGAGGCATCGCCTGGTCCTCACACAGGTCCCAGGAAGAGGCAGCACAGCCCCGGCCACCCTCCTGGCAGCTCCCAGCAGAGAGGACCCACGTCCAGCCCAGCCCTGCTGCACCCCATCTTCCCCCTGCCCAAGCGCCCTGCTTGCTGAGCTTCCCAGCCACTGATTTTAGTGCAGGGGGACACCTTTCCCCCCGAAGCTGGTGGGATTGGTGTGTCCGGGGGAAGGAGTGGTCGGGGTTGTTCTTTCAGGTACTCACCACCTCGCACGGCTCAGACCACGTACCCACCACAGCCGCTTTTGTTCATCTCACACCTGCACTTCTAATCAGCATTTCCCCATGGGCAGGTGGTAGGAAGTTGGCCTGTCCCCTTTGCTTTCCTGCAGACCACATTTGTGCATTTGCACCAATGTTTTTCCCAATCTTTGCCTCGTTTTTCTGAAGAAAAACTGATTCCTTTTATAATAGTAAAGAAACTTTCTTCAAAATTGTCCAGCACTTGAGTCTTCAGGCTAGTCAGGCTCTTAAACTGACATGAATTCCATTTCCTGCCTGTCACTTATAAGGAAAATTTGAAATGTGTGTATACATATTTTGTTTATATTTAAAGCTGCATTAGTTTCAAATATAGTTTCAGTGAGAATGAAATTAAAATAAAATTTGATGTGATAGAAGTCTTTTTGCCTTTTGGACACCATGTTTTGCTGATCCTTCTGCATTCCTCTGACAAAGGTGACCATGATAACATAAGATCACCCGTACAGCAGCACCCGCCGCCTGCTGCAGGGAGGCACAGGAGAAGCAGAGGAATCATCTCAGGTCAGAGCAACAGAAGAACAATTTGCTTGGCCAGTGTGGAAATGGTCAGTCTGTCTGGTGCCACAGCCAGCCGTGGGGCCAGGAGATGGCCTCTGTTGCAGTCGGTGGCTGAAGCTGGGAAAGGACGAGAACCTGAACTGGCAGCCACCCCATCTTCTCCAAGGCCACCAGAGCAACTTTGTGCAGGTCTCCTGTGGCCAGAAAGCCAAGATATTGCCTTCCCTCTGGATCGCACAACATGGGGGCAGCTGCGCATGGCCAAAGGTGGGATCACAGTGCTCACCACATTGCTGTATCCGTCTTGTTTCCTTGGAGAGGTAGGGAGATATTTGGCTTTAAAGCAGCCAAGGGTGCAGCTGTCCTGAGGTCCCTGGGAGCCAGGTCCCTTTACCAGCCAGGCAGTCGGGGTCACTGTGTGGTGCTTAAGCAGCGCCTCTGGAATCACAGCCCTAAACTGCAATTAGTGCTGATTTATTCTGGGTGACTACAGTTCAACATAGACCAGTACTGGTCTGGCTGCCACAATTCATCCTTGAGATTTGCCAGTAAAGGCAGCAATTCTTTTGATCTTCCTAATAGAGAAAATTGGAGAGCATACAATTAGCCTTTTTTTTCCCCACTGCCATTTGGATATGACTGCAAGTAGTCTGAGGGGAAGCTCTGCTTGGAGCGGACTGCTCCTCCAGTCCTGCTGGCCACATAACGTTGAAGGATTTAAACGCTCCCAACTCCACCCCCGAACATGTCAAACACATGTAAGGGAAAAGAACTTATGAAATAAGAGTGAGGGCATTGCCTGAGGCAGACAAGATGGAGCCATGGACAAACTCACGGTACCATTCGACTGTAATGCAGCCTGCTTTACACAGCTCATGCAGTTTGGTCTAGCAGGGATGAAGGCATGACCCAAATCACTGGCTATGACCAAGTTCACAGCAGGGTGAGAAAAGGAGCTGCTTGTTCACTGCTCCTCCGGTGCGGCTGAGAGAAGGGTTGTGCTACACCTGCTCTAGACAAATACAGCAGCAAGTAGTCAGCAGGGTATGAAGAAGCAAAAAAGAACATTTATTTGGCTACAGGATATGAGGGATATTCAGGACACATCTCCCCCCAAGATGAAGGTTGTTTTTCCATGCTCTCCACATTGTCCTTGTCCTTGGAGGTGTTATCTGTGTGCCATTCAGCGTTCATTCAATTTGCAGACAAGATGTGATCACATGAAATGGCTGCTCTTATGGCAGTTCTTTTGGCCTCAAAGGAGTGAACGATCACAAGCCCTTCCTGAAGGAGGACAGATGGAAACAGAAGTCAACACCCCAAGCAGTGGGTTAGGCAGCGAGGCTGGAACAGCAGCTAAGTCACAGGAGAATGTTGGGGGCTCCTGTAGCAAACTCCCGGCAAATTAGTCCTGTCCTCCCGCCCCCCAATATGGTCGTGATTATTTAAAAGCAGGGGAACACCAACCATTACATCTGTGCAAACACACCACAGGAAACCAACTTGTAAAGACATCAGCAATCAAGACCAGAGTCTTGGTTTTTTGTTCAGATATCAACATCCACTAAGGACAGCCCCGATCATGGCTGTAATTGGCACAGCAGTAAACGTTCCCAGGACAATGTGGAAGGTGAATAGGGCAAGGTGGACAGGGAGCAAAGCTTGTCTCTCTGGGATCTCCTACTGTTTCAAGAACAACTTGTGAACTGTTGTGGAGCAGGGCATAACAAAATTCATCTGGGGAAGAGAAGGGTCGCACAGACGTGTCCCAGTCAGCATCACTCACTCTGGCGTTTCGCTTGATGTTCGTCCTGAAATTCAAGCCAGGAAGCTGCCAGAGAAACCATTTAGCTAAAAGCTCTTCTCTCTCCTTCTGAAAACACCAGAATATTACTTGCAACCAGAAGTGTGCCTGCTGTTCCTTGTGAGTCTTGCAAAGCTTAAGGCATACTTTTCCCAACAGCGATGATAAAAGTTTGGTTGGTTTGTTTGTCTGCTTGCTTTAATGGTGAAACATTTATCCTATAGGGCATTTCTGCTTTGGAGGTTAAAATAATGAGACAGACCAGAATTTTTTGAGTAATTCACCTAATGTGGCCCAAATGTTCATGTATCATCTCTGTTCTTGAGTCTTGGGCGCCCGTTAAACACCATATCTACTAGAAGACACCTAGTTATAATGCAAGCGTTAGCATTTAGCACACATTTACTCAGAAGAAACAAGCCCATGCAAACTATGAATATCTCAACTTCAAATAATCCAGGAGAGTCTGTTTTAAAAACCTCCGGGAGGAGACTTCCTTTAATGCTCTGAGTGCCTTCTAGCAATTCACAGATTAACAAGCAGACTCTTAATAAACGGAGTGGCTTAAGATGTGCATGTGGTCTTACTTTCATGCGAGGAGGAAGAACCATGCCTTTCTGCATTAGAAGGCCGTACCAAAAAAATCCCAAAACCATACGGCTGCAGGGAATTCAGCATCACACTTTGCTCAAGTGGTCTTCCACTGCCACAGACATCCTAAAAAGAAGGGGGAAATTCTGCTTTGTCTTTTGTCATCCATACAGAAGAAAAACACATCTCTTATGCACGTTGTATGTCTCTGTTGTGCATCAAGTGTTAGCACACACAGGCATGAAATACAGTGATAAGATTAATAAAAACAATATGTATTTGTTATTACAAATGCATTCTTTTGCATCAAGACCTCAAGTAAGTTAATCACTTTAGTAAATATTTAATAACATGCTGAAGCCAGTGGGACTTACATGCTTTCCCTTACTGAGCCCTCCATACGTAAATACACGCATCTATTTGGTCATCTCCCAAAATCAAGAAAATAGTAAGTGAATGCAGAACTCACCAGATTTCACCAGATCCCACAACACTGGAAACACGGACACTCCTGGAAACCAGAAACAGTTTCAAACAGGTATGAAAAAATACTTTTTTTACACAGCAGGTAACGAATTTCTGGAATCTGTCCCTGCCTTGTCTTCTTTCCTGCCCCTTGTGGGATGGAAGCAACGCTGCCTACCCCTTAATCTTTCCCAAACCTCAGCTATCATCATTCCCCAAACTAGGGAAACTCACACAGCAGAGGGCAAATCTACATTACTAGAGAGAAATGTGAAAAGTTGTGTCACTTTAAAAACTAGAAAAAATATTGAAAAAGAGATATAATAGTATTTCTCGCCTGTTTTTTTGGGGGGAGGGGGAGGAATCTAAAAATAATAACAACAACAAACCCTAAAACCGGTTTGCTCTAGTTATGATAATCCAGGCATAACATTTATATGAGGACATAAAATACAGCACACAGCTGTAAGTAAAACAATATGTGTGTTCCTGAATAATGGGAAAATAGCTTGCCAATAAGAATATATTTTGAGCAAATGAAAGATGACCTGGAATTGACTTTGGAGTAACAACTTGATCACTTATAAAAATAGGAGTAGGGGAAAAGAAAAAGGGAGAGGAAGCAGTGGTTGGGAAGAGCTTATGTTATGTGGTATTTGATGCATTTACTTTGAAAACTTTCCTTTTGATGAATAATAAAAACAATGCCGTAACAACCACCTTCATGCCAAAAAGTAAGGTTGGCTAGGAATTTTACAACTAATGTGGCTCTACTCACCCAGATTCTCCATGTCAAAAGGCCGCGTTTAAACTCAGATGGTGAAACTGGAGCAAAAGCAGTTGAATAAAGAACAACTCTGAAGGTGAAGGGAGGGAAGAGCATATGGCACAGCTCCTTGAGAGAGAGCTTACCAGCTCTCCAGCCTGCAAATTGTTTCCATGCTGGTGTGTAGAGCAACACGCTAGTGTATCTTGGAAGAGACCCAACATGCTTACCAGCTAATGCATTTCTTTCTTCTAATATCCAAGGTGAGCTCAGTGTTCGTAAAAGTACAAGATTGCCAGGCTTGTTGGCTGAAGCAACCCGCACCACGGGTGAGATCTTTGGCCTCTGGGCTCTAGGTCCTCCACAAATAAGGCAGAGCCACCAGGTATGTGGCAGGGGAAGAGGGAGGACAACACAACCCTGTGCCAGGTTATTGCCAGGAAAGCTTGTTCTGCACACTTGCAAAATATTTTTGAGGATCATAGAATCATAGAAAGTTTTGGGTTGGAAGGGACCCCTAGAGGTCATCTAGTCCAAGCCCCCCGCAGCGAGCAGGGACACCACTCACTAGATCAGGTTACTCAGAGCCCCGTCCAACCTGGTCTCGAATGTTTCCAGAGATGGGGCCTCCACTACCTCTCTGGGAAACCCGTTCCAGTGTTTCACCACCATCATTGTAAAGAATTTCTTCCTTATATCCAGCCTAAATCTACCCTGTTTTAGTTTAAAACCATTACCCCTCGTCCTGTCACTGCTGTCCCTGCTAAAAAGATTGTCCCCATCTTTCCTATAGGCTCCCTTTAAGTACTGAAAGGCTGCAATCAGGTGTCCCCGCAGCCTTCTCTTCTCCAGGCTGAACAAGCCCAACTCTCTCA
>Ga0065711_1042868_pt1 | contig 15085 bp, 9 predicted proteins | sample Hoacrofraction12_FD_59098 | JGI IMG/M metagenome (GOLD analysis project Ga0065711, IMG submission 59098) | Hoatzin crop microbial communities from Cojedes, Venezuela - Epithelial fraction 12 v2 (version 2) | ecosystem: Host-associated > Birds > Digestive system > Esophagus > Crop | place... | reverse complement strand
AGCGGCATTGGCGATCGGGGCGTTTCTGGCGGGCCGGGGCAGCGGGCTGAGGCGAGGCCGGCGGCGGGGTCGGGGCGGCGGCGGCCACTGTCCATGGTGCGGCGCTCCCGCCGCCCCCGCCCGCCGCCGCAGCGGCCCGCCCGTCCTCCCTTCTCGCTGACGCCCCGGTCCCCTCACGGCGTCCCCCCGGGCCGTCGAGTCCTTCCCCGCGGTTTGGAAGCCGCTGTCGGGGTGCGGACGCGGTGCTCCGCGCCGGCCGGGGGTTTTCCCCCCGGGTCTGAAGAGGGCGCGGGGGGCGTCCGGCTGGGCACCAGCGGCTGCCCTGTGGAAGCAGAGCCACCCCCTTCGGAAACTTGTGATGTGCCACTTACTAATGTTGGGTTGGTGTTTGGGTGGGTTTTGTCGTTGGTTTTTTGTGCTGGTTGGTTTTTGGGTGGGTGTGGTTCCCCCCCCCCCACCACCTCTATATACTATCTGTGCAGTTTTGCTTTTTTTTTTCTTGCAAGTCTTTATGTGCTGTTTATTGTTTGTGCTCTCGGTTCTGTTTACTCTTCCTATCTCAATAAATCTTTGAAGCACAAATTCTGCAGTGAGCTTTTATTCTGCCTTTTTTTTTCACCTACCCAGGGCAGGTTTGAAATTAAAGCACAAGCTATGAATTAAGGACAGGAACTAGCCGTATTGCTTTTATGTATCATTCAGTGTCACTGGCATGTTACGGTTGGGGAATCCAATTTCCCCCTTGTTTGGGTATCCATTAAATCAGGTTAGAGTTGATTTTTAATAGTGTGTAACAAAATTGGAACTTGGGTATGAAATCAGATTTATAGACCTGTGTCTGTACAACACTTTTAAAATGAAAGCTTTTTTTTTTCCCCCTTCTTCTTTCATGCATACTGCATAGAATCTTCGCAAGCTAGATGTAGTGCTAACTTTTTTTCCCCCTGTCATCATACCTGCTACTTTGGTTTGTGGGAGGTTATCAGTATCAGGTTCTTTTGCAATGTTGAACTTTTCTGCTTAGTTTTTCTTCTCTGAAACACAAGCACTATCTACCTTTATTTTCTGGAGTTATTGATCACTTCATTATTTGTCAGTGGTGTAGAAAACCCGTCATTATGGAATTGCTTGAAAGATTGTACCTGGAAGCAGGTTTTAAGGCAGATCTGTGGGTGCTGTTTATGTGCGGGAAATAGGACTTTACATTTTTGGCAATATGTAACATGCATGAGACATAAGAGGATGAAAACTATGCTTTATTTTGCTGGTTAACAGATCAGTATGAGTCTTGAAGTGTTATGTGAAGAAAAAAAACCAAAAGCACAAAAAACTGACAGAAGAGAGGCTAAAAGGAGAAAGGCTTGCTTTTCTGACCAAAACAACAGTTCCAGTTTTTGGAACTGGGATAACAGGGTTGAAGAAGCGATGGGAAAGCTATCATGACTTTACAGAAATAGAACTACTGTCAGTTAGAAATGAACTGGAAAGGGGAGCAGAAATGAAGTGCTCGAAAAGGGAATATTTTTTTTTTAATGTTTAGGTTGACTGGGTCACTCTGTGGATGTTGTCTGTTTCTAAATCAGAAACAAGTAAACAATAAAGCAGTTTTGGAGGTTTTCGTACCTAGGTGACTGGTTTGAATTCAAATTACGATGACAGAGGACGTAAGTTATTACTCTCTGCAGGCGGTTTTGGTCTTATTCCAGGTCTTAGGGAATGTATCCAGGTGATAAAGCTGCTACCCTAAATGACACTCCTGTTAAGCTGCCTCCGCTGAGAATCTGGCGATGACATTTCTTGCCAACTGCACCCCTCTCGTGATCACCCCCAGCAGCAGTTGCTGGCAGGATTTAGGTGAGGCGTACTAACACGGCTTTGTGCAGAAGTGGCCGTGAGATCTCCTTTCCTGGGTGCATCTTCTGTCTCTCATAATACAGCTGTGGTTTAGATTATTATTTTTTTTATTCAGTCTGTTTTAAGTAATACAGTAAATACATGATTGTATAAGCACAAAAATGAGTTTCAGGGTATCTCTCTCTAACAAATCAGACTTCAACATCATTGGCCCCTTTCGAAGTGAATATGTTTTATAACACTTTTCGTAAGCCCTAGAACAGGATAGTTATGCGAGTGGCTCAGCCTTTTTGGATGTAGGTCTTTCTGTTCTGGTTTTGCTTTGTCTTCAAAGAATCTATCTAAAAAGTTGAATGTGGCAGGATATTGCAGCAAAGAGCTCTCTAATCCTTGTCTGTCTGGTCTAGGTGGTAGTGATACCACTGACATCCTCAAAATTCAGATAATTGCAGAACTGAGGGGGAAAATAAAAAGGAAGCATCTCTTTGGATATTAAATTGGATATATTACTGTAAAATCTGTTTTGTGAAAAGACTTTTTTTCAGACTGCTTTTTACATCTGTTACAGGACAGATAAGGTCGCTTAAGTCGACAGTGAATTTTTGGAATTGAAATAATTGGCTGACAAAACAGGGGATAATTTTGTGTATTAAGTCTGACTATCCGAGCAGATACTGTAGCAAGCTCAGAAATTATATGCTGCTGATGTAAGAGAAGGTATATATTCTCTTGTATTGTAATTTATATATTTTTAATAAATACTATGTGTTTTCTAGAAAGCCTTCTGCTCACTCTCTTCGTGGGTATTACTGCTACCTAGCATGCAACTTAACATGCTAGAAAGATGAATTTATAGGTTTTTAGGATACCTGTTTATAAAATACTGCCTGAAATGATCATATTTTTGAACTACATCTAGTCGAGAATGTGTAATTCAAAAACTTCCAATCTATTGTTTTTCTTTATGCTCCCAGAAATTGGAGGAACTCCCAGAAACATCACTGGAAGAGCCCCGTCATGTCCCATCTTAATTAGTTTCAACAGTGCTTTTATGTCAGTAATTCCATTTATTAGTTTTTAAAATAACAGCACAAGACGGAAGACAACTTAGTTGTGACAGAGTGCATGCGTATATTTAAAAACAGCTTGAGGAAGTTGTGAGTAAAGTTATTTTTACTCAATACAGACAGTCTTGCGTAAGGGACTTCTTGTCCTGTGGTAAGGAGCAGGAATTGTTGAATGGCCTGTCTTGCCTGAGTAGGAGGATCATTATCATTTACCAGTCAGACTCTCTTTCTGTCTCTCACTGTTTTTGTAAATGCTTTTTTGGGTTAAAAAAGGTTTGGAAAATTTGCAGTAGTTTCAGTAGCTCACCAGCTTTCACATTAGGATGAAAATTTAATTTATTTCCAGCAAGGTACACATGCAAAACACGAGTCTGTTCCCCAAAGTCTGTGTAACCTCTAATGTTTCCTGGCATTTTTGTTTTAAATTGCGTTTTGTTATACAGCATAGGGGGAACCTGTAATGTCCTTACTGAATATGCTGTGTACTTCCACTAACCCCGTGGCACTAGCTGTGTGTAGGATGCAGTGAGACATATCGGGGTGGAGAGTGATGAAAGCAGAACGAATACTTAACATCTTTTGCAGTAGTGATGGTAATTATGATAGCACTTCTTCTCCCCTACCACTGCACCGAGACTCACTGGTTGGCCAAGTTGATACTGGCATACACAGAGGTGGGTCTTGAGAGGAGAAAAGGTGTTGTACGTTACTGCAGGATGAGTTTAGGGAGGATCTGTATTTTGCTGGAACGTGTTTGTAGTTTGTGAGTGATCCGAGAGGGACCTTTTCCACCTTGGTGTCGGGCCATGCTGCCGTTCACCGTGAGAGGTGCATAACCACATCTGCGTGATTCATCATTTGATTTGATCCTGCAGTTCTCACTGAAAGATCATGTGAGCTCCGTCTGAATAAAGAGGGGAATTTAGGCTTTCTATTTTTAAATGGCTTATGAAAACAGATACGGGATCAGCAGCTTCCAAGATGGAAGGTATACCGCAACCAGATCTTTTCAATGTTTCACTTAAACTATTTGATTTTAGTCAGTATTCGTGTATTTAATTAAATATTGTGTTTCCAAGAGGTGCATTTATCCTCTCCTCTAGGCAATCCTTGACATATTTAAGAAATATATTTTTACCAACAGACTCCTCTAGGGACTCCTCCATTCCTTATAATTAGCATATAATTATCACCCAGCAGCTGAAGACATAGTTAAAATTTTGTGATCCCCCAAAAGAGTTCTTCCAGGTAGGCCTTGCAAGGCCTTTCCCGAAGGTCGGAAAAACGCAGCATCCTCCTGTCCCCATTAGCAGCAATTTTCATGAGCAGAGATGCTTAACATGAGCCATGCAATGGCTATTATCAAATCAGAGAGAGAGGAGGTTTCTGTCCTTAAAGAAATAAGCATATGTAATCAAACACAGAGCTGATTTGGGTTGTTTTAGAGTTTTTTTGGTCTTAAAAAATATGGTTTGCAGAAATTCAGTTTGGCTTTGTTATTGCAGTTGAGATTTTAAGATGCTCTTCTCTGATAGGAGCCGTGGCTTGTCTGGAGAGACACGTCTTGGAAGATGCAGCACTCCATGTTCTCCTAGTTGAGGGGAAGGGGAAAGTCCAAATCAGGTTACGGCTTTTTGCTATGTGAGATATGCCAAATGAATGTCTCCGTGTTTAATAAAGCGAATGAACTTTGTCAGTTGAGGTGAACAGAATAGGCTGTGAACACCGTTTGTGAGACTCTCTAATTTGTAAAGTTGCGGTAACCTGTGGTAACCAGTGGTGGTTTAAGGCACCTCATTTTGAACCAGATGGTAGCACAAAAGTTGCAGATCCTGTTATTTTGGGAAAGTGTTTAAGAGCTTTAAGTGTTGGTTTAAGAAGCTGGATTTTTTGATCTAAAATCTTCTGGTTCATGGAGTAGAGGACTAATTAGAAGTGAAGATGGCATAACGAAAGCCCTTTCTGGTGTGACTAAATGACCTCTGGGAGGACATAGCCTGGCACCCACTTCAGAAGCTTTTGGCTTCCAGAACAAATTGAGTGAAAGGCACTTTTCTTTTTTTCCAGTTGCAGTGTACAGTTGAAAACAAATTCTACTTGACTACATTCGCTGGAGTATTGAGCACCGTGAGGGTATAAACTGTTGCAGCTCTTCTTTGCGGCAAGTCTGAGATTAGGAAGGAGTTGCTGAATGTTGTCAAGTTCAGCATCGAAAGCATTTCAGAAATGTGTCTGTCATCCTGCAGAGTATCTTTCGTATGCCTAATGATAGTAAGAAGCAGCTCATCATAAAATAAGACCCCGCCTTGTACAGCATATCCTGCTGTGTCAGATGATGTACGTGTGCAAAACCAAAAAATGGATAGAACGATCCCTAGAGTTACCCAAGTTGTGAATGAGTGTTGGGTACCATCTTGGCCTTTAAATTAATGAGGAAACACCCAGTCTTTAAACACAGTCATAAATGTTTCTGTGATCTGTGCTTAAGTTGAATATTACTGTCACAGTTGCAAATTAATGTTGGTTATTAAGGAGGGAGAACTCAAATATCCCATTCCTGCTCTGTCATACGTACAATTATGTCAGACGTTCTGAGCTTTGCACAATAATGCCCTGTGAATTGGCTGGATTTGGCAACTAGCAGCTGTACGGTGTCCAATTATAACTGTATAGCATGATACTTTCTCTGATACCCCTCCGTTTCTCACTTTACTACCTAGTGCTACTCTCCTCTGGGAGTAGGCTACGTTGAGCTTAAAAGAAAGCAGTCTTTCAAAAACAACTTCCCTTGCGTTTTGGTACAATCAATATTAAGAAATCTAATGTTGTAGTACATGCAGATGCAAACAGTGGAAAAATGGAGACTTTGATATTTCAGATTAATAGCTACTAGTGAGATCCAGTGGTGTATGGTGTATGCAGAGAGAACAAGATGAGCCCTGTTTGAAAACAGTGTTTAAGGAGCCCGGTTCAGTGAATTTAGGGTGCGTGTTGTGATACAAAATTGCTTCTACAGTTGTGTGGTAAGCTTGCATTTTTAGATAGCAGTTGCTTTACAGAATTGCATTATAAATGTGTCTACTTTGTAGAAAGTACGGAAACTGGAAAGATGTGTTAGTCCAGAACTGTCAATACTAGTGAAGTAATCCTGTATTCTTGTTTTAATTTATAGTATTTTTACACGTGTGAAGCCTGTATTGTTGGAAGACACTTAACTGGTGGTGTTAAGAAAAAGATGTAAACATGATTCATTTAGAATTATGAAGTTGAGATTGTCAACAGCTTGTTGTTGTTTTGGTTGGTTGTTTTGTTGTTTTTTTTTCAAATGGAGCTGGAGTACAACCTTGAAATTAAACCACAGGTTTCTAGATTGTCAGATACGAAACTGAAGTAACTGAGGAGCAGGGTATGAAAACTGCAGGCTTAACTGCCATAAGTGTATCGAAACAGCCAATTCTTTTAATTGATTGAATAACAACTTTGACAGAGGACTTGTAGTTTACATCATGTTGCTTCATAATTGCAGTTTGCCTACTGCATTTAATCTGAGATTTACAGTACTGAGTTTATATGCATGATCTGACACTGCGTTTGACTGGGTGTTAGCTTTTTAGCATCTGGAGATAGTAATGCTTGTTACTCATTTTTCAGTTAAAAATGACTAAGTAAACCAAAAGGGGTCAGGAAAGCAGAATAGTTTTTAGGTGGTAACCCTATTCTGCTTTAGCAAAGTCTGTTAGTACTTGAGAGGAGAATTTTCCAAGTGTTGAGCTCATTCAAAGCTTTGTAACTCCGTTAAGTAGGTTTTATGTGGGTACAAGCTAAGGTAATTGCTTTCCATCTTAAAATACAGTTTTTTAAGTAGTGTACTTCTGTAGATGAATGTACAAGTAATATTATCTCACGTTTGAAATAGTCTTGGGAATTGTACTAATCACACAAAATCCTATAAATTACAATAATGTGCCCCGTAATCTTCACTAGCTTTCCCCTTTTGCCCCAGATAAGGGGATAAAAATATTTCAGCATCCTCTTTTGCTTAGAGTTAAAATGGTTTAAGTCTTGCAGTACTCTTGGGCTGAACTTGATGTGACCCAGTGTGTCTGAAGCTACAACGTCTACTTAATTCAAAATGGGCGATTAAGAATTGCTGAAAATTTGAATTCTTGCTTCCCTTGTGTTTTTATTCTCAAACAATCTTTACAAAGGGCTGTTTTTGGAGAGCAGAGTACAGTCTTTTGTTTCCGGATAAAATTGATGGCTGCAAATGAAAGAATAAAGAAGGCTCTCTATTCATGTCCCCCAGCCTTTGTTTCGGTGGCATTGTTTCAGTTTATAAGAGCTGTTTAGTACATATAGGTTGCTGGAAAGGCTGAAAGATTCCCAGGCACATCAGTGGAGACTTGTTAAAAATCCTGCTATCTCCTCAGCTGCCCACCCAGGACCTTTTTGTTTCAAGGATACCATGAAAGGCTATTTTTTTTTTTTTTTTTTCCTTCTCGATCACATTTGCTTTGAGGTCACCTTTTGTACAGTAGTTTAAACAAGTCTTACTATTTTTCTTTCAAATTATGGAACCCTCATGAAACCTGTGATTTGAACTCTAAAGCTGAGGAAACTGGCAGTTGGAATTGTAGTCATTTTTGATTTAGTATCTTTTTATCTTACAAACTCAGCAAGTAAAGGGACTGTTGGGGCTTAGCTACAGATCCAGGTTCCAGCTTTGCAGGTAACACAGTCCCCTGGCAGCTTAAACTGTTGCTTTGTGTTTGCTTTCTCTTTAGGGTCTCCATATAAACATTTTAAAGTACATAAGTAATTGTACACAGATGAGGTACTTGTGTTGTACTTAAGTCACATTTAAACCCCCACCACAGTTTAAGTAAACTGGACACTTGATAATTACAAGTTCTCTTACTGGGCACTTAACTAGATAGTGCATTAATTTGGGAGTTAGTAAATTTTTTTTTTCCGCTAGTGTCAATGTTGAGCTGCTTAGTTAGGACCGTGTTGGTGCAAGTGCAATGCAATGTGTTATGAATCCCTCCTTGTATTAGTGATGAAGTTACTCTAATAGGGCTTGGCATGCTGTACTTGGCCATGACTGTCAGTGGAGAGGTTGCACTGCTGCCCAGTCTCTTCCCTGAGGAAACCCATGTGGTCTGAGATGCTCCTGTCCCACCTCTACTCTAATGCTCTCTTTCCCTGGGGTTACTGTGGTAAACAGTTACAACACCGTCATCTGCTCTTTCTCCATAATTTTTTTTTTTTTTCCTGTAGGGCTTTCTTTACGAAGTGTATGCAAATGAGCTTCCATGGCCTTGAGTAGGTCTAACTGATGGAAGCCCGTCTGGGAAAGTAAAAAGGAAAATCTAATTTAAGTCTTGATCAGATTTAAGTACAATATAGCAGCACAGTTGCTCGTGCTGTCAAAGACCATATACTACATCTGGGCATGCACATGGATAGGCCTTTGCTTGGCATGTGTGCATGTTTCAGGTTGTGCTAGGGGTCTTGCCAATTCTGGGACGTATCTCAGCCCAAGCTGGTGTGGGAGCTGCGCTCTTCGCCTTGGGCAGCGTGAAAGGGGGTTTGCCATGTGTGGTCATTTAGCCACGTGTGAGCTGGGCTGTTTTCTTCTGCAGCACTAAAATGAGACAAAAAGAATCCACTGAAAAGAGATCTTGCAATTTTCTGGGGCAAAGGAGTATTTGGTGGTTTTTTTTTGTTTTTTTTGTCCAGCTAGGCAACAAACTGTCCTGGAAATGAGCTTAGCTATCAGAAGTATCTTCTGAGCATGGAACGCTACAGAACAAACAAGTTTCCAAATGCTGTATTATATTTCTTAATAAAAAGGCATTTATGAAACTCTTTAAGAAAGTGATTTGAGGGGAAACTTTCTTAACAAGTGAGAGAACAAACAGTTTCAGTGGCTCGGCTCTTCCCTTGTTGTGCAAATTTAATAATGAGCTGCTCTCCTTTTAACTTAAGGTCCCTTTGAAATAGAAGGAGATTGCACTGGAAACATTTGGCTTTATGTGGTATCCCTTTGAATGCTAACGCAAATGGAAGTTCTGCTAAGTTACTGCAAATGTAGCATTTTATCTTAGTTTACTTGTACTGGTGCAACGTCACATAGAAATACTCTAAATAAAGCATTTTAAATCAGCGGTTGTAGTCTTGCCTCTCAAGTATGTCTGGCTATGAAAAAGCTGCCAATGGGTTTTATGCAACGTTTATTTCCAGAGGAAGGAATGTTTTTGTGCTTCCTATGATTCCCATTCAGTCTCGATGGCTGGTTTAGTGGAAATGTTCAGCTGTCAGAAGAATCAAGATTGTGTATTATTTAGATCTTACCAGACAAGTGGGATTTGTTCCTTCCATTCCAGTTATCAGAAAGATTAACCCTTTGCCCTTGCGGTCCTAATTGCAGCCGTTCAGAAACAAAGATGCTGCTTGTACACGACAGCAGCAAAATGGAGTGTGTGCCAACGGGAATGTTTCTCCGACGAATGAAGGTTGCGAGTATTACATAAATTTTTTTCTTGCGTTTCAGGCACCGATAAAAGCAACCTGTGAAGATCTGTCATGCAAGACTGGATTTCCTGAAGATGTTCACAGTGCAGTGGTGTCAAGGAGTGTACATGGAGGACAGCCTCTTCTCAATGGTACAGTTAGAAAACATGTTTTAATTTTTTTTTTATTTCCTGTAGTCTTAAGCACGAATCGCTCCAGGGCATTTTCATCCTTAAATAGGGCACAAACTCTTGCAGAAAAGACCATTGGCTGCTCTGTGATTATTTTTTTGATTACTATCATAGGACTTGGAAAATCTGTTGGCATTAGTGGTAGCACATGCACCTCTGTTGACTTTTGTAATTTGAAAACACTGAGCACCGAGAACCTTCCTGTGATCGTCTGTTAATTCTCTTCCTCTGCACAGCATTCACACTTGTGTTTCTTAACTACCACTGACGATACGTATGCTGTCAGTCTATACTTAGAGCCCTCGTGCGAGTGATGAGGAGGTAAAGAAAATTTCCCTTCTGCTTTACATTTCCCAAAGATGTACTGCACTTACACTCAGTCCTAGCGCTCACGTTGGTGCAGTTATAGTTCCCTTACTGCGTTTTCCCGGCAGCCTGAGGAGAGACACCTATGGAAAGTGAGACACAGGACAGGCAGGAACACGAAGGAGGTTGCCCGTGAGCCCTCGGTCGGTGGGCACAGCACCGCGGGCTCTGCCAGGAGCCATGCCGGGAGGGGCAGGACGGTGCCGGCGCTGTCTCTTGGTCGGGACGCTGCTCCTCACCCTGGCACCTGCCTGTGTCTGAATGGCGCGGTGCCCAGGACAGGGATGGCTCCCGAGCTTACGGCGCGGTGCCCAGGACGGGGATGGCCGGCTCCCGAGTGCGAGCTCTTGCCTCTGCCGGGGATGTGCTGCAGTCAGTACATCTGCCTGCGGGTCGTGCAGGTTGGGAGTTCAGTTCACGGCTCTTCTTGTGTCTCTGGTTTTCAAGGATAGAGTAGTTATCTGAAGGACACAGAGGCACATGCTCTGAATCTTCCCTAGATTTCCCAACCAGTTAAATTTCAGTATACAAGTTTGTGGAAGTAGAACATTTTAAAAAACGTGCATTAATTTCGCTGTTTTCTACACTGCTAACATAATTAATTTTTTTCTGTTGAAGTTGGAAATTATGGAACTAAGAACATGAGTTTTAGATGGTTTTAAATACATCTTGAATAAGGACTAATTTAATTTGTTGTTTCTTTCACATATAAATATGGTTACACAGATCAAGACATTTATATGAAAAAAATTCTAATGAGTATGCAAAACAAATGAAATGAAAGCTGTAGTCTTGATTTTACATGCTGTATGTAGCAGTCTCTCTCCTTAATTATATTTTTACAGACCTGTTTTGTGCTTTTCTAGAAGTATAATGGAAACTTGAAGGCAGGATGAATTGATTAGCTTTACTGTATTTAAACTTGAGTTATTAAAGCTTTTTGTGTTCAGTTTCAAGGAAGTATATTCTGCCACCACAGACTTTTCTTTTATTAAAGGAAAGCTTAGAATTTCATGTATTAAAGTAAATGTTCTGCCAATGGAGGAAATAGTGAAGAGGAAAGAGATGTTTTCCTCGCTTTCCCACCAAATGGGCGTTAATAGATGACTCTACTGTAGACTCCTGCAATAGCCATCGGCACCGAAGGCTCCTTTGGTAGGTGATGCACAAACCTGGAGAAGGACAGAGAGCACAGTGGGCAAGTGCTTCCCAAAGGTGCCGCCTTGAAACCACCAAATGTTTGCTACTGGTTAATTATCATGCCATCAGTTCATCTTAAAATGGAGATCACACAAGGTTTGAGATCTGCCCTGTCCTGTGAAAGTTCACTCTCTTCTCAGAATCAAGACCCTTTCTGCAATTTCTCCCCCCTTTTTTTCCCCACCGGTAGGAACTGCCCGCTAATTCTGTGTTGGCATTGCTCGTGCAGATCTGATGATAATGACTGACCAGCCTTAACTAGTTTTGAACTAAGAACATAGGATGTCAGACTGACTTCCTTGCTCGCTGCTCATCTCATTCACACAGTCCCTTGCCTTGCTTCTCAGAAGGGAGTGACACATGACTGCTGGTTTGTCCTTGAATGGTATGAAAACGCATAGCATTTTAGGGAAGTGGGAACTGGAAAAACTGTACGAGGCGTACAGTATGTATCACATCATATCAGCTGGTTGAAAAATGACCTGGGGGAGTTTTTTTCCTACCACTGTTTCCTCAGCTGAATTACTGCAATGGTTAATTCTTTTGAAAATTTGGACGTGTTTAAAAGCATATAATTTGCTGGTTACACATAAACACATGGTCCGTCATTGCATAGCTTTGACTTAAATTTAATTACACTGTCATTTTGAAATACTATTGTTGTCAAAAGCCTATTTTCTGGTTATTAAACTAGATTCAGATGACACTGCAAGTTAACTATAGTTGTGTGACATTTGCTTCTTAGGGATAATCGTGGGCCTGATTCTGATCTCAGTTGCCTGGCCTGTCTAACTACATGCTTATACTAGTATGCATTCAGATATGAGGCATATAACTGTAGGTTTTCTGTATGTTTTTGAAGTGAAAGCTTTAATTTTCCTTGGTTTTGTGCATTGATACCACAAGCACAGAGGCTTTATGGTCCTCTCAGCCAGCTGCAGAATTATTTGAACCTGACTTGATGTTTTCTTTGCAAGTTACTTCTTAAAATAGTGACCCAAGAAAATGACCGTGTGTTTATTATCTGTCTTGCTCATTTGAGTTTATCTTGCACACTGGGGGACAGTATCTCAAGGTTTTCAGTTTCCATCTCTCACCAGAACCTAAAGAAAATTAGAGTTTTCGTATGACTTGTTGATCAGTGCCTTTTGGTTACAGTAACATAGGGTGTCTGATTTTTAAAGTATTATTATAAGAAATATTTGCCTTAGAGTGTGGGTCAGGGTTCCACCATGTGCTACGTGATACTCTGTATTTTCTGGAGAGATTTCTTTTTCTATTTCTGTATTCAGATGGCATTTGTGTTTGAGGGAGGGTTGGACTTGTTCCTATAATATTAAAAAAAAAAAAAGTCTTTATAATTGATAATGGCTTTGTGTTCATTGATATGGCTGGGATAATATGTCAGCCTCTACTAATTTCTCCTCCTATGCATGAGGGGCCACTACAAGTTCAGCTGGTATCTGTGTGTTGACTTGTCACAGCATGTGAAAAACTGGTGGAGCAATGTATTCAGAATAATAGGAATTGGAAAATGGAAGAAACTCCACATTTAATAAATGTTGAGGGAGGGAGAGAGGAGGATAGCTGCCCTTGGTTTCAGGATGAGGAACTGGAGAATCCCTTGTAGGGAAATGATGCAGTTAGTTGGGAAGGCACAGCAGAGGAATTTGGAAACTACTCCTTGAGTAGGTTGTGATGGAGCAGTGAGGAGGTAGCTTGCAGTACAGACTGTGTCCTGCTGCCTGCTCCTGGCATAGCGTCACCCGTGTCCCGTGCTCCTGTGTTCCCCTGGTACAGCCTTCATCAGCGATTGCCTTGGAGACTCTTCAAAGCTGATGGCTTACACTTTGTCTTGCACAAGGTCTGGCAAGCTTGATGTCAAGGTGCGATATGCTCAGGTCACTAAACGAATGTAAACTAAGTACAATAGGTCTAATTCTGAATTTATTTATTGATGTTTTACATGTTGTTCTTTCCGGTACCAGTCACTTCAGTGAAATTATGATCATTTTTACCAAGGAACTATATGAGCTCAGAACTACTACCTGCATTTCTGTAAAGGGAGGAAAGAAGAAAGTAATAATCTCTGAAACAAAATTAAAAGAATCTTAATGCACCTCTGAAAAGTGTCTTACTGATAAAACTGTGGAGTGATTTGGGTCTCCAGTTCTTTTAGAGTTTCATATACTTTGCCATATATTAGGACTTCAATGTTCCAACATTTAAAAAAAGAAATGAAATCATGCAAATAACTCACCATCACCTAGCAGAAGTGATTATCTAACCTAAATTTACAGGCACAGTACTTCTGACTTGTTTCTGTAAATAAAATGTGATTGCTGTTTGGAAAATGGTACAGAAGGTGTAGTAATTGGAGAAGAGGTGGTTAAGTTAAAGAGGGAGTTTTGTTTAATATATTAAATGCCCTTGCTTTTGCTGGTTTTATCATAGTTTTGTAGTTCATCCAGGAAAAAGTACTTGTGGCAGTTTGATATGTATGCCCAGCCTGCTTATCTAATCTTTGTTCTATATCCTCCAAATTTTAAGATAGAAATAGTGCATTTCTGCTGAAATCATTCACCTAGGAAGGTTACTTGAATGGTGGTTTGCAGAATCGTATCTTAAAGTTAGAGATTCTTACTCTGATAATTTATTTTAGCAGTTTCTTATCTTTCAAAGACTTTATTTTAACATTGTCTGTCCTGTTACTAGATGCATGATCTTAGTTCTCTGCTAAGTAAATTCATTGTCTAGACAAGATTCTTAAATGTATCCTTTAAGCGTTGTGTAGCTATAAAAGATTTCTAAGCTCTTTGAGTCACACAAGGATAAAGAAAAAATAATGTGTTTTGGTGTTGATCGCTGAGATAAGCGGTGATTATGGAGGAGTAACAGCGCGGTTTCATGAGCCATTTAAGCCGGAGCGAGCTGACAGCGTTGCCAAAAGAGGCACACTTAGGCCTTCCCTCCCCTTGGAGCCTGGTACCAAGTGCTCATGAAACCATAAAATGAACGGGGTTAGACAATTTATTTGGGGTAAACTAATACTCCTACTTCTTAGGTTTTTGCTGGAAGAGCTTGCGTGATTAAACAGAGCCGTGGTGTCCCTGCTGCCTTTTTCTCTTCTAGCAGTGAGATGCTTAGAAAATAATACTTGTTTTGATGCTTTCAAACAGAGTGACAAAACTTGTTTTTGGCATTCCCACCGACTTACTTTGTAGTTTGCCACTGAAAATACTAACTGGTCTGAAACAACCCAGAAACACGTTGCTGGGAACGTGGTGCTTGGGAACTGGGTGGCATTTAAAAGTAACCAATGTTTCTTCATGATGTAGGAGGTTACGTGGGCGCTGTCTGTCCAAGGTGAAGTCACTCGGCTTTTTTTTGCTACTAGTAGTGTTTTATCATTCTACGTGTAAAAATGCCCATCATCAGCTAAGAATAAAATTGCTTTTAAAAAGTCATCACGCTTAAAAGTGAAGACAACAGCAGCACATCTTTTAAGGCTTATGTCTTGTTCCTTTCTATAAACAATTCTTATGCAATTGTGTTCTTACTATGGTAGCATGCACTCGTGGTGGCTTTGATATTCCAGTGCACATTAACAGTAGAGCCAGGGAAAGTGTTTTTAGCAGAATCGTATTTTCCAAGAAGGAAAACAGTCTTTCTCCACAAAAAAAAAATTGGATTTTTTTTTTTCCACGTGAAAAATGAAAATAGTAACCACTTTGTTTAAAGTCTCTTTGCCTTAAGCAGTAAGACAAGTTGACAAGTTCCTTCCAGGCAGACAGCCAAAGCATCTCAGATGGATGGGGTCTCTCTATGAGCTGCTGGCAAGCAGAGGAAAAAATGTTTCAGTTCTTCCCAAATGTATTGTTTACTGAAATT
>Ga0065711_1042867_pt1 | contig 15086 bp, 11 predicted proteins | sample Hoacrofraction12_FD_59098 | JGI IMG/M metagenome (GOLD analysis project Ga0065711, IMG submission 59098) | Hoatzin crop microbial communities from Cojedes, Venezuela - Epithelial fraction 12 v2 (version 2) | ecosystem: Host-associated > Birds > Digestive system > Esophagus > Crop | place... | reverse complement strand
GGGGCCAGACTCTGTTCAGTGGTGCCCAGCGACAGGACAAGGGGCAACGGGCACAAACTGAAGCAGAGGAAGCTCCAGCTGAACATGAGGAAGAACTTCTTCCCTCTGAGGGTGACGGAGCCCTAGAACAGGTTGCCCAGAGGATCTGTGGGTTCTCGATCTCTAGAGATATTCCAGCCCCGCCTGGCCGCGGTCCTGTGCAGCCTGCTCTGGGTGACCCTGCTTTGGCAGGGGGTTGGACTGGGTGACCCCCAGAGGTCCCTGCCAACCCCTGCCATGCTGGGATTATTATACACTGATGGCACATGAAGATGGCATATGAAGATCAAACAGCTGCTTGAGCTTTACTTTCAGATCTTCCTTTAAAATACCTTTTACAAGGTGGGATAGAACCTGGACAATGTATTTCCAGTTATGCAGAGGGTGAAGATAATGGCTATTTGATTTTCCTCCCTTTCCAGGGTGTCACTGAAGGCTACAACGGCACCATATTTGCCTACGGCCAGACTGGCAGTGGGAAGTCGTTCACCATGCAGGGAATCGTGGATTCTTCTACACAGAAAGGCATAATACCCAGGGCATTTGAACACATTTTTGAGAGCATACAGGTAGGTGTGTAAGGATCTGGAAGAGATCCTGTTGTAAGATGGCATGATATCAAGAAAGATGATTTTTGTGTCATGCCCCAAGGACTGAGTGCTGATCACACTCGGGAGCAAGAGTAGGGACGGGATTTTGGGTGTGCTGCCTCTCATCCTAAAGCTGAGACCCGCATACAGTCAGACGAACAGCACCCTCATCTCTGCTGACTTTATGGACTTGCACTTGAGATGTTTAAGGACCAAAAGTCCCTATAGCGAGTGCGTTGAGTGGTTACACCTGGGACTGAAACGCTGGGAGAGATTTGACAAAGTGCTGACTGGAGGTGGGCACCCAGCTGGCACTGGGGATCTGCGTGGGCTGCCGACTTGCCTTCATTTTGAGAACCTTACCCAAAAATCTTTCCCGTTTTGTGCAGTGTGCTGAAAATGCCAAGTTCTTGGTGAGAGCTTCCTACCTGGAGATTTACAATGAAGACATACACGACCTTCTAGGAGCTGATACCAAGCAGAAGTTGGAGGTGAGGTCGAGTCAATGTGTCTTAATTAGGAAGTGCTTTAATTTGTACAGATAAGTGTTATCGTGAAAGCCTCGCAGAAGTGCAATGGTACGCTCTGTCAGAAGCTGAATGCCAGAACATGAAGATATGGTGATGAATGTGGAAGCCGAGAGGAGATTTTAAGGGACTTGAGTGAAAGTTTAGGGCAGAAGGAACAGGATCCAGTCAGAGACATATCCTGTGTGTCCTGGTTGATAGCAGCCGGTCACTTAGCAGAAACTGCGTGAAAATCATTGCTGCACAAGGATGGAATAAAGTGCTCATGAGGCAGTTTCTTCCTAATCCTCTTCATCTCACGGCTGTCTCTAAAGCAGGAGGATTCTGTGCCTTAAATGTTTAATCTGATCCAGGGTAGCTGTGGATGATCTCATCTGTCCAAAACAAAAAAAGCTGATCTTTTCTGAGGGTACACAGGTGCCATTACTCCCCATGGGAAGGCATGGGGAAGGCGGGCAGTTTCCAGGAGCGCAGGAGAGTAAACTTTCTGGAAATCCTAATCAGGGGTTTGATTTTTATAAAATTTGTCTCTTGGTGGCTTTGCAGATGTTTTTGCACGTGTTCCTGGGGGCAGCTGCAAATTTCCTGTCCTAATTCACCTCCCTGCAGGACTGCCCCAGTGAAGAAAACCGAGGCGTGAGCACCATCTGCCGCACAGGCGGGCAGAGGTGGTGACAGACCCAAACATTGTTTTTAACAGGCTCCTGGCTTTAAGGGAGGCAAAACCCTCTCCACTCCGCGTTCCAAGCGTGCTTCACTTGTGTGTGTGGAGAGGGAGGGTGGGAAAAGAGGACTTGCTGTTTGGGAAGGCGCTCGCTGCAGTTCCACATCAGCGGTGACACCGGTTTCCATGACAACCGCAGTTGGCACTGGGAGGGCAGGAGTTGGGCAGAACAGTTTCCAGGGTAACACCATCACACCGGTGACAGCCGCTGCCTGTTGCTGCCTCCACCGAGTAATTAAGTCCTGCAGAGACCAAAATCCCGGGCTGACCCACTGCTTCCTTCTGTGCCTCCCAATTCTCCACCAAAACCCCATTTCTGATTGTTCCTTTGCCTTTCAACAGAAGTGACTTTAGCGACGCTGAAGCCCACAGTCGCCTCCTGTGGCGTGAAACCCTGAGAAGAGCAGGTTTTATGGTGTTTTGCAAGGAAAATGCCCCTGGCAGTCTGTTACGGAGTTAAACAACAGCCATGTCCTCGGCTGGGTGTTCCTCAGGGACTCTGCAGCACCCTCGAGTACAGCCGGGCCAGCCGCGGGGTTCTCCTGTAGCACAGGCAAAAGTCACAGTGTGTGAACAGTCTGGCTGTGATTCTGTACCTGGACTCCTCCTGGGCAGCACGGCTTTAGAACAAGGTTAAATCCTTGCCTTAGTTTAGTTTTTAGCTAGTTCTGCTTCGTTCTGTGCCGATTTAACAGCGAACACGCTGTTTTACATAGCTTCTTGTGGTGCATGGATCACCAAAGTATCTAAGGATCTTCTTTGGAAGTCACACCACCAAACATGATATCTGTCACTCTGCGACACCGAGTCATGAGAGCCCTATCTTGATATCCCAGCTGACACGATAAAGATAGAGCTTTGGTTATGAACTCAGCAGATGTGGGGCGTAACATAGCTGTTGAAAATGAATTCAGCTCGTTTAAAATTCCCAGTGTGGAGGGAGCTTCGGAGGGGACTCGTGTAGGAGTGCAGGGATCTCTTGATTGTTTTGTATTTTTTATGTAGGTTTCAACAAGATTTTGAACATGTCAATCATTTATTAGCATGCTATATGAAATTTTTCTTCTGCATGATTGATAACTGCTGAAAAGATGCCGTTAGGTACACACTCTGTCTCTATCCAGGTGCCTGAATAGGATTTTAAGGTATCTTAAAGATGAACTAATCTGGAGAAAAATTATTATAGTTTGCCTGTGCGTGATGGGTGTGACTTGGGGGTTTTGTCAGGGAGATCAAGACGCCCTCTCAGAGCGGAGGGGTTCAGCAAAGCACCGCTAACAATATCTGTGGCTGTTGAATCTGTGCTTTGGTTTTTAAAAAGCTCCCTATGACTGAGGAGATATTGCAGCCTTTGCCATAATAGGTGAAAAACATTTCAGTTCTTATTTTAAAATATGCAGCTTAATAATAGGGGAGGTAGAAGGTGGCTCAGCACAGGTTTCTTGTGGCCTGGGAGATGTCTGAATCAATCAGCAAACTTTTAATTCTTTTTGCCTGCAGAGCCATGAAGGTGGTTCCCTCTTTTTGTATGGTTTTATCCCTGCTTCAGAAAAGCTTTTTGGTGGGAGCCAGATACGTTTTTGCCATTCTGAAGTTTAATTTCTCCACATGCAAAAGTTGCGTAGTCCTCGAGCTTCAGGACAGTTTCCAGCACGGCTTCCTGCAGTCTCGGTGCGTCTTGTTCTAACCTGTCCTGCCTTGTCCCCGTTTGCAGCTGAAGGAGCACCCGGAGAGAGGGGTGTACGTGAAGGGGCTCTCTCTGCACACAGTGCACAGCGTGGTCCAGTGCGAGCGGATCATGGAGACGGGCTGGAGGAACCAAGCGGTGGGTTCCACCCTCATGAATAAGGACTCTTCCCGCTCCCACTCCATCTTTACTGTTAATATGGAAATCTACACCGTAGGTAGGTAGCCGGGTGTCCTGTGTTAGGCCTGGGCCTAGCGGAACGCAGAACCTGTGCGGTCTGACCAGTCACCCCACAGAAAAACGTAGATCCTAAATGATTTTAGGTCCAGTAGAAATCAGAATTGTGCCCTGACACAGATATTTGTCACAGTGTGAAATGGCTGAGTATTCAAAGTCTTCATTTTTTTCCTCAATTCCCCCTTGGGAGAGGAATGTCTTACGCTCAAACTGGGATCATATTTAATTCTCCATCCATTTCTTTATCTTCTCAAACCTTCATTTCCAGCAAAGGGTGCTGAATCTCACAGCCCATATAGAATGGCTTGGAGTTCATACATTGTGCAGCCTGGAGAAACTTATGTCGTTACCTGTCTTGTTCTTGTCTGACCTCCTTCACAACACAAGTCAGATCATTTCACCCAAGGATTCCGTCACTGAGCTTAATCACAGGCACATCTTCCAAGCAAACAGCTAATCTGGGTCTAAAGATGGAATAAAAGAACCCCTTAATAACATTTTAGTGACTAGTTTTCCTTTCTTGAGCATCTCCTTTCCACTGGTGTTTCTTTAGCTGATAAAGCTGCCTTGCTGAGCCCAAACATGGACTTCGAAAGGGTTTTTTTCTGGGACTAAGAAAGGAATTACTCTCCTATATCCTGTCTACGAGACAGAATTCTGTCTCCTTGACCCCGGCTGAGGCTGTGAACAGCTTGGCTTCGTTTTCGTCAGCTGGTTCAGTCTGGGGGGAAGTTACACAATCTCTTTGTAAGTTGTGGTTCCAGATGTTGGTGACAGTATCTCATTTTTCTCTATCCAAAATGGGGGGAGTGAGGGGGGGGAATTTTTGGAATTTCTCAATTAGCACAGCTGGTGGATGCTAATCCTTGCATTATGTGGGTCTGTAAATTCCCAATTTTAATCCTAACATACACTCCTCTCGTGTTCCAGATGGGTGCAGTGCTCTTAATCTAGCCTGAAACAATTTCTCTGATTTCAGGCTTTGAAAACTTGTTACACCAAACAGAATGGCAGGCAGGGAAACTTGCAGTTCTGGCAGTTAAATGGAAGACAGCTGGAATATTTGAGGAGAATGTTGAGGATTCTGGCACAATCCCTGTAACTGGATGGTTCCACTAAAGTAATCATTAGTTGAAATAGTTAATGAAGCTGGTATTTATGTTGTCATCTTTAGGCTTTGTGCAGAGGTGCGCAGGGAAGTTCAAACTCATTTTCCATTTGAGCCTGTAGTAAATGACGATTTACAGGCAGCTGATCTTTTAAAGGATCTCTTCACAATCATGTGGACTAAAATGACTCTTTAAAGTAACAGTTTAGATTCAGGAACAGGATTATGGCAAATATCCTCCTCTCTGGCTGCAGGTGTATGAAATGCGCAAGTTACCATCGGTATTTTTACAGTATTTAAGTAGCAGATGTTTTATTCCTTTACATTATGCTTAGGGATTGATTTGTTAATCAGAAAGATATACATTTGGCCAGTGCTTATGCCACCAGCACTGGCCCATGGGCTGTATGAGAATTAGACAGGCAAGACTTTGGGGGTGCTGCAGGCATTTTAGCAAGAGTCTGGGGACCTTGTTACACCATGGAAACTAAACCACTAAGCCCCAAGATGGAAACAAGCAGCCTCCGTGGGTAAAAGCACTGGCAGGAACTAAACCAACTTTTTAATTGCCTGTCAGTGTTTACATAAACTGGGGGAAGGAGGGAAAGGGTTAGAAAAGCTACTTTTTGTGACTGTCCGCTCACCCCAGCTCTCAGCAGGGGCAGTGAGAGGGTTCTCTGTTTAAGCCCCATCTGTGGGATTTTTTTAGGGATTTTTTTCCCTAATTTTCCCATGTCTTGACATGCCAGAAAGATCTGGAGTGAAACAAGTTTGCTCGTGGCAAACGTTAAGTTCCGCAGTTAACAATCTGTTGCTGTAACTGGGGAGATATCCTGGGGCAAGAGATTTTAGATTTTTTTGGTGTTTATGTGTAAACTTTTAACTTTTCCCCATGCATCAGATTATTCATTGCTCGTGTTTAGGTGTTGTCCACGGCCATAAATCTGAGCTCTGACAAAGTTTAAGGCTAGTTTTTCTAGAAGTCTGTCTGGAAAAAGGCAGGCTTGGTTAAAACCTTGATGTTCTTTTTGGTTGGAGCGCTAAAGGAGCTTTTGCCTTGAACTTGGGTTGTAATCGTTAGGGATGATCAGGACGTGGACATCCACTACTTAGAGTAGTCTGTGATTTGGGAATGTGTGTCCAACTCCTCGCTCTGCCTGAGGCTGGGAAAGTTACATAGCCAGCAAAACCGAGGGGTTCCTAAAGTGACCGAACGCACTCTCTCTTAGTCACAGAGGATTTGTGTCACCAGGTTGATCCAGCCTCAAAATGCAGGTCAGGAAGCAGATATTATATGCGTGAGGTGTGCGTCCAGGTAGCTGGGGAGCTGGCTGTTAACGTCAGCTCACGTCTTCTCTTGCCTTAAAGCAGCACGACAGGAATGGCACCAGCTCACTGGGTCTGACTCCTCGCTCGCCGAGATCCAGCTCCTCATCCAGGTGGTTGGGGCCGAGTGCAGTCCCGATTTCTTGCAGTTTTCCTGTTTCTTGCCTGCGTTCCTTCATTTTACTTTCTCACTAAGAATGTCATGAGTTGAGGAGGAACAGATGCTGCCGAGCATGCCTGTGTGCTGAGTCACGGCGCAGTTTTACAGCCGTCTGGGCGAGAGGGGAGATCAGCTGGGCTTCCTGAACATTCGAGCCAGATGGTGGACCTTGATGGTATCTGATAGGATGTGCTTTTTCTTTTGAAGCACACCAAGAAACTTCTTGAATACATCCATTGCTTAGGGTAGGTTGGATTCCAGTCTTGAGAAAAGCTGTAGTTGGGGAGTTCATGGAAAAACTGTTTCCCAACGTAGTGTCTACTCCAGCCTTTCCCCGTGTAGACGTGACCTTCCTGCCTGTCTCCGTGTAATGTAGGCGTTCTTTAGGGAGCCTGCTCTTTTGCCTGTGCTTTTCAACCAGTCCTGCTCCAGTTGCTGGCCGTTGACTCCTCATTTCGTGCTTCCTCCCTTCTTTCTCTCCAGTTGTCAGACATTGTTTAACTTCGTGAAACAATCTGAGGAGGGAAAAAGTTGGATGAACCCATGGTCTGAGCTTGTTACTTGCAGAGGGCTTTGCATGAAACTCAGCTTCTGTGGAAATATGTGGAGGGTGTGTGTGTGTGTGTTCAGAGCTTACTGGGAGAGTGAGAATGGGCACAAATTCTTACTGTGCAGGATCTCGTTCAGGAAAGCACTAAAATGTGGAGTTCTAAGATTAGGTAGGTATTTATTTACTTAAGGGAGTCAGGGCCCAAATGCAGACAAAGAACAGGGCTTGAACTAGAACATAATGCCAAGAGAGTCCTGTTTCTTGACTCTTAAGATGCTTCCTCTTAAGCAGGAGTTATTTTCTTGCAGATGAACGAGGGCAGGACCACCTTAGGGCCGCAAAACTCAATTTAGTGGATCTGGCAGGAAGCGAGAGACAGTCAAAAACTGGAGCCACGGGGGAGCGGCTCAGAGAGGCCACCAAAATCAACCTCTCCCTCTCAGCTCTGGGCAACGTCATCTCAGCCCTGGTCGACGGCAGGTGTAAGCACATCCCCTACCGAGACTCAAAGCTGACCAGGCTGCTGCAAGACTCCCTCGGAGGGAATACCAAGACGCTGATGGTAGCGTGCTTATCTCCGGCTGATAACAACTATGACGAAAGCCTCAGTACTTTGCGCTACGCTAATCGAGCGAAAAACATCAGGAACAGGCCCTGTATCAACGAGGACCCCAAGGATGCTCTGCTGAGGGAGTATCAGGAGGAGATTAAGAAGCTGAAGGCCATTCTAGCTGAACAGATGAGCGCCAATAACTTGTCAGGTAGGAGAGCTCTTAGTGGCTGCAGAGATATTTTATCTTTGACAGAAAAAAGAGGGTTTTACATATAAAATGCTCAATGGATTTCACCTCAACCTTTCCCTCACCTATTGGAGGAAGAGTTCTCCATTCTGGTAATGGACTTTTCCTTCACTGTTGCCAAATTGACCTTATTCCGCTGGTAAAGTCCATCTGAGTTACACAATATTTTCAATAATGACAAATTCCATTAGAAAATGCTGATGTGATTCAAATCGTTGATTCTTCTTGGTCATTCTGGCTAGAATTTTGTCAGTCACAGAAGAGAGGTTTCAGCTGGCAGAGCACAAATGAGCTGCGAAAGAAATAATAATGTAGAATTCTTTATTAAATATATATATGTTTTCAAAGTTGGCATTCAGCCCCGTTCTTTTACACTGTGATTTTTTTTTTTTTTTTTGTAAGAGCAGTCTTTAGGAAACTGATCACCTTTCTAGAATTATGCCCTAGAAAATGGCAACTTTCAGCAGAGGAATAAGGCTATAAGATTTTTTTTTTTTTTTTTCCCCTCCCTTTCTGCCACCTTTCAGAGACAGTTGTGAAGAAAGAAGCCAATTTCCTTGCACCTTTCATCTCCTTCCCAGTGTCTTTTATCTTCCAGATCTGTTAGCATAGCCCTGGAAACAAGTCTCATTTTGTTCTATGAAATGGATTAGATTTAAATTCACTTTCTTATACCTGAAGCTTAAACCTCCCCCCCTCTGCTCTGCTCTGCGCTGACTCCTCTCCCCACACCTTTGGAGCCCCAGGCCAGTGGGCGTTTTGGCCAGATGCTGGCACATGAGCGCAGTTTAAAGGAGCACTTGGATTGCGATGTTCTTTGCTGGCAGCAGGTTCTTTATTCTGTTTCCAGGCATTCTACAGACAGTCCCACCCAGTAATTGCGAGTGATTTTTATTTCTGCTTTGTTTTGTAGGGCTTCTACCTGCTGAGACTGCTTACCTGGCAGCGAAGCCAGCTCCCCTCCTCAAATCTCAGTTAGATCTTGAAGCAGAGAAGCAGCTGATCAGAGAAGTAAGTCAGGAGGGGGTATCCTGTAGTGTCTTTGACTAAGGCTTGCGGGTTTTTATAGTAATCATTACAAACATGGTGTAGGGCTGTGTGGTTCTGCCTTTGCAGAACGCTCTCTTACTATTTTTTGGTCCTTGGCCTTCTCGTCTGGACGGAATGTGTGCTGATGGAGGCCTTACAATGCTACTTTCTCTCTGCATTGTTCCCGTCACTCTGGAGATGAATTGGAATGGATTCCCAAGAAGAATTTTTGAAGTACATATAACAGGAAGAGGAAACTACATATGAAACTTAGATTACTCCTGTCAGAGGAGGAAGAAACAGGGGCGAGGAAAGCAGTAGTCAGAGGTGTTAGGAACGGTACAAGGATGAAGATAAAGAGGGGATATGGAGCCAGGAGAAAGAATGAGGAGTTGAGGGGCAGTGGGAGATAAAACTCTCTCCTTGCTCTTCACAAAGCTCCTCCCAGGGCACCACATCCACCCAAGACAGCAGGTTCTAGGGCTGACCTGTCACCTCTCATCAATAGTCTGTCAACTTAAGTCACAGGAAAAGTTGATGAATAACCAGATGGTAAAGTTTTATTGGGGTGGACATAAGACGCGTCCTAGACTGGACCTAGATGTGACCTTGTGTGCAGTCAGGAGCAGGGCTGTCGCGTCAGGCTGTCTGCTGTGCCTTTCAGGAGTACGAAGAGAGGCTGGCCCAGCTAAAGGCCAGCTACGAAGCGGAGCAGGCGTCCCGTGCCCGCCTCGAAGAGGACATCAGCAGCCTGAGGAATCGCTACGATCTCAAGCTGTCTGCTCTCGAGGAGAACCTCAGGAAGGAAGCAGGTGTGGAGGGTGCGCAGTGCGGACAGCAGGTCCCCCGGTGCTGTTAATATGCTGAGAGGTTGGCTTTAGGCACGGGCACGCACAGACTGTCTTTGCAAAGTCAGATTTGTGACAGCCACTGCAACCTTTATAAAGTGGCAACGACTGCTGCTGCAGCAAGTGCTGCCTGGCAGCGACAGCAGTCCGTGCTCTCAACCCTCCCTTATTGACAGCAGGAACAGTGCCTCTGGCTCTCCCAGGCCGTTCATGAGACTCTCTGTCCCAGCTTTGTCCACTTCCCTATGTCCCCATGTTCTGTTCCCTGTCAGGACCAGCCTGGCCCTACCCTGTAAGCCCTGAGGCGATGAAATGCGATTTTTGCCCATGTAGCTGTGAGTGTCTTCTGACTTAGCGCAGCGTTTCTCTCGAGCAGAGGTTTGGGCTGCAGAGATGACTGGTCTCGGCAGGCGCTGCTCCGCATTGACCCGACGGGCTTTGCGCAACTCGCACGCCCAAGACGAGGGTGGCTGCGGCAGTCACTTCCATCGTGTGCTGATGTGATGCAGCCCGTGGTCTCCCGGTGGGTTATCAACACCATCGCTTTGCTGGAGGGTGGATATTCCTCTTGCATACCTATAAATTATTGCCAGCTAGCCTCTTCATTACTGCTGTTCATTTATACTTCCGCAGTGCCTCAGAGCATGTTTCGCAATCTGCTTGTACAGCGCTTCTCACCCAATATTAATTTTTCAACCTATATTCTTCATTTTTGATGCTATCACTTTCTAAGGTGGAGGTTTTGTTTGGTTTTTTTCATCACAAATGTGCACCTCCCGGGCCTCTGCAGATTATTTGTGTGCGAACACCAGGACCCAGGCTCTCCCAACCCTGTAAAAACTGCGTTCCTTTCCTGATATGCCCTCTGGGTCTGTGATGGCTTTTCCTCACCAGCCTAAATAACAGACCCTTTCCTCCCAGACACGTATTTTTTAGCTGTTGGCAAAGACTTCGTGTCATGTTTTCACAGATTTATGCTCTGGTTTCGCAGAGCTCATTACTGACATTGTGGGTATTTCCTCTTTTACTCTTCAGCTGCTGTGAGGACCGAAACAACTCCTGAAGAGACACCTCTGCGTAAAGACTCTGTTGCTGCAGCGGATGAAGAACCAACATCAGCCCAGGTACCCTTCAGGCTACTTTACCCACCGGGCTGAATAAACCCAAGCGGGTAGCATTGTGCTTCACCTACCCCACCACTTGCCCTGCGTCTTTTCAGAGCCGCAGTCTTTGGTTTCTTCTTGTCCTCAGGACCCAGCAGCACCTCGGACTGTCCCAGACGCAGGCGGTGTGAGCGGGGGCCGTGCTGGAGCAGAGCTGTCTGTCGCTGCTGAGGGGATTTCACTGCCTGCAGACCAGCAGCAGGTGCTCGCCAGGTTGGTGACTACGCTGCTCCTAACTGCCTCCTGCACGCTGCTTACCACGCACGCTGGCAAGAAGCAACCCTGTTCTTCCACAGTCTTACAACTCGAGCTCCAGCTCTGTGCTCAGCGCAGCACAAAACGAGGCAGACACATGTTCTTTATCCCAAAATTAACCTTGTCGTATCTGGGCAGATAAATAACTCTTAGCTGCAGCATTCGATGCTGTCAGGTGCCAGAATTATGAGACATAAATCTGGAGAGGCCTGTGTCAGCAGATGCGGATGTAAAAAACCATCCTTTCCTGATAACAAATCCCGCCTAGATCTGTAGGCACGGAAGTCTCTTCCTTCTCTGGCTTTTTGCAGGTGTAATTTATGAGGAGTTTACAAAGCTGAATCTGGCAGTCGCTGACAGAGCTCAGGTGCCCAGGTTATGGAGGTGGCCTCCTTTTCCTCTTAGAAAAGGTTATCGAAGGGCACTTAGCGCCTGCTCATACCAGTACAAGTAAGGCAGCAAGCCTTGCTGCTGCTCGCTGTGCATGTGGATGGAGGGGAGCGTGTCCCCCACGACTCTCCCTTGTCACTCAGGTCACTCTTGCCTCCAGCTCACGCATCTGACAATGTTTGCAAGACGTCAGCCAGAACTGACATCAAAATTTCCAACAAGCACATTTTAGGGGCAGCATTACGCACAGGGCTGGGGTGTGAGGGCTGCCTGGGCTGTTCCAGAAACATACGCTTTAAGCAAATTCTGCCGATTTCTCTCTTTTACACCGTTGCGTGGAATTATAATAAAATTAGAAATGCTCAAGATAAGATACATTGTGGATGATAGAGTTTGATTCTGAGAAGTCTGGTGGTTTTTAACCAGTCTTTCAGCTTTATCGTGAGCTCCTGTGGCGTGTGCTTGCCCCGTTGGGCCTCTCCCAGGTGAAACAGGAGCTATTAAGAAATCTGGAACAGCACCATCTGCAATTTGCGGGCAATTCTGGCTATTGCTGGAGAGGTCTCCAAAGAAACCATTCATTCTGACTATATGTCAAATCTTAATAGTCCTATCGCAGAGTTCCTCTTTGTGACAAACAGGCAAAAAATGCTCTTCCAATCACATTGTTAAAATCAAAGCTCTCTGCAGATTAGGCAGGAGGGTTGGATTCCACAGGCACGGGGATTTTCAAAGCTGCCTGTTGAAAGCTTTACACATCAGGACGGCTGTGGAGATCTCCGATACTCACTCAGCAGAGCAAGGATTCCAGCGCTCATTAAGCAAACGAAACTGAAGGCTACTTGGCAAGCGCAGTACAGGAGAATCGCAGCTCATCTCTGGTGGAGAATGAGCTCTTTCGGATGGGTTTGAAGATAATTAAGAGGCTGTTATCAGCGGAGCTTTGATCAGCAGTGGGATTTTCTCCAATTTGAGCCAGTGCTTGCCAACCTGAGCTATCTGCTCTGCTGCAGATCCCCATGCAGACAAAGAGAAGGGCTCTGGAGCACAGCTTTATTTCCATGTTGGAGTGTACGGGGCTGTGCGGCATGAATGTGAGACAAGCTTGATTTCAAATGTGGGCCTGTGCCAGCGCTCGAGGAGAGACGCTGAGGTCACCCAAGTCATCAACCCTGCCTGATACTGCCCCAAGAAAGAAATCACACTGTGGCTTCAAGCCATACTGCTCCCGTAGCCACCATTTAAAATGTTTGTTTGAGTAATTCTGGCACATTTTGTGCTTGCCTTGAGAGTCTTTCAAAACGAGAAGTAAGAATTGAAATCGAAATTCCACAAAACAGGGTTTTTAAAAAGAATTCTGTGAGCGTAGATGCAGCTTTCCGGATGTACTTGTTGACAAAGGTGCTCGGAGTAACACACACTTTGCCTTGGGTCCATGGGAGTATCTATGACAGAAACTGTTAATAAAAGTGGAAGTATTAACTAATTATTAATTATTAAAGTGGCATGATTACTCAGGGCAGCAAATCTTGTCAGAAATCACTATTTCTGTCCTGTGCCTTCCCAAATATTGCTCCGGTAAGGACGTGTGGCCTCCACACTTCCGCGGCCGGCTGTCTGTACTGCTGAGCTGCGAGAAGGCTTTGCCTTTTGCAGACTGCAGATGCTGGAGCGCCAGGTGGTAGGGGGGGAACAGGCTGAAAACAAGGACCTCAAGGAAAAGCACAAACGCCGGAAAAAATATGCGGACGAGCGGCGGGCGCAGCTGGCGGCCGCGCTGCAGCAAGCTGACGACGACAGCAGCGACTGGGTTCTGCTGAACGTCTACGACTCCATCCAGGAGGAGGTTCGAGACAAAAGCAAGCTTCTGGAGAAGATGCAGAAGAAGGTGAGCAGCTCCCTGCCATCCCTGCTGAAGGCTCAGGGAGCATCGCCTTCCTCCTCTGCTTACCCGGGATTTTTAGGTTTAGGTTTAGGTTTTCGGGCAGTTACATTTAGAGAATAACTCTGGCTGCGTGAAGTATTTCACGCGTGTGCCCGCGTTAGTACCCGTAAGGTTGGTTGCGTGTATTTTTATGGTGAATTAAGTCGTGGAAACCCCAAACGCGGCCTGTTTTAAAGGCGGGTGTCCTTGCTGGGCTGCAGGCTGGCTGCAGGATCCCGACCGGTGGTGGGAGAGGCTGCGACTCCCTCTGCTGACCTGCACAACCTGCAGCACAGCCTTCTCCGGATACCACCCCTGGGCTCCCGGCAGGAACTGCACCCGGAGAAATCTTCCAGGGGAAAAAAAAAATAGATATAAAAGCAACGCTCTTAAATTTTAGGCACTCTTGAAAATCAGTTTTGCTTTGATGAGGTGAGGCAGAATCAGAGGAGCTTCAAAAAAAGAAAATAAGTGTGTGTGTGTGTGTGTGTGCAGTCCTAAATCTGCACGTTAAGAGCTTGCTTTATTTCTGTATTTAGGTTATCAAAGAAATATTGCAGCTTTTTCACTGAAATTAGGAACTCCCAAGAGTTCGTTAGCACTGGACACAGCCCACACTAGTGAGATTAACTTAAGGTGCGTTCCAAGCCTCAGCACTGGAGAAACGCAAGAAATCTTTCATTAAAACAGACGTGGAATAATCTCTCCACTCAAATCTCGTGTTAATTCTTAATGATACATTAGAAATTTTCCCAAATATTGAAGCTTTTGTGTGCGTCTTGACACTGCCTGACAAATTCCTGTACTCGCAGTAACCATCGGTCTCTCCTTTATAACCCCAGCGAGTTACGTTGGTTTTGATACCTGTAAATGTAAAATTTCCACTTACTAGAGTGATTGTAATTAAAGTAGATCCTTCAATTAGGATCTAAAGTAGTCTTCAGTTCCGCCTTTTCACGGCATCATTTCTGTGTCTCAGCTGCGGGCTGCCGAGACCGAGATCAAAGACCTGCAGTCGGAGTTTGAGCTGGAAAAGATCGACTACCTCGGCACCATCCGCCGCCTGGAGCGAGACCTGCTGCTCTGCCAGCAGCTGCTGGGTCGGGCGCAGTCCCTCGTCCGCCGCGACTGCAACTACAGCAACCTGGAGAAGGTCAAGCGCGAATCCGTCTGGGACGAGGAAAACGGCTGCTGGAAAATTCCGGAGCCCGTCATTCAAAAAACCCGCCTGCCCGCAGGTAAGCGGGGCGTCTCGGCGGATCGGGGCTGGGCCGCACGTGCTTGTCAGAGCTGCCGCGTACGGAAACTTTGTCTAGAAAGTCTGAATAATAACAGCGTCTAACGCGAAGCGCGGTATGGATCCTTCGGGAACCTCTGTGAGCCCATAATCAGTGACTGGAGCGGTGCTGGGGATTGGGGAGCGCAGTCACAGAATCGCAAAGGTTGGAAAAGACCTCTAAGATCATGAAGTCGAAGCGCCAACCCAACCCCACCACGCCTGCTGACCATGCCCTGAAGTGCCACTTCCACACATTTTTTGAACCCCTCCAGGGATGGGGACTCCACCACCTCCCTGGGCAGCCTGTTCCCATGCCTGACCACTCTCTCAGCAAAGACATTTTTCCAATATCCAATCTAAACCTCCCCTGACACAGCTTGAGGCCATTGCCTCTCGTCCTATCGCTGTTTACCTGGGAGAAGAGACCAACCCCCCCTCACTGCACCCTCC
>Ga0065711_1042866_pt1 | contig 15086 bp, 11 predicted proteins | sample Hoacrofraction12_FD_59098 | JGI IMG/M metagenome (GOLD analysis project Ga0065711, IMG submission 59098) | Hoatzin crop microbial communities from Cojedes, Venezuela - Epithelial fraction 12 v2 (version 2) | ecosystem: Host-associated > Birds > Digestive system > Esophagus > Crop | place... | reverse complement strand
GGGTCTTCAGATTATCCTGCAGCCTCCTTATCTCTGTAGTTTGCATCCCTGTTCTCCCAAGGCCCAGGCGCCTAAAGGGATTATTCAGGAGTCCCTTGTCTTGCAACCATCCGAATTATTCACAAAGTACTAAGACTTGTTTCTGACCACCTGAAGCGATAACATCCCCTACATGTTACATTTGTTACATTTACAGTTATGAAGACATTTAAAACAAAAGGGTCCAGTCTGATATATAAGGAACCAGAGCTGGTCAGTGTAAGGAGTGGGACTTCCAAGTATTGAAAGATATACAATGTTCTGAGTTCCAGGAGAACCAGGGAGGTAGCCAGCAAGCAGAGATAGCCTGCTTGGTCCTCTGGTTGTAGTAACACTTTTCCACAAAACCAGCATCTTTCCTTGGAGTATGTGAACTCCAGTGAATCTGTGTGTCATGATGGAGACACTGGAAAATTTCTGTTACTGCTAATCTGCAAAGCCAAGATGTTAGTGGTAGACATAATTTTTCATTCATCAGCTATGTTTAGTAAGTATGTGTCTATGATGGATGTACAAACCAAATGTGAAAGATGCCTCTTATTATTTGAGCACTTTAAGTAGAAAGTTTTTTCCAGACATCTGTACCTCTCAAGGAAATACTGTGTGAGGTTTTGCATTATGGATTTGAAGAATGAATTCTTCTTTATCTTAATGAGAATGAAATGTAAGAGCTAATAATGTAAGAGTGTATTTTAATTTTTGACTATTTCAGTGGCTCAGTCCCTGTTCAGAAAGCCAAATGGCCTGGAGAGGCTGGTGAATGAATACAGAGTCTTTTATCTTTAAATCAGCTCGAATCCTGCTTTGGTTGCAAATGGTTGAATTGATTTAGTTACCATCCCAAAACTATGGCTTCCTTTTCCATAAGAATAGGTGGTCCCTGCCCAAGTTATCAAACTAGAGGTCAATCTTCAGCAGTCAGGGGCTCGTTCTGATTTGTGCAGTGTGCAGATGATAAAGAAGCCAACATGGGAAAGCAGAATAAAATCTCAGTAGCAAGAGACAGAATTAATTCCACTACTCAGTAACATGACATCACATGTGTTTCACTTATCTAGTGGTAAAGGCCTAGTAAGATAATTTTTAGGTGATTTCTGGGATCAGCCAGAAGGCTGGACTACTGCGTATTGAGATGGCTGTACTGCACAGGGATGCACAGCTTAGAAATCTATAGCTGGTTGACAGCTTCTGGTTGAAATATGTTAATAAGGGCATTTACCAACACCTGTGGGATGGAGACTGTGCTTCAAGAAAAACCAAGTTCTTCCAGGAGTGGGAGAAGTAGTAGGTTCCACTTCTAATGCTCCATCATCTGTGGATTCTCTGAGGTCTAGTACAGGGTGAGCTAATCACCCTTTCCATTGCTCAGGGCATTACAAGGTCTCTCTCCTCTACCCAGTCCCTGTCTCACGACATTTCTGGGAACTGCATCTCTCTGTCTTCTGTCAAGTTGGTTGAAACTGGTCAAGTGGTTCAACATTTATGGAAGGAAAACATTAACACAGGGTGGGATAGACAGCATGGTCCTCCTTAGCCTTCCTTCCCTGAGGAAACAAGCTGAAAAGACTCATCAGTGGGATTTAAAGCTGGATATTCCAATTAGCATTTTAGCATTTATTTTCCTGCTTTGTTGTTTATGCTATGATGCTTATAATAACACTGGCAAAAAAAAAAATCCAGCCAAAATCCCACTGGTTTTAAGCTAAAGCAACTTGAGCTTTTTATTTAATATGTCTGGTTGGCGCGTGCTGGCATTGTGGAAAGCTTATTAATAATTTATATTTGTCCGATAATGGTTTTATGTTTAGTCTCTTTGGTTTTGATGTTACTGTGCCTATTCCAGGTAGATTGTTAAGCCTGACAAGTACAAAAGAAGTAATTTGGAGGTTCAACACCATAGCAACCAGGCTGGCATCACAGCAGCAACAGATGATACCTTCTGAGTAACCTACATAGCATCATTAAGAATAACAGACTTGCCTTCCACTAGGGAGAATGTTTTTAGATACTAGCCCGGTACCAGCCCCTGTGGCAGGAGGAATGAGAGAGAACCTGTTTCGGAGGCATATGGGGGCTAAGGTGAATGGCAAAGCCGTACGTTCAGATGCAGGCAGTGCGGAGGGAGGTGTAGATCTAGCATTCCTGTGTGGCCAGCCGGTGAGGCAGATTTGCTTTGCTTTGTGGACTGATGCTACATCTGAAGTCTGAAGAGTGTTGATTCCCTCCCTCAGTTCCCTCTTTGCAGCATCTGCAGGTGGTTAGCTCTTTAGTTGTAACTCAGGCTGGCTTTGAGAGGCTGTATGAGGCGAGGCTGTGTACCTGACAGAGCCTGGAGATAACAAAGAGGAACTCAGAGAAACCCTGGCACCTGCCTGGCTCTGCAAACCGTCTGAGCTGCACTGGGGGACAGCCTGCGTCTGGGACCAGACCTGCATGCAGAGCAGCTTCTGAGTCAGGGCCAGAAAATCTCCCAGTGTGAACCATCCCACCATCAGCCATGTGACACCCGCCTTTAATACAGGAGGAGAAAGAGCTTGGGGTTGGGAGCCAGCTTTTGTCCGAATAAGGAGACTGTAAACACGGTGATACAAGACAAGCCCCCAAGATGCAATCACATGCGGCGATGAATGAAAGTTTCTGTAATCAGGCGGTGGTTACTGGTGGCCTGTTGCTGCGGCTTGAGCACGCCTGTGTGTGATCTGGCAGGGCTATCCCCCTTTGTAGCCCCTCTGTTGTTTCCCCGTGGGCTTTCAAATGCTCATGCAGAGGGATGCTTCTCCTCTGAGATGGCAGGATTTGACTCTCTAAATTGCATTATTCCAGCTGGGCTGCGGTCTAGCATTCCTTAGTAGACAATGTTTGATGTTATGGAGTAAAAAAAAAAACCACTGAAGAAACCACTGAATATCAAATATTATTGAAGCCAGGCATTTTGGGAAGTAATATTGTTTGTTAGTCCCTGGCAGGCAGCGGGTCGGTAACCTGCCCGAAGTCAGAGCTGGGCTGAGAACAGCATGGGGTTGGAATGCCAGATGGAGCAACGCAATGTATTGCCCAGACCTTGTTTACGTTTGGCCGCTGAGCCTGGCTTGGTGCTTTTCAAAACATTTGTCACACACTCCGCGAGTACAGTCCTTTGATTTCACGGCAGGGCGTGTTTTTCATATTCTAACCTTTTTGATTCACTTTTCACTTGAAATGCATTTCACAATAATTTTTGTTAGATTTAACACAGTGGAGGTGGGAAGGAAAAAAAGAAGAGAATATGGAACATACGACTGGTTCCGTTAATAGGTAAAATGTTTTCTGCGCATGCAGACAGTGGGCTTTGCTCCATTTAACTCAGCCAAACTGAATTTAAGGACGAGGAGCTGCCTGGGCCGAGCAGGGTAAAACACAGGATGCAAGGCTCTGCCTGAAAGAGGTGGGCTTGTTTCTCGGGCTACACTGCTTGATTACAGTTGCTGATAGCAGCTTCTCCCCTTACAGAGATCCTCTCCCAGGAGGGAATTAGGGTTTCCATAGCGAGCAAAGCAAAGCCGAAATGCTTAATATTCTCATTGTCCTGCTCGCACTCAGCGAAAGGGCAATTCCAGGCTGAGGAAAGACGTGGCAGAAATCCCCCAGGACAGACTGACTTTCTGCAGCTGTCACTTCAGCTTTGTTGCTGTGTGAGTTGTGGCTGTTTCAAATCACAGAGCTAACGCTAGGCTGAACCTTGGGAGACGAACCTCCAGTTTTAATTTGGCTTTATAGTTGTGTGCAACAATACGTCAGAAGCTGCAGTGATGATAACTCCAGAAGTCATGTTCCTGGCTGTTAAAAAATGTTTCACCCCACGCACTGAAGCAGCTGTGGATGCCCGTTCTACTACGTGGTTTTGGGCTCTGATGCTGTGCAGAATCAAAGCACAGCAGAATCTTTGGTAGGATGTCTGCGGATTTCTTTTCGCACCCTCTGGTATCTAGTATCTGAGCTAAAAAAGAGAGGTCCTGTCATCAGGGAACAAAAGCAGGCTGTTCTGAGAGGCGGAAGCAGTGCTGGAGTTTTGCAAACTTCTACAAGAGGTGTAACATTTCCATATCAAGATGCACACACCAGGCAAGCAAAATGGAAAAAAACCCCATAACCCAGGCACGTTTTTATAATGGAAGAGTGTAACTTTCACAAGAGAGATGTATGAAGTTTAGCAACCTGTAACCTTTTAGGGAGAATGTTGGAAAGCATGAGTTTGCGGTGCAATTATTACATACTCTTTCATGTCAATAACTGGAATTGCAATTGCATGTGTAACTAACACACTGAAGGTCCTATTTTACAGATAATTGGGATGTACATGTTAAGTAGGAAAAAAAGCCTTGTTTAGGCTAACATGCTGCTTTTTTCTGCCTGAAGAATTAGTTTAGCACTTCAGTCTCCTATTCATGTATTATAAAGGCTGGAAGCACAGATGGCACAAAAAGGAATTGTAGGAGGTCATGAGTGGTTCTTACTCTTTACTGAAAACACTCAATTTACTTTCTTATTTCAGGGAAAAAAAAGTATGTTAGAGCATGGTGTAAATACTGATATTTTTCCATATGTTTTTAAGCTTTTTAGAGTCTTTTTTAACTTTCAGTTTCCAAAAGCAAAGTTTCTATTTTCTCTTATATTTTTGTTCTTTGGCCTTAATGAAGTCTTGAATTTCTATAGCCTTCGCTGAAGATTTAACCCTGTTATCCTAGTTAATACCATGTTGTACCTTACACAGACACCTTGATAAATTATCACTTAAACAACATATTTTGATTTCAGTGGGTTTTGGGCTAAGTTCCTGGAGTATTTGCCTACTGGGCAGACAGTGCAGAATTAGGTTCTTATCAAAGGAACTGATTAGCGTCCTGTTTCCTTTGTCCAAGTGGGAAGATGCGATGTGATAGTTTGAGACCCAGAGTGGGAAGCAGACAGTAAAGGAGGTCCTTGCCAACAGTACAGATATGTCTCGACTGTGTCTTGCTGAAGTTTCTCAGAGATCATTTGTATTTGCAGTGTGTTATTTTGATTCCTATTGCTGCAACTTTCTACTTGTGCCGTCACAAATTAATAGTTTACCCATAATATGGTCATATGTTTTACCTTAGAGTATATCTTAGAAAATGTTCCTCAAAACTCTGCTTAAGACGGTAAGTATTTGAAAGAGGATGAAGCTTGCTTTGATTACAGGCTACACAGAACCTTTGCTCGAAGTGCAAACCATGAAATGTAGCCGAAGCTGTTCTCTGGTTGCTTTAATAGTTGACATTTGTTGGATGGAACCAAGAGAAACTCTCTGGGTTGGGAGAAAATCCATGGGAGCCTCCCGCTGAAAGCCCCTCACAGTATATCAGCAGCAGTTGCTGGCTTCTAGAAAGCATTATGTCACTTTAAATAGTTTGTATGCTATTAGACAGTCCCCATGTTTAACTTAGCATTCCTGGAAGGACTTTGCAAGTTGCGAAATATCCTAACTGTTACTGGGAACTTTTGTACCTTAGTTAAGACAGAGCGTGTTTGGTTGTTGGCTTCCACGTACAAAGACAAGAAAACCACAAAATAGGAAATTTCAGTTTAAGAAGCTGGTAAAAAAATCCAGATTCTGGAGTAGGAAACCAGGCTGTTGGAGAGCACAAGGAGGTAGGCTAGGTCTCAGCGGGAAAGAAATGGGTAAGCCACTTCATAACTAGAAGTGTGGTTTTATGTGGATGCTGCAGCACAATGACTGATTTCGAGGCTTTTCAAGCCTGGAGCCATCACGATGGGAGATCAGTTCTGTGGCAGGCTGGGATAGCCCTGCCCAGAAGTGCTCTCAGCTTCTCAGTCCCTCTGCCAGCCCCTCACTCTCCTCTGCTCCTGGGGGGGTGGGTGTCTCCAGGCAGGAATCTGCCTGGTCTCCTGCCCCAGCAGTCCTCTCTCCTGTCTGTCCTCAGTTTGTGGGGAGTGGTGCCAGCGCTGCTTTCTAGGCCAGCGTCCTTAACCCTTTCCTTCGCTGTGAGCTGCGCACCCAGTGGAGGCAGGCAGAGTCAACAGCGATGGACATAAAAATCACACAGCACATGAAAATGTTGACTTAGTTTGGAAGGAGAAGAAGCAATAAGAAAGGAGATCAATAAGAACTGCAAGGGTGAAGAACCCCAAGATCCTTCACTTCATTGTACAATGCCCTCCATTAGTTTTATGTTTTGTTTGTAATTTAGGAAGGGGTTTGTGTGTTAATTATAAAATGAAGTTTGAATCATACTTTGTGCATGTGTGAAACCATGTGGATTTTAAAGAAAATAAGAGTTCTATCTCGTATAAGCTGTCTGATGCCACACAAAGCAATTCAATAGTTGGTCATAACTTGTACTAATGCCTGCAGACCCCAGCTCTTTTGTACAATACTGGTGCTGAAGCTCCCTTTCCTGCTTTTTGCAGCAAAAAGGGTATTAGCAAAGCAATAGGAAGCACATGAGCAAATGAAACCGTTACAAAAGCAGACTGTGTTTTTCTATCAAGGCACTGAACAGAAACCCAGAATCTTTCTTTATGTCTTCCTAGAAATGCTAGAACAAAGGGAAATAGGCTGTTTATCAACAACTCTTGTATCTGCTAGTGGTAGATTGTTTTACCCTTCAGAAACAGATTGTTAAAGCATCGCTAACCTGGGGGCTGTTAAGTACCCTTGACCACCCAAGAAGTGTGGGAGACATTTTATTGACCAAGATACACAAATGCATCCCTCTCACAATCTCACAGTGGCTTTGCAGGTAAGAGAGGCCTTGGAAAGACATACACTTGCTAATGATTCCCTCATCAAATAGAAGGCCATACCAGTCGCATGGCTTTGTTTATTCAATGGCTTAATATTAGCTAAACTACAGATAGGAAAGAGTGACTGACTAGACCAGCAGTCCTTGGTCCAAACTCTTGTGCGCCTTGAACCTTCCCTCTCTTCCCTGGCAGCCAAGGAAAATTCCGGTGGCCATTTCACCCCACCATCACTTGCGCCTGACCAGGTTCATTTTCCACTGTTTGGAAGGGTTATGCCCTACTCTGCCTCTTCCCTCACTCCCTGTTTCTTAGCAGAGAAAATAGCAATCAGTCAATTTAGTTTTAAACACATGAAGGATGGAGGAGAGGATTGAGCTGAACAGTCAGCACAGAGATTTTTCCTCTTACTACTTCTTTGTTGGCAATTACTAACTCTGTACACTTAAGGGCTTTCCAGTCATACAGACAGTTTGCATTCATTAAAACAAGATTTTCTCCTGTCATTACCATTTTCGCTCTCTATGAGTGGTTGCTATTCTGCTACCTTCTGCACTCATATGAACAGTCTTTGAAGCACCCTGTATGACTGAAAAAAAAAAACCACACCAAAAAAAAGCAGGCCCCTGAAAAGTCCTACTTTGATTTCCTTACCTGCCTTCTGTTCTCCCTTAAGTTGCACTGCTACAGTGTTATTAAGAGCTGAGTTAGAACTGAAGGAGTCAGAGGGGCTTGCTAACAACACAGCTGTTCCCCTTAACCACTAAAAGACTTGTACCAGCCTTTGGTCTCTCCCGAAAGGAGACCTTTCCCCATCTCTTGGATCTGTTTCTTTTATTTACTCCAGTTTTACTGATGATTTCAGTTGTGCATTCATGGCTGCACACACTAATCGCTCTTGGCTTTGACTTCCCCTTCGTGATACCCAGACAGACACCATAGGTTACGCTGAGCGTTTTGGGCTCTGTTGTGCGCGGGGTAGCAGCAGGAAATCCTTCATTCAGAGTCCCTCGAGTGCAGGAGTTACACCTCGGGAGCTCCAGGACAACCGCATCTCTCCAGAGGCCTGGGCTCTCCTAATGAGCTGCGATCGGGGCATTCACGCTTCAGGGTGCTGTGGGAGCTGGGGAAGTGACCGACTGGTTCTGACTGCCAACTGTCATTTCCCGTGCCTGAAATGAGCACTAAATGAGTCATTCATCTGAAATTTCCTTTCTTGCAGATTGTTCTTTCATATTGATGCTGGTCTCGGAAATGTGATCCGTGCCTGCCCAGGCTCCTCTTTCACCCACCGTTCAACCACCTTGTCATTTTCTGAAAACTTTGTTCCATAACTTCTCTGTTTTATGTTCCGATAGTTGTTGTCTTTTAATTGTCATAGTTTTTGCCCACCAATGTTGAAGTTATTGAAAATAATTATGGTGTTGGGACAGCAGGGAGTATTCTTCCTATTTCTGCCTTTGCTACCGGCAAGCACAGTGACCTTGTCCTTGGAAGCTTGTTTTTGCATTTCCTCCTCCGTGATGTGTTGGTCTGGCAGGTATAAATCACAATGAGGTAACTCCAGTGGCCTGTCAAAGCCGGCCCAGCCCGGGCTTTCTGCCAGGGTGCTGTGTGTTTCCTTATCAGCGCTTTGCAAGCGGGTTCAGGAGACGTGTCCGCTGTGTGCCTGCTGCCGCTGCCGGCTGCCGTGGGGATGGACATCCTCATCCCCTCCCAAGAGCTGATGGAGCGGGGCAGGCGCAGGCTCAGACATTCTGGCTCAGGAAGAACTGTTTTGGATGTGACCATTCTCAGTTCTGCAGGAGTTTTAAAGCGCTCAGCAAAACATTTTTCCTTCTGTGAACGGCTTTAGCTCCAGCCGTGAGCCATGAAATTAGGTCCATGAAAGATCTGCACCAAGAGTCATTATCAAAAGAGCAGCTCGGCATTACCCATGCCAGTAAAGTACAATGGGGCCAGTGGTAAGAATGTAAAAGATTGAAGAGAGGAACACTTTTATTTTAACCAGCCACTTTACACGTGTTTTGTCTCCTTTTATCATCATCTAATACGTCATACATTTCTGTGGCATGCCATACATATAGAGACACGTAATTCCATTGGTACATCTCAAAATGGGAGAGCAGATATTGTAGTAGCATACCATGGCAAGCACCTCTTTACAGGTGTGACTGCAATGCCTTTAACTGAGCAGTATCTTTAACTAAAACAGGTTAACTAGGGCCTTACGTGAAGTTCACACACTGAGCTGGAAGATGCAGACACAAGGAATGTAGCCTTGTTGGCCTCAGCTCATCCCATCTGAGTTACAATTTGTTCCTTGGAGGAGCTTCTCTCTCTCCATTGCCTGTGCTCCTAATTGGGCATCTCAGTTGTGGGGGCACAAATCTGTGCTTTTTTGCCCTCAGTAACTACCTATCTTCTAATCTTTGATGGACCTTGATAATCTGCCCCCAACAAGGTACTCTTTGGTTCTTCTAAGGGAGCAGTAGCCACTTTTAGCTCTTCTTAATGAATTGCTTTTCTGGACAACTCTCTCTAGTAATCTGTTCTTTTTAGCTGTTTTGTGTCTCATGTTATTTATTGCTATTTAATTTATTATCAGAGGCTCTATTCTGATGCTCCTAATGACATTTGTGATGAAAAATACATACTTGGCCTTCCTTTTATGCTGCTAACTCAAAGATGATGCGATCTGACAGCAGGTATCCAGATATAATCAGAGCAGAGGTCGAATGTCTTTTCCAGTATTTTCCCCATGGCACAGACTGCATTTAAGCTTTTGATGAACTGATTTTAAGAGCCAAGATCTCAATTGTAAACTGACTCATCTCCATTCAATGAAAATAAAGGACATGCTGAACCTCATGGAGCTAGGATTATTCACTTCTGTGACCAACAAAGAGGCAATTGTGTCTGGAGTGAAATCAAAGATGCGGTGCATGAAGCTTTGTCCTCACATGAAAAAGAGTCCAGGTATTCCAAAAGCCAGTGATGCCAACTCTTGTGATTTTACCACAAGTCTCAGGATATAAATAGAAACAAGTATGTATATAATTTTTCTTAAAGTCCATGACACCTGGGATTGTTTGACTGTATGAGAAAATAATCTCTTCTAACTTAAAGTTTGAGGAAAGAAAATGAACCTATCGCACTCTTAAAGAAGGTAAGCTGGATGGCAAATAGCAGTTCAATGTCTCAAACAGAGAGACAAAGACTTACTATGATTTTTTCACAGCAGAAATGGAGCAACCCACCCAAACTTTCATCCTGGGACGCAATAGTGGAAATAGCTGCCATTTCTTTATGGGAGCTATTGCTTTTGCTATTCCTGTTTGCTATAGCCTCAAGTACCCCCAGGCTGGCAGAGGCTTGTACCTTGCAGGGGTTCTTTCCTGCTTGCCATGCTGGCAGCTGCATCCTCCTCAAGTGCAGACAAGATCTGAGAAAAAGGAAATGCTTCAGGAGTATATTCTTGGTCCTCAAGGAGCTCTTGTGTATGTGGGAGGAGATTTCCAGCAGTGCTGCCAGGGACTTTGGGTTATCTTCAGTTGTGGAGTGAATTCAGCTCTGCCTGGATTCGTGGATAAGGTGGGAATCAAGGGAAGGCTAGCCATGCAGGAGCTGAGAAACAGGCTGCAGGGGCAATGTGACAAGCCAGGTAGCAAGGACAGGCAGAGAATGGACTCTGCATGAAGACAAGAGAGTGCCATTTTCAGAAGCATGTCATTTGACTGCTAGCAGGCTCAGTGGGACAGTGCCTGTGGATTTCAGACCTCGTCTGGTAACAGAATTGACAGCCTTAAGCTCGGCTCTCAGCCTCCATTTTTAGTTGGCGTGCAAGAGTTCAAGTCCCTCTGTAAGCTGTGGAACGTGAAGATGCCAAACATTTTTTTCAGTGAACTTTTAAGATAAAACACTAGCACGTGTTTGGGTGCATGCACTCTAATCTTGCTTCCTCCTTCCTATATTCAGCGAGTGCCCTAATCAGCAGTCCAGGGGACCCGTCTTTCTCTCTCTCTCCTTTCTCTCTCTCTCTAAAATACCAGAGACATGGCATGACTCCAATTTTATTCAAACTCTGAGAACACAACTCATGTGCTCACTATTTTAAAAATTTTAATAAATATATAGCTGGCATTTGTAACAAACTCAAAGCAGAGCTGCAGTTACTACAGACAGTTTCCTGCTGGGGACATGGGAGGCTTCAATTTAAATTTAAGAACATTACTTTTCTTACATACTGTCCATTGCAGAAGAGTTCAGACTTTCCAAGTTTCAAAGACTTTATGTTAATTGGCCAATTTATGAAGCAGAATTATGTTTCTTTGTCTTCTTAATTGGCATGTTCTAATTCACTACAGTCAAACTACTCTGTTACGAAACCAACCTACTAAACAGTGAATGGCTTTGCATGATTACCCAAAAAGAGTATTTTGTGAAATGTTGAGAGTTTACTTCCCCTATCCACCACTGTGTATGTGTGTGTGTGTATGTATATTTTCCTTTTACAGTATGAAATGTTTATACACATACAAGTTTAAAGAGGGCAGAGAACAGTGTGTGCACAGAAAGGTGGCACAATTACTCTTATCTGTTGTGTTTTAGTCCAATGGAGAAATTCCTTTCAGTCCTAGTGATTTTTATCATCATTTTATCGTACAAAGAAAGGCTAATTCTGATCTTCTGTATGCCAGCTACTTACAATAAAGGTACGCTAAATTAAATAACAAGTTAACCTTCTGCATTCTCTTGGTGTTATTAGAATGACATTGTGCTATGTGAAGGATGCTCTGCCTGACCGAGGCACTGCTCGCTGAGCACAGCCTAGCACTCAGGACCTTTGAGACACGTCCCTGATTTCTGTCACCAGTCCGACACAGTGCAGTGGGGAGTCGGTTGGCCGGGCATTGACAACAAGGCCAACAGCAGCGAGTTTGCTTGCTTGACGAGTCTTGATGCAGATTCAGGCGGGCGTTGTGCCTACTTTAAGATCTCATGTACAGGGATGAAAAAATAGGAGGAGACACTAAGTGCTGGGATAAACTGAAGAGCTCTTTCTGATGCAATGTGTGGTACTTTTTAAAAGCATGCTGCTGTTCTCAGGGGACTGCTCAACAGGACACAAAGACATGTTTTCATTCAAAACTTAAGCAAACTTGATTTTGCATCTGCTTCCAGAAATGCCCAAGCTCAGACCAAGAGTGAGAAAGCAGAAAAACTGTTTGTGGTTTTTTTTTTTTACTCCTCCCAGAAACTGTCAAATATCAAAGGAAAGGTTAATGATACCAGGTCTACCTTGCTCATGTTGAAGAGCATCCCCTGTGCACTCTGCCTCTACCTGAGCATACACTGTTCTGCAGCTCTAGCAGGCAGCCAGTACCCAGCGACTGCATGCTGTCTCCTGCTGAGGGAAGAACAGATGGCAGAATCAAATATTTCTTTGATCCAGTTCAGTTTTTTTATAGAGATTACATAGGAAAGGCCTGTTTGCCTGAGTGTGGGAGAAACTGGGGAGAAAGATACCATTTTTTCCCCTCATTGTTTTGAACCTTAGTTTATAAGTCTCCCAGGGTCATCCAGCAAGTGTCCATCTAGTTTTTTTGCTGTCTCCTGTGGCTTTTCTGTTGGTTAAAGACTGTCTAGCTGCTTGTAGTTTCATTCACCCTGAACAGCACCATGTGTTGTGCCCCCCAGCTTCAATGTGAGGTGCCCAGCTCACTGAGGAGCATTCACAGAAACGCATCATTTCCCTCTTCCCATTCCTCTGTTGTATCTGACCTCCACAGAACGTTCCAGCAGGGGTGCCAGCAAAAATTTGGAAAATGGTTAGGACCACAGGGTGACATAATTTGTACTGTCTGATGCTGTCTCCTCATTTCCTTCTGTTTTCCATTTGACCTGCATCCATCTGTTGCCTCCTGTCCGAGATAACAAGCTGCCTGGGCCACCGCTACCTTTGTTCTGCCTGCGGACGGTTCCTGATGCAACAGGGCCTGATCTGAGTTGGGGCTTATAGATGCTCTGGGAATACATGGAAATAACAGTGGGATATGAAGATCCGCTTTGGGCCGGGTGAGCCATCAGAGTGGCCACTCCTGACATTTTCAGAGTTGAAGGTGACTCTCTCATTCAGTCACCTGCTGCTACGTACAGCCCATTACAGCTGATCAAGCCTCCGTGAGCAAACACATATCAGATTGCCACTCTGAAGAGGGCATGTGCCTTATGGAGCTAGCTGCTCTGAGATAGAACAAGCGACTATTAGCATGCCATTATACAGAAATTACTGCCTCCAGAGCCAAGCTGTTGTGCAGATCTTAGCTCTGCTGGTAGCCAGGGGTGACACTTTCCTACAGGCTTTCAGTCAAGTGCCTTGGAGTGCTTTACAAACAGAGATTACTTGCGCCTCACAGCACTTCCTGAGGTGCTTCATATTACCTACTGTCAGATAAGCAATGACACAAATAGGAAAAAACCAATTAGCTGGTGCTATTAGCTGCCCAACCCAGAGTAGGAAAAGTCTGGTTTTCACTGCTGTGCTGAATTTGGGTTGGGGCCACTCACCACAGCTACGGTGTCCCCGGACAGAGGCACCACAAATGAGCAACTGTTTCTGTGAGAGCTAGGGGGTCTCGCCTCGTTCTACCTAAAGTCAATCGCCTGCTGAAAGAAGACCCCGAAGTCCTTGTTCAGCTCCCGGCAACCACCAAGCTTCTGGACTGTGCCTGGGTGTGATGTTATGGTAGCTGCATGTGGGTGCTTGACACATCTGTCACAATTGGTTTCTGTAGCAACAAAGCCAGGGCAATTTCCAGCAAACAAGAAAAAGGAAAAAAAATCTCTCTTTTAAACTTTCAATCAGACTGTTAACAGAAGAAGATACATGTAACTTGCATTCTTTTACAGGAAACTTTCTGTTAAGAGATGGTGACAGCCATAGATAAGGAAGGGCTCAGATGAGAAAGGTGATGGGCTGAAAGTTTGTCTGGAAACTGGTATGCACAACGAAGTGAGTGAAGACAGGGTTATTTCCATAGTTACGCAGAGAATTATGTGTAAACCAAAGTTAGATAACCTTCATCTTGTGGTATTTACAGCAGGATCTGATGTTTCCATCTACCTGGACTCCAGGAGGGTTATTTTACCTTGATGCCATTTTGTGTCTGGGAGAGTCTTGTTTAGAGCAGGTTTTGTGGGCCTGGATGCAGCACAACAACTTGCTTCTGCAGGGAGGGCAACCTCATCTGTGGTCATGCCAGAGGCTCCCATCCTTTCAGCATCCTCCTTTCCACACCCGAGTGAGTCATCCCCTTCCTCCTACAGCTACACACACATTGCGAGAAGGGTTGGGCAAATGTCTTAAGCAACGCTCTCTCCCCAGAAAGGCTTGGACCAGTTCTGCCTCACACAGCACCCCAGAGGCTTACAGCTTACCGCTGCAGTGCCTGGAGATGTTCTGCTGTACTGTGGAGAGGTATATTGGGTAAGCACAAGTCCAACTGTTTGCAGCCCTTCCTCCTTTCTAGCAAACACAGGAAAAATCTAGCCCAGAGGCAGCCATCAGTTGAACCTAACTGCTACCAACCCTGACTTCAAAGGTGGTAATTTTGGAAAACAGCATAAGGCTTTTCAATACAATATTCAGATGAGGATTTGGCAAAGCATCTTTCTTCTCACTGTCACAATCCATCCATCTCCCAGGTGGCAAGATATTTACCTACTATAAAAAGAGATAAACTTCAGATTTTTTTCCCTGCTCATTCTGCATTTTTTTGAAGGGAGAAAAACCAGACGAAACAAGACAGAAGATAACATAATATTTCTAAACTGCTTTGGAATGGCCTCTGTTCAGTCCCTCAGTCCTTCACACAACCAGGTAATGGTTCCTGTGAACATGGGACATTGCTCTGCTTGTTCTGAATATCATAATCACAAATGGACTGGGGCATTCGCAGCAAATTTAGCTGCTCAGGCCAGAGGAACGCACATGCTTTATAATAATTCAGTGACCCATGTGCAGAATGAAAACAAAATTCATTACACACATGGCTGATAGCACAGCATAAACAACAAAGGCAAAAGGTTGTAAAAAATATGCTGAAGTATATATACAATTGGTATGGTACTATCAGCATAGAAATGCTTAGAAAGTTAGCTTACAGAGTTAAGGACAAAAGCTGTGGATTAATTGCTGCTGCAATTAGCTGCATCAGGCAAATGCAACATTAATCATAAAGGTAGAGCACTGCAGGAGTCAAATAATTTGGGGGGGGGGG
>Ga0065711_1007341_pt1 | contig 15086 bp, 14 predicted proteins | sample Hoacrofraction12_FD_59098 | JGI IMG/M metagenome (GOLD analysis project Ga0065711, IMG submission 59098) | Hoatzin crop microbial communities from Cojedes, Venezuela - Epithelial fraction 12 v2 (version 2) | ecosystem: Host-associated > Birds > Digestive system > Esophagus > Crop | place... | reverse complement strand
CCCCCAAGGGATATGGAGGAGCATGGACAAACACTAAAACTAGTAGGTTGAAATAAAGACAGTTTAATAAGACAACAAAAGAGGGAATAATAATAATAATAATAATAATAGTAATGAATATGCAAAGCAAGCTATACACAATGCAGTTTTTCTTACCACCTGATGACTGATTCCACAGTCAGTCCCCAGGCAGCAATTGCGGAGCTCGTGGATTTCACAGAGCTCACTGAACTCATGGACAAAAGTTCCAACTCATGGAAAAAAGAGAGTTCCTGCCCCCCGGCCAACCTACACTAATAAACTGAGCATGACATCTATGGTATGGATCATTTCAGCTTGCCAGCTTGGGCTAGCTGTTTGGCCATGCTCCCTCCCAGCTCTTACACACCTGCACATTAGCTGACTATGGGAAACTGAAAAAAAGTCCTTGATTTCTTAGCAACAACTAAAAACATCAGTCTATTGTCAATATTCCTCTTACACTAAATCCAAAATACAGCAGCTACCGGGAGGAAAATTAATTCTATCCCAGCCGAAACCAGGGCACAGGGTTTGCTTAAATTCAGTGTCATAGAGAATATTGAATGCAGAGACAGAGAGAGCACATGATTGCTTCTGGCTTTTCACCTACATGTGGTGATGTGGTGTGCTGGAGGTCAGGGAATTCCACTATGATTCTTGGTGGTTTTGTGAGCCTTCTGCAACTTTTAAGTCATTTGCGAAATGACAGAGCATCTGGAGATGGGAAGTACAAAGGTGGAAGGAACTGTTCCAAAGATGTAAGGAGAAGTTCTGGTGCAAATTCTTAACTCCTAGTGGTACCATGTACATTTAAAAACAAAACAAAACAAAAAAAACCAAAAAAAACACACACACAAAAAAAAAACCCCACAAAAAACCACCACCAAAAAAAAAGTTTTAAGGGAAGGAGAACATACAACATGACAGAGGAAAATGTGTGAAGATGATGGAAGAAATAGAAATGGAATTTTTGATGTGCTGATTCAGCATGGAACTCTTTGAAGGGACCCAAAAGAGAACACCATGGGGAAGCAGGAGGACAAGCTGTAGAATTGTTACATGCTTGAAGAAGAGACAGAAACCTGGTTACATGGGAAATAATTAAACTGAAAGCTCAAGAAATGTCACAAAAAGTTCTGTGATGAGAATTGAAGGCCACTAATGGGTGGTGGGTATATGCGTAACACATTGTCATGTTTTTTTGCCAAAGAATTTCTGGCTTCACTGAAAATTCAGTGAATTTCGGCAGCATGTGATTAGCTTGTGTAAAGATTGTGACTATCTGTTGAGCTAAATGGGTGGTGCGAGACACTGGTTTACTTTGGCATGCTATTCAGTTACTTTGTTGAAGTGTAGGGCACAAAATCTATGATCATAAAAACTTCAGGGAATGAAAAAAAAGTGTATTACAATAATGTTGTCAGTGTTAGCAGGTGGTGTGAAATTGCCATTGTATGTGATCGTGAAACGTAAAACAGTGTTGAAGGAATAGCTGCCTACTGGAATAATTGTGAGGTGCCAAAGGCAAGGATGGATGCCTACTGACTTAATGAAGGGTTGGCTGAATATGTTTTGGAGTGGAAAATCAGATTGTGTTGTCACGAAAAAGCATGTATCCAAGGTGCCTTAAAGGGCATTTGACACCAACAATGAATATGATCGTCAGACAAGTGGTTATTGGTCTTGTGATCATATTGGGATGAATGACATCACAAGTTCAGATGCTTGATCTGGTAGTGAGGAAGCCCTTTAAAAAAGGACAGTTTAAGTCTTTGTGCTCAAACTGGCTCATGGCAAAGTATTGTGCTCTGACTCCAAGCGAAGTAATGAATCCTTCTGCAATGCTATATTGTCATTAGATTAAGGCAGCATAGGATGAAATAAATCCAGATTTTGCAATGGAGTTTAAGAAATAGTGTATTTGAAATTCTGTGGACAGAACTCAAGATGTTTTACTTGAGTCTGAAGAAGTTGAGAATAGTGAAGACACTAAAACTGAGGAAGAATAACAATGATGGAAAGGATGAGGAGGTGTGAGGTATAAACAAAATTGAAAGGCAATTGTATTAAAGTGCAACAGAATAATGTAGACTAATGTCAGGTAAATCATTAGTGAAATGTTTATATCACTATTGATTACAGGTGTGTAATAACCTTTTTGGTACAATAGTTTTTGGGGGAGTTGAAGAAGTCTATCTGACATTCAGAGTTGACTTTCTGGTTAATACACAATAGCATGAAAGTTTAAGGTGTCATAAATATATTCTTCATAGTGAAAGAGAGGTGATAGGGAGATAAATATATATGTGTACATAAACACACATGTGGTCTTGGCTGGGTATGTCTGTGTGTAAGCATATAAATAAAGTGTATAAACCCAAGGACTGTCTCATATTAAGTAAAATGCAAGTTGTTAATTGAGGTACTGTCTTGATCGCAGGCTGCTTAAATTTTTTTTCCAAAACTGAAATTTTGATGGCTACTTTGAAAAATTTGATTAATGATTTCTCTGTTAGAAATCACACAAACTATAAATTTTGTACTTATCGGAACTTCTTCAATACAGAAATTGCTCCTTCACTCTTCAAGGGTGGGAAGATATCTGTGGTATGTTTAGTATTTGGCGGCATAGTATAAAGTGACTGCCTGACAATACATTTTTCTTTTTTTAGGATAAAAGAAGTAAATGAAACTAACAAACGAGTAGAACAGGAAATCAAAGTGGCTATATTCACCCTCATCAATGAAATCAATAAAAAGGGAAAATCTCTCTTACAGCACCTTGAGGTACAGTTAAGAGAAAAATTATTAGTGGTGTTTAGTGTTTCCAGTCCCCTGTTGAGAATTCACATTCTGTGTTTGAAAACAGTTTGTTTGGTGTGACTGCAGGAGTTGCAGTATTAATATTGCCTATGAATAGCTTGTTTTAGTTAAATCTCTTGTTCATCCTCTCACTAGCTAGAGCCTGTGGCTCCTTTAGTTTTACATTTATGCCTCAGATTCATTCAAAATCAGGTTCATCATAAAGGGGTGTCTAAAAATCTCCTTTCCACGTTCTGTTTGCCATATTTCTGTATTATTACATAATTCTAAGGTGCCTATAATCTAGTCTTTTCCTCAAACAGCTTTTTAAGGTTCCTGCAAATCTATTAGCACTGTGGATGAGTTGCTGCTTTTTGTCTTCTGATACCTTGTTTACAAGTTTTTCTTCAGAGTGTAATCTCCTAGAGACAGGTGTCTCTACTTTTTCTTGAGCACGTAACAAATTGATGCAATGTGTTTGATGCCACTTTACGTAGATTTTTTCTCTGTGGGTTGTGGTAGGTTGTTGTTAAAATCTGTTTCCCACCTTTTGCTTGTGCAGGGTGGTATGAGCAGGGCAAAGGAGCAGGGAAGCAGACAGGCTAGTATTAATTTTCACTTCTGGCATCATATTAACTGCTTTGCTGTGAAGACAGTGGTGGTCCTAATGGCAGTTCTTAGTATTTTTTTCCTTAGTAATGTTCACAACTGGTGTTGACTTTTAACAAATCCTGACCTTTGAAGTACACCTAAGTTTTCAAAGGCATGGTAGTCTTACGTATTTGTACATGAAGATGTAATGCTGGTATTTTAAGTTATGTAGATTGGCATCCTAAGGGAGGCAGTGGCTTTAAACACACTTTTCAGTTAGCATATTCTGAGTAATTATTATATACCGACTTTTATTCAAATCTATGAAAATGTAGCTTATGACTACTTTTTTATCTGAAGAGAGAAAACCTATTGTAAGAAGTTAGTTCATAGCACGTTGCCACTCTGCCATGATGTGACTGAAAAATTTAAGATCAATTTAATTACGATATATTTCTTCTGATTAAGAAGCATTTATTTGGCAGTGAAATGGAGAATTCCTGGAAGAAAAGAGTATTTGATCAGGAGTGAAATAAAGAGTTTAAAATTACTTGAGTAACTGAGTTTTGGCTTTTCTTTTTTACCTAGCCATTTGTTACAAGCTAGAATAATTCCTTTGGAAACTTTCCTTTTTTGTGAGGTTGTAACAGTTGCTCAAGCGTGTATTGTTAAATTTGAAACCTGAAGATTCAGTACTGCAACCCAGATTTTTAGCACGAGATTTACAGCTGGCAAGTTATCAAAGGCTGGAGACTACTTGGAGATGGGGCTACTGAGTTTACCTGACGTACTCCAGAGGTGTTTAGCGGCAGTTTCTGGTTGGCATAGGAGCTGGTGTTCAGAGTGCCTGGGCCACTGCTGTTGCTGTCTCTTCCAGTTGCTGCTCTGCAGCTCCATGGTGGCAGTTGCAGGAATGCCAGGGCACCCGTTCCCTTGGGCCCCAGTCTGGGTCGCTCCCCCAGTTCTTTGTCCTGCAGCTGTGCGTCCAGCAACATGAAGAAGAGAATTGGTCTTGTTTCAGTAGCTGATATTTTCCTGGGATAAAGTAGAGGCTCTTCTCTGAGCCCACTATTTTCCCTGCAATTTGGTACCTCTGGGAAGAATGGTAGAGGGGAATAATAGAGAATTATTATTTGATGGTTCTAGCCACTCTGAATATGAGCATTAGTATAAGCTACTTTGCTTGTGACATTTTTCATTTGCTCTAAGAACTGTGATTGCAGTTTTACATTTTCCTCATAAATCTGAAGCCCCCACTGTAATAAGGTTTTTATTTCTTTGTAGAATGTAACAAAGGAGAGACAGATGAAGTTAATACAACAACAAAATGACATCACTGGTCTTTCGCGACAAGTGAAGCACGTGATGAACTTTACTAATTGGGCTATTGCAAGTGGCAGCAGTACTGCTTTGCTATACAGTAAACGACTGGTAAGGAAGCATTCTCTGACTTGCCTGCACAGTACAGAGAATGTTTAGTCAAAAGAATTTTCTGAGTTATCATGCAGCTTCACTAAGTTATATCCAAGGAAGAGACAATGAGTTGTTGATACTTCATTTAAAAAAAATGAGTAATGAGATAAATGATTCTGTAATAATGGGGTAAATTTCCCAACTTCTACACCACTTTTCATTTGCAAATTAAGGACTTAACAGCATTATCGTAGAAGAAATGAGGTTAAGCTCTGTAAGGGCGCCTCGGTGTTTCACTTTAGTCATTGCAGAAGTAGTAATTGTGTAACAGTGCTGCTCTGTAATCCTCTGAGTTGAGTAAAAAATTAGTTGTACAGTGGATGATTTCCCTGGTGAATTGAGTATTTTCCAGGCTGATAACCAAACTTGCCATTGATGGTCCTTGTTGGTGATCCAGCAGTCTAAACTTGCTGGGTAAATGCGCACTTCTTAATATTCTCATTCTTTAGTTTGTTGTCATCAACAGTCTTGTTTTTGCTTTCCATTAGATAACATTCCAGTTACGTCATATTTTAAAGGCACGTTGTGATCCTGTCCCAGCTGCCAATGGAGCAATACGCTTCCATTGTGACCCTACATTCTGGGCAAAGAATGTCGTCAATTTAGGTGAGAATTGTGTTTGTTTATTCTATGTTACTTGAAAAACTAGATTGATTTGGAGGCATTCGTCCAACGTGAATGAGTGACTCTTAATGCAGGAGATGAAACTCTCTTGATGTAACCCATCCAGTCCTGATTACCCCCCTTATCTGCTCTGTTCTTCTATTAGCGAAGGTTTCTCCGCAGGTTTTGGTTTCCAGTGGGAATGGTTCTAGGAATGTCCCTTTTTTCCCCCCTCTCTTAAAGTGGTTCTGATGCTTATAGTACAACACAGTAGCGCTAAATGGGTGTTTCAGTTTCTGGAACAGCTTATTTGGCAAGTAAATAGAATCAGTTTTGCCTGTCTGAACTCCATATTTAGTTGCATATGGAGTAATACTAGACGTCTTAATGTGTTGGAAGTTGCATTAACAAGCATAATTAGGAGAACTGTTGATATGAGCTAAGTACCAAGCTAGTCCATATGATTGCTGGAAAGGTAAGTGCATTAAGAAGCAATGTGTAACTACTTTTATATTCCAAGATGTTTGACAGATTTATAAAGAACAACAGACCCTCGTAATGGGAGATACACTGCTGTTCCTGTGTGTGTTCCCTGCAGCTGCCACGCGGTAGGTTATGGCGCCATAGCTGTAACCTGTCATATCTTAAACAGTTGCACTGAGAAAAACTACTTATTTCTTCTTTGCCTGAAAGCATTAGCTGCCATGGGAGTTTGCAGTAGTCTTGGTGAGATAGGAGCTTGGAGTGCTCATGTTCTGCAAGAGTGTTTAGTGACAGCTGGGATCACTGGACGTTTGCAGTTACAATTACTGCACATTGCTGGCTGTTGTCAGATGCAGTGATAACTTGTGCTCTTTAAAGGATGTAAGGTGTTTAATCTTGTAGCGTCTTTATAATTGCTTTATCCTGCAGCAGTGTAGTGTCACAGTTTTTCTTCCATGTTAATCCCCTAATCATAGATACTTTTCAAAGAATGGGTTTTGAATGAGAGGAGAGGTGAGCTAGAGTGGGGAGAGCACAGGCAGAGGTATCTGTCAGCACCTGCTTGTGAACTTTTCTGTTGGATAAAAAGCTAATAGAAAATATGATTAAAATCTCAGCTCTTCCTGATGCTTTTTGTGTGTACTTGCTTCTAGCCTAAAAGTCCACTAACCAGGTTTTGGTGTTCCTGTCTTTAGTCAAGGAGGTTTATGTGCACAGTAAACTAACTTTTTCCTGTGTGAGTAATGGTTTAAAATTTACACTGTTCCTTCATGGGCAGTTCCTCAAGCAATTTTTCAGCACTGTTACTCTTGGAGATTAGTCAAGAAGGAAAAAGCAAGGCTTTCCAAGACACAGCTTCTCATGTTGTTTGACTAGGAATCTGGGGCAGGCGGGGGAAGCTATATAGGAAACAGAACAGAAACTGTCAACCTCAGTAAAAACTGACATGCAGCTTCCAATGAGTACATGTTCAAAGTCAAAAATCAACATTTTGCCTTTTCCTTTTAAAAATAGGACTATAGATAGCTAGAGAGGCAATGTGGTCCATCACATTTTATCAAGGCAGGACTTGCTTGCAGTAGTGTTTTTGTCATGCTTGTATAACTTATTCTTAGGCATTCAGTGATGGGACACTGTCCACTGTCTCCCAAATATCTTTTCCCTGGGTTTACTTCCTTAGGTATAGAAACTTTATGCTCAAGATGTGTTTTTCCTATTTTATTTCTCAGCTTCTCTGTTTGTTGTGAGCACAGAACTATCATGTCTGTCTTGTCTTTTAGGCTGTGCAGTTTTAGTTCTTTCACTTTTTGCTCACAGGTCATGTTTTTAGTTTAGCAATTTCTTCTTCTTGTGGTATAGGTTTTATTTTTGCTTCTTTCCTGTATGGTTATGGAGACTTAAAATGAAAATTTCAAACTTGAATTGCTTTGTTACTGCTCCTGAGGAAACTGAATTAGAAACATCTGAGTATTCTGCATTAATCAACCTTTGGATGATGATGGAGGTTTGACTGTTGACTAGTTCTTTTGTTTTGTTTTATTTAGGTAACCTTGTCATTGAAAATAAACCAACTCCTAGTTACACTCCTAACGTAGTGGTTGGACAGGCTCCTCCAGGAACAAACCATGTTAACAAAGCTCCAGGACAAATCAATCTAGCGCAGCTTCGACTTCAGCATATGCAGCAACAAGTGTATGCACAAAAGCATCAGCAACTGCAGCAGATGAGGATGGGGCAGCCAGCTGGGTCAGTTCCCAGGCAGACAAGTCCACAAATCTTACAGCAGCAGGTAAGTATCTTGTATGTTCTTATTTCACCTTTTACCAGAACACTGAGACTTAAAATTGCCCTATTGAATATAAACTTACAAAGCAGTTTATAAATGGGAAAAATCTCATGAAATTTGACATACTTTAAATGTGACAACTATTGGCTTTTCTTGATGTTATGTAAATAGTAAACCTACTACTGTGGAAAGAGATTGGCTTCTTTTTTCCATGTTAAAAGCAAAAATTTTAAAAAACAAAAACCCTTGCAGCCTCCCAGGTTGATCAGCATGCAGACCATGCAGAGGGGTAACATGAACTGTGGGGCTTTCCAAGCACATCAGATGAGAATGGCTCAGAATGCTGCTCGTATACCAGGAATACCACGCCACAATGGACCACAATACTCCATGATGCAACCTCACCTTCAAAGACAAGTATATCCTGTGTACACGCTTCATTTGTGCCATTGTGCCAAACTTTCATTACAATAGATGATACCTCCAGCTGTAAATGTGTTTATCTGTAACACTTATAACTCACAGCTACACACATTTATATGCTTTTTTCGTGCTGCATACTGTACTGTGACATTTTTGCTGAACATAAGAAAATTCAAACCTTAAGAATGAAAATGAATTCTAGTGTTTGTATTGCATTTTAGTTCTGAGAAACATAACATACACTTTTTAACTTTGCAGTGACGTTCAGCTTTTGGGTTTCTTGGAGAGTAGTCAGGAGCAGTGAAGTTCAAAGTGATGTAATTGAGGGTTTTTAATGAAACCAATTTCTAAAGTGTTTTTAAACCTGAAGCATGATGCAGAGGTCTGCATACCATTAAGAATAAAAATTACTTGGCAATGAATGTTAATATGACTGGAAAACTAAAAATGAGTTTATAATACTTGAAACAGTTACTCTATTCTTTTTTTAAAAAAAAGTTTGTAAACAGATATATGGACTCTGAAGTTGTCTTTGGAGGAAGTAATTGATTTAGTAAAGTGTAACTATACATGAAAATTATTTGGTGGAAGATGCGCTATATATTTAAATATCTAGCCACATAAAATGTTTTTTCTTTCTGAGTAAATAAAAATAGCAGTTACCTTGCATTCAGTGCTGTCAGGTTATGTTGATAGGAATGTGAGTTTATATGTTCTCACCCCCCCATTTTTTGTTGAGGACTATCATAATGCAGATTACAATTTTACATGCAGTAACTCTCTGATTGGTCTGTAATGCAGTCGTGGTCTCTTCTCTTTTCCTGCAGCATTCTAACCCTGGGCACGCAGGGCCTTTTCCAGTTGTTTCTGTGCACAACACCACTATTAATCCAACTAGTCCTACTACAGCAACAATGGCAAGTGCAAACCGTGGTCCGACAAGTCCGTCCGTTACAGCAATCGAACTCATTCCTTCCGTAACAAACCCAGAGAATTTACCTTCCCTGCCAGATATCCCACCCATCCAGGTCAGTGGAGAAGATCAGGCACTTACACTGCGGGTGAAGTAAGGATCTGCTTTTCTTTCTGCATCTTTTTTATTTGGACACTGGTGCTTGTCCGTGGAATGGTATAGTTAGTTATCGTTTAAAGTCAAAGAATTAAAATCTTGACTTGGACATGCAGTTATTTTCACTATGTAGGACTAACCTGCTCCACCTGTGTTAACTTTTAGATTAATCAGTATTTAATGGCAGTACTATAGTAAAATTGATACTTGGATTAGTTAATCCCAAGTACTGTGCTCACTTCCTTTCTTCCAGAAGACTGTCATATGGGAAGATACCACTAGAATAGTTGAATAGCTTTGTATGTCGAATGCCCCAAATGATGATTTATTCAGAATTAAAGTTGCCTGGCACTTCTCTGTGATGTTTGTAAATGTAACAATCAAATGCAGGAAGTACAGAGAAATGGTGTCCCACTGTCCTACTTTTCTCTCCTTACATTTCCTCTGTACCCCAGTAGTGTGGCTGTAAGAATTTCCTTGTATGCAAGAGGCCAGCATTTACATTAGCGTTGAATCCTGGAAGAAGCTGCAGAACACTTAAGCTGGCCTTCGTGCTTAATCTTGAGCTGTAGTGGTGTTGCTTGCACAGAATGTGACTGTTGCTGCTTCTGTACGTTTCGCTTCATCTGCACGCTATTGGTACTCGCTCACTTGGAACTGAAGAGTGTGCCCTGTATTCATTGCCCAGAGAGGCAGTGGTTGGTACTGCACACAAGCTGAGGTAGAGTTTGATGAAGTCACGCTCATTTGGAGAGGTCAGCAGTATAATGTACGAGTGGAGGCAGAGAAAGTAAAAGTAATGTGTTTTCTGCAGGAGTGTTTGAGAGGCCAGGGAGGGGAGGATGATGGCTTTGTCGTGAGAACAGGATGCTTACATTGAAACACCCATATAAAGTACGTGAGATTCGGTCATGATACAGGAAACAATTCCCTTAGAAACAGACCCTGTATATCATCCAAGCGGATGGTCTGCTGTAATACCAGTAGCAACCTCTTGACTCTTAGTCTACAGAGAGTCATGTTCAAGGGTTGTATGTTCAGGTTTCTCATGTGGCTGTAGGTAATTTGCTAACGTAAGAACAGTGGGGGGGAAAAAAGGATTGCATCTCTGAATGTGATTGATCTGCAGTGCTGAAGCGTTGTTAGTCATTAGAACAAAACACAAGTACAACTGTTTATGACTGATTTCAGCTGTGTGTCTAAAGTTCGTGATACACCAAGTTAGAAATAGTTATTAGTGGGATAGTCTAAAACATAAACATGCAACTTCTAGGTGCACCGAAAATGCAGAGTTCTGTTAAGATGCTCTGTTTTATACCTGTTCATGTAATAGCTGTCATGGATTTTAGCTGATGAAGGAGTTGGATAGGAAGCTGTTAGTCTTTGAAGTTGCTTGCACAGTCATAAAAACCTGCTTTGAATTCAGTGCGTTTCAAACACATTATTTGCAGTTATGCTGTCTTGCAGTTAATAGCTTTAAGGAAACAGGTATCCTAGTACTTTAACTGCTTGTTTTTAATAGATACTAAAATCTGTGTAGAAAGTGAATGGAAGAGAGGGAGATTTCACATCATGCTAAGGAAAAACAAGTTCATGGTTTCCCTTAACATCTTAATTGTGGAACAACTCTTGCAATATTAGTAAACTGGTAGATTCTATAACGCACTGAACATCTGGGAACCAAAAAGTTCGGAATGACCTAGAGTAAGTGCAGCATATGACAACACCATAAGGACTCATTTAGGAACTTTTGAAAAATCTTACTTGAAGTTTCTGACTGGCTTTTTGTTTTAAAAGATTGATATCTGTATGAAACTGATAAAAATGTTTGCTGATGTCCTGAATCCTTGAAGGGATAGTGAACAATTCTGGTAAAGATACTGATCACAGTTCAAAAATGTGGAACTATTAAGAAACTCTAATTAGGCCTCTGTGATTCAAACTTTTTGTTTTTGCTTCTTAGCTTGAAGATGCTGGTTCAAGTAATTTAGACACACTTCTAAGTAGATACATTACAGGCAGCCACCTACCCCCACAACCTACAAGTACCATGAATCCCTCCCCAGGACCTTCAGCCCTATCTCCAGGGTCATCAGGTAAATGTGATGGATATTTCTAGTGATTCTAGAAAGTGATGGGTGTTTCTGGTATTTAAATTTGAAAATAATTATAATTAATTGTAAGATTCTGTGAATGAATGGTTGCAACAGTGGAACTTAGTACGTTTCTCGAAACCTGCATGCAAAACACACAGAGACTGCTTTATTTTATTGGTCGATGTCAGTGGATAAAATTTGAGGACTTAACGGGCTGAGTGCTATAGCACAGTTTAGATTAGGTGAAATAATTACTGGGACTGTAGCTGTTGTCTGTGTTTTTTATTTAATATTGTGTGCTAGACCTTTGTTCTGACAAAATGACTGAGAGGGCAGCTGACTTATGTAAATTATTAGTTTAGGTTACTCTAGCAGTACTTCTGGTGTTACTCAAAACTAGTCATTTTACTGCAAAATGTAAATTTGTACCAAGTCAACTTCTGTGCTGCTTCTTTGCAGGTTTACCCAACTCTCACACTCCTGTGAGGCCACCTAGTACCTCCAGCACAGGCAGCAGAGGAAGGTGAGTATGTTACATTAACATTGCCAGGCTGAAAAATCTGACATGAAGAATTAAAAAATGAGTTGGCAGCAGGTCAATAGGGCTTTGATATAACTGTGACCTAGTAATGGAAGAATACTTACATGAAGAAGATTCCGTGGCCCCCCCTCCCTCTGTGATTATCTAGTGTCTGGTAAACTTGAGCTATCTTGCAGTGTTCTGAAATGCTTTGCCTAGGAAATGGTCACTTAAATTTCTTTGCTCTGAGTTTTCCTCTTGTTTATGTGCTGGTATCTTTCTAGCTGTGGCTCCTCGGGCAGAACTGCTGAGAAGACTAACATTAACTTCAAGTCTGACCAAGTGAAAGTCAAGCAAGAGCCAGGGACAGAGGAAGAGATATGCAGTTTCTCAGGAACAGTAAAACAAGAAAAAACAGAGGATGGCAGAAGGAGTGCTTGCATGGTAAAGTCAAGTTTGTGCAACAGTATGTTTATGGTTTTCCTAGCAGCATGTTTAAGAATTTGGAAATAATAAAGCAATTTTAAGCCTCATATTTTATGAACAGCCCTGAAGATTGAGAGGTATTTTCCTCCCTGGCAGTGTGTCTGAACTTTAAGTGTGGGCCAGCTTGAGTGTTGAGCTGTCTGTTTTTGTAGTACTGCTAAGACTTCTCATTACAGAGGGGTTGTGACATAGGTACCAATAAGCTGGCAGTGGGACTTGGACAATAGCTTGCTGGTTTATGTTGAACAAATAAACATTAAATGATGGCGGACATTTCCCTTCTGGATTTGGACACAACTCAGCCTAGTGGTGTGGATGCATAACGCGCCCAGTCCTTGTTAGTTTTGATACCCATTCTGATAGGTAGTTGTGTGTTGAAAGTAGTCTGATAGAAAACAGAACTTAATCTGTTTGGTCCATGTTGAGGACTTTGTGCTCTGCCAGACACAGGATAGTCCGTCATGTAAATTTTATCTTTAGCTATTAAATACTCCTAACAGTGTAGTGTGTTTGCTGCTTTTAATCCCTAACTAATAAAAGCTGTAAGTCACCCATTGTTAATAGTTCTTGAACATTCATACGTATGTAATTACATTGAGAAATCTTCCAATCAGTCAAAAGTTCTTATGCCAGAGCATAAAAGAAATATTTATACAAGTGAATATTTTTTCAGTATTTCTCAGCTATGCTTGATTTAATAGGATTGTATACTGGGAGCAGTGTGATGGATTTGAGGGGTTTTCATAATGACAGTGAAGGTATATTTTTAACAATTTATCAGTGTGTTTGACTTGAAAGCTTGTTTGACATGTTATGTATCAGTAGAAATGTCTGTTCTTGAAGGATGGACTTGTGAAAAAGTAGGTTTCAATACTGTATGCAACTCGGGTCTCCATAATGTTTTGCCGCTTATTTTGGGAAATGAGTATAGTACCTTTGGATGGCTTTCGACTTCCAACATATGAAGAAAGATGCCCTTGTAAAATTGACTCTGCGATTTTCATCTCCTACTTTCATTTCAGCTTAGTAGTCCTGAGAGCAGCTTGACACCACCGCTATCCACAAACTTGCATCTGGAAAGTGAATTAGAAGCATTAGGAAGTCTTGAAAATCATGTAAAAACTGAACCAGCAGATTTAAGTGAAAGTTGCAAACAGTCTGGTCATAGCCTTGTAAATGGAAAATCCCCAGTGCGGAGTCTAATGCACCGAGCAGCTAGAATTGGAGGAGAAGGCAATAACAAAGATGATGATCCAAATGAAGACTGGTGTGCTGTATGTCAAAATGGAGGGGATCTATTATGTTGCGAAAAGTGCCCAAAGGTGTTTCACCTGACTTGTCACGTACCAACACTCCTCAGCTTTCCAAGGTACCAGAAATAGTGTAATGGTTCCTGAGAACAGCTCTGTCGTCTGATTCATATGGTAGATTTCAACACAGTACCAAAACTAGCTTCATCCTCAACATCAGCTAGTTCTGGATGATTTCTTGTCAGTACAAAAATCTGACATTTCAGAGGCCTGCCTGAATTGTTTTGCGTGTAAATGGTCAGTATTTATCTGATTAACATACGGCCTCTCAAAGTGCGATTCTGTTATATAAAGTTCATTTTAAAGTCATGGTGAGCCATTTTAAAGTCATGGTGAGCGAGGTGTTGTAAAGTATTAGAACATACTTGGGAGAGGAATATGAGGGCAGGAAAAATGCTCTTTGCTGGCAGAATTATCTTGAGCAATAAGCGTTATTCCTTATCCTTGGATATCTAAGTCTTTACTACAGTACAATGTGAATCTGTAAGAGCTAATTAATCTTTATAGCCATCACCGATGAGACTTTGTGCCTGGATATCTGGAATAATTGTGTTTATTTCTGTTTAGTGGAGAGTGGATATGTACATTCTGCAGAGATCTGAGCAAACCAGAAGTGGAATATGATTGTGACAATTCACAACACAGCAAGAAAGGGAAAACGGCACAAGGCCTGAGTCCTGTGGACCAGAGGGTATGTCTCAAATCTGTAGGAATCTGTTTCCTAGAAAGAAATGCTTTCTCACATTGGCTATCCCCCACTGTTTCTTGAAGATGTTTTTGATGTGGCTGCAGCAAATTAAATGTAGTTGTGGCTTTTGCAAAAAAACCCCAAAAAACCCAAAATGAATAATGAGATTTTTCTTGCTGTGACCACATATCCAAGTGTTGGTGACTATGTGGGAGTGCTCCATTGCATTGGGACTGTAATAATCTAGTAGCTAAAACTTGCATGTAAACACATACTGTGTATTTAAATGCTTCGTTTAACATACATTAATCTCTGCAGTGTTCTGAATCAGAAGTTCTTTACATTTAACATTGATGCAACCTTCATAAAAATTCTTCCTAAGTTTGGAGTGTTAAGTTCATGCTGTGAGAGGTGCTAGAAGTGTTTAGGTGCATTCTTGTGGAAGGTGTAATGACCTTGACAGTCAGAATTATTTTTAGCTTTATCAATCAGCCTGTGCATAAAGTGTTAGACTTTTATCAAATTTCTCCAAAGGAATTACAGGCAAAGGAAAGAAAATTATTTCAACAGGGAATTCATAGAAACACTCTGGCTTTGGTTTCAAATTGTTTAATTTTGTCTTGTGGAGAAAAGAATAAAACTCTGCAGCTCGGTCCTTTCCTGTTACATCCATTTATGGTTGGACAAAAGCAGTTGTAGTTTGTCTCTCTCCTTTTTTTTTTTTTTTTTTTTTTT
>Ga0065711_1007340_pt1 | contig 15086 bp, 7 predicted proteins | sample Hoacrofraction12_FD_59098 | JGI IMG/M metagenome (GOLD analysis project Ga0065711, IMG submission 59098) | Hoatzin crop microbial communities from Cojedes, Venezuela - Epithelial fraction 12 v2 (version 2) | ecosystem: Host-associated > Birds > Digestive system > Esophagus > Crop | place... | reverse complement strand
GGACCGAGCTGCGGGGGGCCGCGGGCGGGGTTCGGTGGCGGAGGCCGGGGCCGGTGGGAGCGCGGGGCGGGCGGCCGTGGGGTGCCCGCCGTGAGGACCCAGCAGTGAGGGGAAGGCCCGATGGAGGGGTGGCTGCAGGGCTGAACCTTCCTTCTGTATAGCTGCTGCTCCTTGCAGCGGTTCCTCTCACCGGATTCCCTGTGAGGTACGAAGACCCTGCGTTGCAACACCTTTGTAACAGTCAAGTTGGCTTTCTACTTTGTTTTCCAAGAACCTTACGCTGTGGTGATGTATGTCCATCTATTCCCTTTCTTCTCCTCTTCTTCCACAAGCGACTTTTGAGCCATTTGATTAATGTGGGGTATAAGGAAGGACAGGGAAGTGGAGAGGCAGACTGCTGCATAAGAAACTGAGGCTTCACTGGTACCATCGCTGATAAAGTGCGTGTCTCTGTTCGCCTTCCTTCAGGCTGCCAGTTCCCAAGCTGGAAGATACGATTAGGAGATACCTAAATGCCCAGAAACCTCTTTTAAATGATGACCAATTCAGGTATGGACAGACAGGATACACATATTGCAGTATCACGTGCTGCTTCAAAGCCAAGTGTTAGGTATAAAGAATCGGGCTTGTGACAGCATTTTGATTCTTTCATTGATTCGTGTAGGAAAACTGAGGAAGTGGCTCGTCACTTTGAAAAGGGAGTTGGAAAAGAGCTGCATGAGCAACTGGTTGCCCAAGACAATCAGAACAAGCATACAAGCTACATCACAGGTACGTTCGCCTACTGGGTATAGAAAGAGTCTGTAGGTCATCGTGCTTGATGACAACGGCTCATAATGCTGCAGATAAACCAGGGTGAAGCTGAAGTTCTCTACTCCATGAACCTGGAATAACGTGCTGTGAATGAATACTGCCTGTGACTGTGTTGGAGCAGATTCTGAGTCTCTGATGGAAAGAAGAATGCCCATCTTTTAACTTATATACCAGAATTCTGGATAGATGGATATTGAAAAAACAGTACTTTTTCATGAGTTACCGTATTTAACTTAGAGTTTACGAAGTTTGTCTTTTTTCTTTTTTCATTGCTGCGTCTTTATGGTTATGTTAATAGAGTGTGACGGATAACTCCCTTAAGGGAACTAAAGCAATCATTTTCAAATAATTTCAAGTTACTTAGCAAGAAAAGGGAACCGGAAGGGGACTGTAGGATATGGCTGAGCTTTGGGAGGCAGAAGTGGTCAGTGCTCTGGACCTAAACCAAAACTCCCTAAAACAACAAAACCATGTTCTTTTAAAGAGCAAAAGAAACGGAGAGACAGAAAGAGGAGGATGGGAATAAAGAAGAACAAATTGAGAGGGAGAGTATGCATATAGTTTTTTATTGTTATTGCTGATTGTTGCTTCCACTGACCTCCAAATACAAGTGTCTGCTTATGAAAGTATTGGATGGATAGCAACAGCGGTGGAAATATTCAAATACCTGGGGAAGCAGAAGTTTGTGTGTTCCCCACTTGAGTGCACTTCTGTCCGTGCTGTTGAGACCACCTATAAGGGTGTTAGCTACCACAAATTCTGCAGAGAATACCAGATTATTTCACAAAAGCTGCTGTTTGTTTTGTTATCTTTTACTTTCCATTCCCTTTGAACAACGTCTGGGTTTTAACTGGTGGCTTTATGGTGCTTGTCAACACTAATAAGCATGCTGCGTTTTGTCTGTGAACTGTGGGGTGTTTGCATTCCTTTTTGTTTAGTTATTACTCTTTTTTAGGCCTCATAAAAGACCTGTTCCACTTGAAACTGGTTCCTGAAAGTACGTATAGTTGCCTCCACCTTGGACTTTCAAGTCCAAGGTTAAAAGGCTACATGATGATGATGGGTGTGGTTTGAAAACTGTAGCTGAATGCTAGTTACTCACCTGTGAGGACCTGGAATTAAAATTGCAACTTAGGTCCCCGAGTTAGCTGTTGCCCTTTTACAGCCCAGCTAGAAGGTTCTACTTGGGACCCATCCAGGCTTGGAATAATAGTTTTTAATAGATCAGCTGTCTCGAGATGAAGGTGGTGTGCACTTGCTTCCTTGGTCTGCATCCAGTCAGTGTGCAATGCCGGAGCTTACTGGGTTTGAAGTTGTTAATGATGATGAAATAGAACGTACGTAAAAAATCTCCTCTCTGCCTATGCTCCCTGGGTTGTCAGTTACTCATAACAGGTGTAAAGGTGTGACTACTTTTTAGAACTATGATTGATTCCCTTGGTTTTGGCAAGCGCAAAACCTTTGAGCCACATTCATGCTTCTTGATACGCGGACAGACTGCCTAAAACATCTGTGGGTGTCAAATGTAATTCTGCTTTCCGAAGTCAGTTCTGGGTGTGGAAGAATAACCGTGAGGTCTCCTCTAACCTCGTCTTTTTGCCAGCTTGGGAAACCGATGGTAATGCATCGGTGTCAAGAGTTTTGCCCCGTGCTGATCATTTTAGCGGGTAGAAAGAGGAGAGAGGTGGAAATGCCAGACAGCAAATGTAGATGGAGGAATGCTGCCAGGAATGAGGGAAACACTGGGGTCAGAAATAAAGGTGGTTCGAAAGAGAAGCATGCCCTCAGTGACAGAGGTGCAGAAATCAATGGCTTAAGAGTAGGTAAAGGCATGTTCCTCTCCAAATGTGAGGTGTGCACCAAAATATAGTGCTGGGGAGCTGCACTGTATCTTGCGGGAGTTATGGTTTATCACTGAGCCATTTAGAAAACATGGAAATTGGCCCTCGTTGCTGATGACCTTGATGCTCTTGATACAGATTGCTCCAAATAAAGTATTTATACAATTAACCAACAGTACCTTTCTTCATAATTGCAGGTTGGAATAATCCTTGGGGGAATTACTGCATAGGTTTGTCTTGTTCGTATACACTTCAATAGATGTTTAGTCATGATCGCTGTTGGAGGCAGGATGTTGCACACAAACCTCTGGTCTGACTCAGTAAGCTGCTGACCTATTTCTCAACTCTCCATTTTCAGGTCCCTGGTTTGACATGTACCTAAAGGCACGTGAACCTGTTGTTTTGAATTTTAATGCATTTATGTCTTTTAATCCTGATCCGAAATCTGAATATAACGATCAGCTCATACGAGCTACGAACATGACTGTTTCTGCTATACGTTTTATGAAGACCTTCAGGGCTGGTTATCTTGAACCAGAGGTTTTTCACCTCAATCCAGAAAAAAGTGACACTCAGATCTTTAAAAAAATTATCCGATTTGTGCCTTCTTCACTTTCTTGGTTTGGTGCCTACATGGTCAACGCATATCCCCTAGATATGTCTCAGTACTTCAGGCTTTTCAATTCTACACGGCTGCCTAAACTCAACAGAGATGAGCTTTATACGGATGAAACGGCAAAACATTTACTGGTGCTGAGAAATGGGAATTTTTATATATTTGATGTTATTGATAGAGATGGAAATATGTTGAAACCTTCAGAAATACAAGCACACTTGAAATACATCCTTAGCGACAACAGTCCAGCCCCGGCCTTCCCTCTTGGCTACCTCTCCAGTGAAAACCGAGATACATGGGCATTGCTGAGAAAGAATCTACTGGATAATGGCAATGAAGAAGCTCTTCAAAAAGTAGACTCTGCTTTGTTTTGTTTGAGTTTAGATGATTTTCCCATTAAAGACTTTGTGCACTTGTCCCACACTATGTTGCATGGAGATGGTGCTAACCGCTGGTATGACAAATCCTTTAATCTTATCATAGCTAAGGATGGCACTGCAGGAGTTAATTTTGAACATTCCTGGGGAGATGGTGTGGCTGTGCTCAGGTTCCAGAATGAGGTTTTTAAAGATAGCACCAAGGCACCAGCCATCAGCCCCCAGTCCCAGCCTGCTTCAGTAGACTCTTCTAGAGCAGTGCAGAAACTTGACTTCAAGCTGAATGATGCCTTAAAAGCAGGAATTACCAAAGCCAAACAGAAATTTGATGCCAGTGTAGAAGCACTGTCTCTTAATCTGATTCAATTCCACGAAGGCGGTAAGGACTTTCTAAAGCAGAAGAAGGTGAGCCCGGATGCGGTGGCTCAGCTTGCCTTCCAGATGGCTTTCCTTCGACAGTACAATCAGACTGTTGCTACATATGAGTCTTGTAGTACAGCAGCTTTCAAACATGGTCGTACAGAAACTATACGTCCTGCCTCCATCCATACAAAGAAATGTTCGGAAGCTTTTGTCAGGGAACTGTCCAAACATAGCACAGAAGAGCTTCAGAAGTTGATAGTGGAGTGCTCAAAATACCACGGCCGTCTGACAAAAGAAGCTGCTATGGGTAAGTAGGAATATATCAAACACTTGCTTTTGCACTAAAATGTCTATTAAGTAAACATTTACTTCACAAGTAAATAATTTCATTTTGATGGAGGTCTAATAATGTAAACTTCACAAAAGCAGAAGGCTGCAGTTCTCTAAGGCTCGTTTCGTGGCTCATTTCGTGATGGAGGAGAATGCCTCTGTGCTTCCCACTTCACTGTTAATGTGTTGAGAATTTTTTGTATTTCAGTTTTTGCCTTTATAGCAGCTGGGCTATGTGAAGATTTGATAAATACTTGGTCTATGTTGTACTCCCCACGGCAACCAAGAACTTTGGCTTTGTGTCTAAGGAGTTACTATTTTATCCCTGCAGGGTACAAAGGCTTTAACTACTTCCAAATCAAACCGATTCTTTGGCTGTGCTACTCCTGGTATTTTTCTGAATGCTTTCTTTTGAATTGTCCTTCCCAGAAGCATAACTTGTATTGTTTCAGTAAAATTGACTGTTGAATGTTACCCCGTAGAGTATAAAATTTGCCTTCTTTTGTTGATTAAAGATCCTCTTCCTCTTTAGATTTATAAATTTTAGGAAAGCCTGTCTCTGTTTTAAACAACCAGTATATGTTCAGATAAATAGTTAATCAAAGAATGCTATGTATTATTAAAATTGTCTGTTAACATTTCACTTTTGTTTACTATCATGATTCCTGGTGGAGGCTAGCAGTAAACCAGCAAGCCTTCTATTCCCTAGGATACGTGCAGGAAAAGTGCAGAATGTTGGGGTTCTGAAAAATGATTCCTGCTAATACAAAAATAAACCCCAGTTCTGAGAACCTCCTCTTTTGTGGCTGAAAAACGATGTGATGTCAAAATAAGTGAGTTTACTTCCCACAAAAATTAGTCATTTCTCTAATACTTGCTATTTTATTTAAACAGGTCAGGGATTCGACCGACATCTCTTTGGCTTGCGCTATTTAGCCTTATCCAAAGGTACTGCGCTACCTGATTTCTATCAAGACCAAGCCTATGCTCGGCTAAATCACAACATCATTTCTACAAGCACGCTGATTAGCCCAGCTGTGCAGTTAGGAGGGTTTGGCCCAGTGGTGCCCGATGGCTTTGGAGTAGGATATCAGGTACATGATGGCTGGATAGGTTGTAATGTTTCCTCTTACCCAACTAGGAACGGTAAAGAATTCCTTCAGTGTATATACAAGTCACTAGAGGATATCTTTAATGTTTTAAAGGGCAAGAAGATCGGTAGTTAGACATACAAATGTCAGTTGCAGTACAAAATGCAGACTGTGTCCAGCTGGCATACTAATCAGTGTTCAATGTGGCTGAGACTGCCCAGCTTAATTGGCTTCATTTATCTTCATTGAACTTGAATACTGTTAGATTGACAATGAAATTTATATCTATTTTAAAAAAATCAAGTTCAGACCTTGAATACGTGTTTCAGGAAATACAGACATTCACAATGTCAAAATTAACTAACAGATCCATCTGTTCCAACAGATCCATGTGTTCTTAAAACACATTATTTAAAATAAAAAGCATTGTTACCGACTTCATGAGCTAGACAACAGCACTGTGATACCAGTCTTAAACTGTTGAAAAAAAAAAAAAGCAATAATTTTAAATATGAAGGAGTGGTTACATTTGCACTCTTGCAGTAAGCTTGATTATTGTCACACTTTTTGTCTTTGAACTTGAATCGATATCGGAACTGATTGTGCCTCAGCTGCTTGAAGCCTTCCCACTGTAACAGCTTTCTGAGAAACAAAAAATAGAAGTGGGCGGCTTTAAGTGACCTGCGATCACCAACTGTGTTGCTAAATTGACTGGAAAAGACTGTATTGTAATAAAGCTGTCTATTAATAACCACAAAGTTCTTTTATTGCCATATCAAAATTGTACAGTATGGGTAGTCCCTTTATCAGTAGCTCATGTTTCTTTTAAAGCTTGAAAAGAATATTGCTGAAAGCATTCTGCAGTGTTGACTCTCCCCTTCCATACGTGAAGTCTGTCCAATAATCTGCTTTTGTTTTGCTACGTAAAGCTGTGCTCTTGTGCCTTAAAAAAGAAAAATCACCGAACTTTATCTTTTGGGGTTCTCTCTTTCCAAACTTCCTCTTACTGTGGAAAAGTAACCTCAACAGAACGTTTTCCCATTTCCTCCTTGTTCTATCAGCTAGCACTTTTCATGTTATTTATTGTAGCAGATGACAGAGTCTTAGTGCCTAGAGCTGTGTCTTTAATGCACTGGGGCTTGTTGCAGAAATTGCAAAGACTAAGACTTACCAGGACGCTCTGAAGGATTCCAGGAGAGCTTGAGCGCAGACATGAGTAAAACTTCGCGATGCTGTGAATGCGAGATGAAACTGATGCAGACAAGTTCCGTATGTGCTGTTCCCAGCTGGGACTTTGCCAGGTAAAGAGGGTGATAGCAAAAGGGGAAGGGCCTTTGTCGGTCCAGAAGCCAAAGGTGCTCAAAGTTGCTGGGATTACAGCACAGATGCCCTTTGCATGCGATACCCCTTTTTGCACAAAACTCGTTGTGGTGTGTACAGCTTGAACTCCTCTGCCTTTTAAACCCTCGACTTCCACTCCTTTTCTTTTGGGAAGATGAGTCTGTCTTGGGAGCTGAGTAGCGCAGCAGTGCTTGCCTCTGCAGCTCTGTGTAAAACTAACACAGCTCCTGTCTTTCAGCACAGCCCGCTGTGTCCTGGACAACCAAATCTATTAGCAGAACATAAAGTCTGAGCACGTTGGTTGGATGTGACAGATCAGGTTCAGAGGCTCAGAAACCTGCTTGCCTTTACTCTTGCTTTGGATATCTCAGCTTCCAGGTTCTCCCAGTGTTGTTTTTTCTTTATCACAGTAAGTGTAAGCAATGCCCTATCTTGAAGTATGAACTGCAGATGCTAGGAAGGGGAGAGGCTTGCTTTAAATATGTAAGTCCACAGGCTGTTCCTAGTCAGGGCTGTTACCTCTGCAGCCTGTAATGTGCTTTTCTAGTTTTCAGTTGAAAAGGATTATTTTAAAACTTACTTTAAAACTTACCATGATTATTCTTGCTCATTTAAACAAAGAAAGGAGGGTGACCATTTGGTAGGGATGAAGGAAATAATCAGACCAAAAGTCTTTAAATGAAATTCACTAAAGAAGGTTTTTGGGTTTGTGTTTTTGGTTGGTTGTTGTTTTCTTTAAAACACCTGGCAAGACTGTGAGTGCACTTGCCAAGGAGTAGAAGATCTGTCTTCAACTAGAAATGAGTGAAGTTTACTTACTGACACACTCAGAAAGATAACTTAATTTTCAGAAGATTGTAACAGCTATGTATAAGTGTCAATAGCGGTCAAGCTTAGTAAGTGTTCTCGGTACACTCACCTCGGTGTCTTTACTGGAACTGACCGAAAGCTATTAAAGACGTACCTTTTCACTTCCAACAGTTAACACAGTCCCTTTACTAATACTTGTGGCTGTTTCCTCATGATAGGAGCGGTGAGTGAAAAGATTTTTTTGCTTATGTTAGAGAATCAAATGTGGGTTCTCCTGGGGATAGGCTATTAAAAACCTTAAGGCAGTAAGTTGTCTTAAGTAGTTACTCTAAGTAGTTACTGTTGATACAGTAGTTAAGCTACAGTCCCTCACAACCATATATATTCAAAAAAACAACATTAAGAAAATGGCACACTTCAGTCAAACGTATATACTCTTTTCAGTTTGCACTGAGGGCATCTCAAAGTGCTCTGTGGAAATATTTTATTAGGACATCCTGGGGACAGTGAGTACAACTTAGGTTTCCATTTCTGAAGAACAGCCACGTAAAAAGTATCTCTGAGGAGACAGAGTCTCTGATGGTTACAGCTCCTTCAGCAATGAACAGGTCAGTATTTATTAGGGGTCTGAACTTCAGCATTTTACAAATTTATGGGTAACTTCATAGATTCCAACAGATTCCTTTGTTTTTTCGTCATAGTCATTCCAATCCTATAGGAAATAAGATTTCACATTATCAGTCACAGAAGATAGAATGCAATAGTGTCTAAATCACAGACTGGAATTCAAACTGAAACTAAGCCTTGCTCAAAGTTTGGGTCTTAGATTTCTGTGGAAAGCACTGTGCAGTCAGTAAGCTAAGTTCTGGTATCCGAGAGAAGCAGGAGCACTGACCTGAAATTAAATAAGCTTCAGTCTCAGTGTTTGTACTTAATAATTTTTTTTTTCATATGTAGTCCACAGCCTGTAGTGGACAAGACAGCTACCACGGCAGACGAAAGGATTATCTATCATTTACAATACCCTCGTCAGGTGGGTAAGCAGACAAGCAGATCCCTGCCAAGTAGGATTCCAGGGAACAGATTTGACCTTGAGATTCTTGCTCACAGCCAAGGAAGATTTGCAATGCTGGAGTCATTATCCTGAGCTTTGGAGGACAGTGTCTTTATATTACTTTTTAATATCTCTGCGCACAGGAAGAAGTGCAGGCGTATTCCTAGAAAAATCAGTTCCCCACTCTGAATAACCCCAGCCATTTAGTATTCCAAGTGTTTGCTCACTGGAATTCCCGAGTGACTTAAAAGAAAAGTTGCATTTCTACCTTTGTCAGCTGCAAAGCTATAAAAGGCGCACTTCTCAAATGACGCTGTTAGTAATGCTGGTTGTTCACAGTCAATTTAGTTTCTCCAGCTATGACCTTCCCGTGCCTACATGAAAGAGCAAAACTAGTCTCCTGCATGTGCAGGGTGTGTATTTTGGACTAGTGACTTAGGGAAAGAAAGGTAGATAGTTAGATTTACTATTGAAACTAAGACACATACCTTTTCTAACAAGTTTATGTCATTAAAAGGTGTGCCAGATTCTGCACCTTCAGCGACAAACCCTCCCTGTGAACACATTTGCAGTAAGGTTTTAAGAATAAATTGTACCAAGAAAATAATAAATATGATCATTGAAACAGTAACTCAGCACAAACTTTTATTGTATTTCTTTTAAATTAGGTAGAAAGAATGGTCCAGCTCTTTCCTGGTTAAGGGTCAGTATAAGGTTGTGAACCTGTGTGTGAATTGGGTAAATTCAATCTAAGCAACCACGGAGTAAAATGAGGGAACGCTGCTCCTCTACTTTTCCTGACAAAAATGTATTTCCAAGAATTCTGGATAATGTTAAATCTGAGTTTCAAAGTTCACATAGCAGCATCCAACTACTAATAGCTTTCATTTGTGTTCACAATCCAGATAGGCATTATGTATGAAATAGCTTCATAATAAACTTACACTGCAAGAAATTAATAGAAAGAAAATGTGGAAGAAAGTTAATAGTTTTGGCTTAAGTATTGTCAGAATCCAAGACACTCTAGAGAAGGAACAGCCTGTATTGGATTTATGTGCAGAAGTGACTAGCAAGCTTTCCGTGAAAGGAGGATCAGCTGGCTGAATGAAGGGATTAGGACACCCAAACAGTCATTTCTAAGGGAAGAGTTCTTCACTGGTGTTAGTCGTCGTTTTTAAAGACTTGAAAGAAAGCATAGCACTAAGAAGGAAGTAGCGTATCAGTGAGATATACCACAAGAGCAAGGTGTTCTGTCTTCTATTGGAACAGCTCTCTCCTTTTAGGGTTCACAGTTATCAAGCTGTAAATTAAGTTTTATTAGTTTTAAAAGTAAATTTAAAAATCTCAGCTGCCTCTGTAGCGTACAGGAAGGTTTCTTACATTGCCATTTCTGACTACAGAATTTTAGTAAGAAGAGGCTAAAAAGCAAAGGTAGCTTCTTCCTTTGCAAGGGATCTACACTTGCATTTTTTGATAAAGAAATCCCCACTGGTGCCAGTCAGACATCTAACTGTGTAAGAATGTGTGAAGTAAGCCACGTGATTTTAAAATATTTTGGGATTTGAATGGAAGGTTAAGCACTTGGGAGTTAAACCACGGAGTGTGGCAGACGTAACAACAGGAGAGCTATCTGCAAGGCACAGTGCGAATGTGGCCTTTATGTAATTCTCAGCAGCCCATCTCAGGGGAACTGCTTGGGGTGCAGAAGAAGGTCAGCATCGTGGGACAAAAATGCAGAGCTGCAGTACAGAACAAACACTAGAAAAATAAAAGAAGACTTGCTTTTGCCACCTGGAGATATTCAGCAGCCCTCCAAGGAACAAGAAGCCATGTGACTGGAATTACAAGCTTCTCTGCCAGACACTCGGCGGAACTTCTGTTCTGGCAGCTCTGTCATCAGTGCAGAGATTCGGTGAATCTCTGCAGCAGGGAGCTGGGACCGGCGGGGACTTGTTGGCCCCAGCTGACTGCTGAAGGACCAACAGCTAAAGCATAAGCACACCCCGAAGAAGCAAAAATGCCTACTGACTTCTCAACGTGTTAGTTACCAGTGAAGTTATTGGTTGTGCCACAAACCAAAGAAGCTTAAGAAGGTTTAAAAGAGACTTTGTAAAGAAACCTCCATGTTCTAGTTGAAGCATTCACTTGAGGGACGAGGACAAGAAAGAAGCTGAACTATCCTCAAGTAAAACAAAAAATTATATATCAGATTTGCAGTACACGTACCTACTTAAGCACATTAAACAAGAAACGTAAGTAATTGGGGGCAAAAAAATTGTCCTTGCCCATTATTAAGACACACAAGTACCTAGACTGAATTTGTTGTTGCTGCTACTAGGCAGGAAAAAAAGGTTTCTGTCAGAGAATCAAAGGATACTTCCTCCTCTTTCAAATGTTTTTTCTGAGAAAACTACTATAATTTAAATAAGACATGCATGCATTAAGCCACTCTAAATTGACTTAAGGTATGGTTGTATTATGTCTATCAAAAAATACAAAGAAAATACAGTAATGCTATGGCCAATCCTGTTTGGTGCTAATCAAAAGCCAGACCTAAGGTTGTGGAGAAGGCAGGCTGGCTTGGATCATGTCAAGTATAAAGCAGTTTACAGAATTATTTGGAACTGCAGAAATATATATATTTAGGCATCAGAAACTTCAGTGAAATATCTGCTCAGGGATTCAAGTGTGCTTTCCAAAAGAGCGCACAGACCAAACTTTGAGAACATTAAATTAAAAGCTTTATTACAGCTGTGAAGTCTTTGTACTGCAGATTAAAATTGACAGCTAGGATGCAGAGCTATAAACATTTTGTAGTCTCATAGATTTTTTTCTTGAAGTGCAAGTTCCTAGGTCTGGCTGCAAAGCTTTCAAACAGGAATAAACCAATAACCATTCTGTTCCTCGCAAAGATGGGCTTAGCTTAGATAAATAAAGACTACCTCCTGCAGCACACTGCAGTGGTGATTTTATTTATACCAAATTCTTCGTAGGATCAGCACTTTTTGGTCTGTTTCTTAGCATAGTGTCACAGTCTGAGGGAAGGATAAGACAGGTTTATATTTGTCAGTCTATTTACACCTAATCCAACTGGAATAATAGGTTAAATATAGTAGGGAGTTAGCTTGCATACAGCATGACCATGCACAACCAAATGAATGGCTGAAGACTGGCTTGGCCCTGAAGAAATCCTTTAACTTGAACCTTGAGGTTTGCTTTGCAACAGTCTTTAGCTGCTGTTGATCTTCAGTCTCTGTCTGATCAAGAGTCGAATGGAAAAATGTCAATATTCATTTCCTATGGCTTTGGTGTGTCAAAGCTCAAAGACAATACGATTTTTTGAGAGGCCATATCCTGAAAACTGTTCATAACCTGAACTTCTTTTACTCTCTGTAACATACCGAGAAGCAAAGTGGCACTCTCCTGCACATGGCTATCCAAAGAGGCACTCCTGCAGTTCCCCCTCAGGAAAGACTCCCTTCTGCAATAACCTGAGCAATGAAGACCTTTCAAGTGAGTTCAGATGAGCAGTGCTGAGGCACCTGTAAGGCAATTCGAACACAACTCCAAGGTGTGTTTAATTTTCGATTTGACTGCCACAAAGAATACCAGAGTTCTTAGTGTTCGCTGCTTATGGGTGGGTTTTTCTTTTTCTTTTCTGAGTCAAATAAAGTAAAAGAAAGAACTGTGGAGAGGGTGGAAAACTGGGGAGGTCTAGGACGTTCCAGGAGGAGCAGTACCATTTCCAATAGTGTGCATTTTATCACTCTCGAGTCTATAAGAAGTGCTCTTAAAAACTGAGAAACAAATCACAACTAGGAACTCACCTGTGGCTGGAAGTCAACCGGTTCCAGGCCTCGGCATTCAAACTCCACTATTGTTTTGAATTTCTCGCTGTCTTCAGCCTACAATTGAGTCAGAATACCATTAGTTTTCATCTAACAGAGAAAGACAGTGATAAGCATTAGTCTAGGAATAAACTGCTTTAAAGGCAGTACTATCAACTGATGTCCCCAGTGACAGCAAAATTCTAGGACTCATTTAATAGGTGATAATTAACTAGAATTCCTTAATCTGCCACAAGGAAGCCTTCAAAAGGAAACTAATATGGGCATTGTATGATTGCCTCTAATTTCAGTGATACAATTTTGTGTTTTACATATGAAATGTGTCACGGATGATTCTACATTTGAGACTGCATGCAGGAGTCTACAGGAGACAATTTTCTGTCAGAGGAGAATACCAGCTTTTTGTGTTCTTGGAAGAGGCATGTGATGATAAAGCAAAACCTAAAAATATTATTAATATTTATCTTTCACTTGTTATATAGAAAACAAACTTACATTGTAAGGTTTGATTGTCTGACTTAAAATATCTAAAAAAAAAAGAAGGTAAAAGTGAGTGGCATTACGTCTTCAGTTTTATGCAGCACAAACCAAGCACCACCTTCTTCTTTCAAAGAAATTCCCTTATACAAAGTAAGAGAAACAAAGTAACCAAGCAGTTCCTGCTGTTGGCCCTAAATTCCTGAGAAGTTTACATTGCACCATTTTGTTACCTGCCAATGCAAAAAAAAAAATTGCATGCTTTTGTAAAATGACAATACGGATATGAGTTTTGTTCCTGAAGAAACCCGAACTCTCCAGGAGGCCCTGCTGTCTACTTCATGAGCATTATGACAAGTAAGTACCTGTTGTAAACTCAAGCACCAACGTACAAGGAAAAAAATCCCTGCTGAATATTCTTTACAACACCATCAAGCAAAAATGGGGACTAAAAAATAAACTTAGGAGAGAAAGTGTAAAATGGATGATGCCTCTGAAATTTCTAAGCACATACCAACGGAGTTCTCCCTGCAGCACAGCTTGCATTTCTGCACCATGGTGGCACTTCCTCTGCCTCCTTTCAGGGGAGCACTGTCCTAAAAACCACGGCAACAGAGACATCGTTCTTAACTGCGCTCTGGCTGAGCCACTGGAGTGGTTTTACAGCAACCGTCTTTAACTTTTTAAAAATACTGCAGTGAGAAGGCTTTTGTTAAACTAGAGAGATCTATAATTCAGAAAGCTGTGATTGCAAAGAATAATTCTGTTCTGTATTTAAAATGGTGAATGATGGATAGTTATGTCTTGTCCACATAGGCATGTTCCATTAATTCCTCAAAACAGATTCTTACCATTCAGTAGTATGCAACAAAAAGGGATGATTATTCCTAAGAACACAATTTTATCCTGCATTTTCAGTTTCCAAATGCTAATTTAGCACGCTTAACTCAACTCAAATTACCTGAACTTCTCCAAAAAGATTCCATCAACATCAGAGAAGTATGCTACAGGCACACCCTTATTCTGATAACACTTCAAAATTTGTTTTCAAATTACATTTTTACAGAAAGGCAGCTTTACTAAGCAGTAAATACTTTAAAATAAATACTTTGTAAATACTTTGTCACCAACAGTCACCATTCCAATGGCATGTCAATTAACAGTCTCCAAATATTTATTTTACTATGGAATTAATTTCCTGAATGCATGTAGCTATTAAAATACTATCGCATCTCAAGTGCAAGTCGTCACATCCCTGACACTAATATCCCGTGCATGTAAGAGGCAGGTGTGTTTTCTCATTTTTGTTCTGATGCAGGTTACAGCAGGGAGACATACCATCAATCGCAGACACTGCCATTTCTCAGAAACTTCACCACAGTTCCCACATTTCAGCTGAAAAATGAACATAAATCAGAGAATTTAAAGCTGACACTCATCTGGGATTAAAAAATTGAAGAAGCTGATGCAAGCCCTCCAGAGTCACAAACCCCACTGGTTCACAGCTGAGAGGAGCCGGAGGCACAATTGTAGAATCATGGAATGGTTTGGGTTGGAAGGGACCTTTAGAGGCCATCAACCCCACCCCCCTGCAGTGAGCAGCTAGACCACGTTGCTCAGAGCCCTGTCATACCCGGCCTTGAATGTCTCCAGGGATGGGGCATCTACCACCTCTCTGGGCAACCTGTGCCAGGGTTTCACCACTGTCGTTGTAAAAAACTTCGTGTTTATCAGTCAGGGTATCTTTGTTCATCCGTCTGTCCCGACAGGCCCGTGAGCTGACCCGACCGCTGCCGCAGAGGAGCTGCCCTTCGGCGCCTTGGATGGAAAACGCGTTAACAAAGCACGGTCACAAAATAAAAGACGGGAGCAACGCATCTCACCGTTCACCGGGTCAGCTGCCGGTGGACACTGGACTGCCAGCCGCCTGGCCAGCGGAGGCACCGACCAGCGCTCGCACTCCAGCCTCTCCAGTAACAAACGCACGTGTCTGTACTTCTGCCGCCGCTCCCGCAGCAGCCCGCTGCACGCAGCGGGGAAAGCCACGCCGCTGTGGAAGGGGCAGCAGCGGCCCTGCCGCCCGGCGCCCCGCCGGACCGCCCGCAGCCCCGCTGCCGCGCCCCGC
>Ga0065711_1042865_pt1 | contig 15087 bp, 7 predicted proteins | sample Hoacrofraction12_FD_59098 | JGI IMG/M metagenome (GOLD analysis project Ga0065711, IMG submission 59098) | Hoatzin crop microbial communities from Cojedes, Venezuela - Epithelial fraction 12 v2 (version 2) | ecosystem: Host-associated > Birds > Digestive system > Esophagus > Crop | place... | reverse complement strand
CAGGCAAAATGGACAGCTGTTTAATTTCTTCCGTCTCCAAAGCAGCTATGCCAAAAGCCCACCGATACCCCTTTGGGTCCTTGAAATACCCTCTCCTAAGATAGTCTATATCAAGGATGCATGGAGCCTCGGGGCCAGTTACAATGGTGTGCTTCTGCCACTCCTGCCCAGTGAGGCTCACTTCAGCCTCCAATACACTCAGCTCTTGGGATCCCCCTGTCACTCCAGAAATACAAATGGACTCTGACCCTTTGAACTCTGATGGCATTAAAGTACACTGTGCACCAGTGTCCACTAGAGCTTTATACTCTTGTGGACCTGACGTGCCAGGCCACCGAACCCACACCGTCCAATAAACGTGGTTGTCCCTTTCCTCCACCTGGCTGGAGGCAGGGCCCTTCTAATCCTGGTCAGAGAATTTGCTGCTCACCTGCTGTAAAAATGACTTGGAGGTCCCTTCAAGAGGATCAGAAGCAAGATCAAACTGTCTACTTGGTCTGGAGAGCTGACTGCTGGAAACTGGAGCAGCATTTTTCCTAACAGAATGTGCTTTTGTGATTGTTTTACCTTGCAGTTCACGCACTCATGCCTCTAGACTTCAGGTAGGTTTTCCGTCCTGCTTCCTCATGTCCTCTCCATGGTCACGCAGGTAAAACCACAGGGTGCCCTGTGGTGTATAGCCTTTGTATCCTCTCTCCTGAGCAGAGAAAAGCCTGCCCCTAATAGCTGAGATGCTACCCCATACAGGTGGGGAGTAGGACATATTCTCTTTGATTTGCTGGACTTCCCGGGACAATTTCTCCACAGCTGAGACGAGGGAGAAAGACAGACTTTCTTCATACTGCCAGAGTTGGACAGCGACCTCATCCACCATTGGTGCCTCTTCACCTTTCCAGTCTATTACTGCCAGTGAGCTGGCATATGAGGATGGTGCGCTCCGTACAAGCTTCCTCCACATGGGTCGTGTGCACTGGACTTCATCTGGGTCTGTGGGTAACTGTTCATCATCTGGTTCATAGTAAACCAGCTCCTGTAGGGCTAACTCCTTCAAGTACTGAATACCCCTTTCCATATTGGTCCACTTGCCAGGATAGCATACAAAATCGTCACTGAAGGGGTACCTCTCCCTCATGCTTGACAGAAGTCTCCTCCAGAGGCTGAGGACTTGTGCCTTTTTCCCAATTGCCTTATCAATGCCCCCTTCCCTGGCCAGGGACCCCAGCTTCTTGGCTTCTCTGTCCTCTACTTTCAAACTGCTGGCCCCGTTATCCCAGCACCGCAGCAGCCAGGTGATAATGTGCTTGCCTGGGGCAGCTGAAATATTTCTGCATATCTCGCAGCTCACTCAGGGACAGTGACCGGGTGATCCTCTGTCTCTACCTCCTTCTTCTGCTCCTGAGATGGCCCTGGCTCATTGTCATCCTTCATGGGGTGAACTGGTTTCTTTGCGTATTTCTTTCTCTGTATAGGGGCAACTGATACCAGCACGGGTTGGTTTTCGAGCTCAGCCCTGGTGTATGCTGCTGGAGCTGGAGCAGCCGCTGTGCCCACCATGGGGGCTGGGCCAGGGGCAGCCACGGTGCTGGCCAGAGTGGCTGCAGAGCCGGTTGGGGGGGCAGGGGAAGCCACGGTGCCTGTTGCTTTGTTTCCCCCCCTTCCCTTTAGAGCACTGAACAGTGTTGAACAGGGCTCGGTAGGCACGGGCCAGACCCCAGCACGCTGCAGTGATTTGTGTCTCCCTGGAAGTCCTGGGATAGAGGCATGCTTCTTCCAAACATTCTACCAGTTGGTCAGGGTTCTAGCCTTGTTCAGGGGTGAAGTTCCAAAACACTGGGGATGCACGCCATCCTAGGCAATTGCCCATGCCATCCCACACACTCAGCCAGTCATAGCTATCCAGCCTCAGGGCAGATCTCTGCACGATGTTTTTAACTACTTGTTTAACCCTAAACAAGACCTGAAACCCATTCAGGAGACAGATCAATAGGATTGTGCTGGCCTGAGCATCCCATAGATACTGGAAATTCTCAAAAGCTGTTACGACCAGCTTGAAGGAGAGAGGAGGGGTGAAAGAGTGGGGGAAAGCATCCCCTTCAGTTTTCCCCATAGAGTGGGTTTGATTGTTAATAAATTCTGAGAGATAGCACCTGTGGTATGGAAATGACCGCAGTGCTACACACAAATACCATATCATAAGTTGATATTACACAGTACAGCAAAATTGTCATCCTGTTCCTTTTCCCAGAGGTAACGAACAACACTGCAGTAAACACATACTGCAAGTAAGGGTTTACATACCACAGCCATGTGAGCAAGGATAGAAGCATTTTGACTGGCGACTATTTAACTAATACGATAAATACATATAACAAATTATAAGAAATTTGTTTTAACACACTCTGCTCAGCCCTGAACCTGTTATTCTTGCCCCACATTGGGTGCCAATTAATTGTTATAGTTTTGGCCTGTGGCCAGCAGCAATGGGCTACGCGGTCACTCTGTCCCCCCTACCCTGCTGGGGTGGGGAGAAGAATGGAAAGAAAAAGGCAAAAACTCGTGGGTCGGGATAAGGGCAGTTTAACAGAACAGCAAACGAAGAGAACAGTAACAGCAACGATACTGATAAGGAGAATATACAAAACAAATAGCGAAATGGACAGAGCAACTCTCACCGCCCAATGTCCCACGCGCTCTTGAGCTGCAACTCCTCTTCCCCCTGACCAGCTTCCCCACGCCGGAACCCAGCATGACAGCACGTGGTATTGAATACCTTGTTTGTTTGGCCAGGTTGGGTCAGCTGACCCAGTTGTTTCCCCTCCTGGGCTCTGGTGAAAATTAACCTTGTCGAGGCCGAACCCAGGACACCTTCTACGATGGGGTTACAGTGTTGGCTGATGATGGAAGAGCACCTGATATCGTCTACCTGGACTTGTGCAAAGCATTTGACACTGTCCTGCACAACATCCCTGTTCTCTAAATTGAAGAGACATGGATTTAACAGATGGGCCGCTTGGTGGATGAGGAATTGGTTGGATGGTCACACTTAAAGACTTACTGTCAATGGCTTGATGTCCAGGTGGAGACCTTTGACAAGTGGTACTCCTCAGCGGTTGATATTGGGAGTGGCACTGTTTAACATCTTTGTTGGTGACACGGACAGTAGGATTGAGGACACCCTCAGCAAGTTTGTTGATGACACCAAGCTGTGTGTTGTGGTCGACATGCTGGAGAGAAGGGAAGCCATCCAGAGGGACCTTGACAATCTTGAGAGATGGGCTTGTGCGAACCTCCTGAAGTTCAACAAGGCCAAGTGCAACGTCCTGCACATGGGTTGGGGCAACCCCTGGTATCAATACATGCTAGAGGATGAAGGAATTGAGAGCAGCCCTGAGGAGACGGACTTGGGGGTGTTGGTTGACGAGAAGCTCAATGTGACCCAGCAGTGTGCACCTGCAGCCCTGAAGGCCAACTGTCTCCTGGGCTGCATCCCCAGCAGCGTGGCCAGCAAGTCAAGGGAGGGGATTCTGCCCCTCTGCTCCGCTCTGGTGAGACCCCCCCGGAAGTCCTGTGTCCAGCTCTGGAGCCCTCAGCACAGGAGAGACATGGACCTGTCGGAGCGGGGCCAGAGGAGGCCACAAAAATGATCCAAAGGCCGGAACTCCTCTGCTGTGAGGAAAGGCTGAGGGAGTTGGGGCTGTTCAGCTTGGAGAAGAGACGACTCTGTGAAGACTTTATGGCAACCTTCCAGTACCTAAAGGGGCCTACAAGAAAGCAGGAGAGGGATTTTTTACAAGGGCATGTAGTGACAGGACAAGGGGTAATGGCTTTAGACTAAAAGAGGGTAGATTTAGATTAGATATACGAAAGAACATCTTTACCGTGAGGGCAGTGAGGCCCTGGCCCAGGCTGCCCAGAGAAGCTGTGGCTGCCCCCTCCCTGCCAGTGTTGAAGGCCAAGCTGGACGGGGGCTTTGAAGCAACCTGGTCTGGTGGAAGGTGTCCCTGCCCATGGCAGGGGGTTTGGAACTAGATATTATTTAAAGTGCCTTCCAACCCAAACCAGTCAATGATTCCCTGATGTGCTGGTCATCAGAAGTTTTGCTGAGATTAGCATGCCAGCTCTTGCATTTTATCATCACCTACAGTATGTGCTGAATTATTTCTGTGATATAGGCTACTTTGGGCATTCAGCACATATAAACCTATAATTAGTCCTTCTAACAGAAAGCACTGTCCTGTCCCTACTAATCTGCTGATCTTCATGCGTAACAGTGCACTCTATCCATTGTTACAGTATCTCCACTGACATAACACACACTGGCTTATGAAAAGGAAGTAGGGTCTGCAAAGCTTGCACAGTGGTCCACAGTTTTGACCAATTCCTTCTGATGTTTAAAAATAAGCACTGTGTGAATGCAAATTTATTAGTTTCAAAAACATCACCCTCCCCAAAGCACAGGAAACAGGATGCAGCTGTTGCTTTTTGATTTGAATTGCAGTCAATTAATGTTAATGATTGGTATATTTGAACCAGTCTCATGATTTGAATAAAAGATTAGTCTAATTTTTTATTTTCATGTGTACATGATAGCAATTAAACATTGTTGCTTGTGTAATCCATTGCTATACTCTATGACATTAAGAAACTGGAATATTTGACCTTTGCTACAGCAAATGATCAAATATATATGCAGTATAATTACTGCAGAAAGTTAAATTTGAATATTTTACCAGCTTTCTCTTTAATTTCAATAATTCATGGTAGATGCACAACTTAGTACTGTACTTTAATACATCTTTCTTTTCCTTACCATTGATTGGTTCATGAACAGTTGCTATTTATTATTTATTTTGAAAGCTTTTCTCAGAAACCCCAGGAGACGGATCTTGTATCCATTCCTCAAGGCAAATAGTAATATCAAATACTGCAATAATAATAAAAAAGCGATAGTGTTTTGAGCAAAGACTGAAAACAAAAGGCAAGTTGTAGATTGCTTGCTTTTTACTGACTAAATAATGATGATTTAATAAACTCTATAGAACATAATATTATAATAATTTTATTTTAGAAGGTGGATTAATAGGCACAGAGAATAAAGTCTGAAGAAAGGTCAACAGCAGCACAAATTACTCAGCTGGTGTCTCAGTCCATTCAGTGGAGCTTTCTGGCAGAAGGATCTCAAAGCCCATTCATTTATTCACTTCAATTCGACTTTGATCCCTAGTTTTTGGAGAGAGTTTGCAGTTGCCTCTGCTCTCACCTGGACTTTAATAGAGCCTCATGAAACAGCAACAGGTCTAGGTAACCTCAGTGTGAATTTATTTTGCAGGCTCTGCTGACTCTCACTTACCCCTGTTTCTTACCTAACTTTTCTGCCTGGCTGACTCACTCAGGCACCGATTCGCCCAATTTCAGGGCTGAAAGTTTGGCTCATCTTCCTTCCTCATTTCTGGATTATTGCATCCCAGCCTTACGATTGCCCTGTTTCTTTTTAACTTCTTCATTTTTCATTAAAACAAACAAATAAACCAAAACCACAGAGAAAAAAAGGAAACAAAAAAGCCCAACTTTATATTTTGGATACAACTAAGACCTGCTGAGATGAGTTACAGTAATGACTGACTGAGTAAATTTGTTTTAGACTTCAGTTCTGCCAGGGTTGCACTTACTTTGAAGCAGGCAAAAACTGTCAGCTGTCTTGCTATGTTTTCTGGACTTCTGGCAGTCGTAGAAAAAAATATTTAAACATCAGTGAATCCTGAAACTTGATATTAATACTACCAAGTTAGCTATTTGGTTTGTTTTTACCAGAAAGCTAAACCATCACCACTATTCCAGTGACTGTTCTCCCTGTTTGCCTCCACCTGCAGTGTTCCTACTTCTTTTCCAAAGGACTGACACTCCCTTCCCCCTTATCTTCTCATCTCTCCATCTATTTTATCCTTTTTTCTTTATGTGTGAGCCAGACTCCATACAGGTAGATGATTGCTGCTGGTGCTGCTTTTAAGCTAACAAAGTTCTCTTGCCTACCACCTGGCAGCGATTCCCTTTTTTAGCCCAGAGCTATGGTAAGCAGTGAGAAGTGAAAGAATTAGTATCCATTCAGTGCTTTCAGAGCCAGAGAAATACCTGGTTTTATATAGCTGCAAACCTACAGCTGCGTGAGCAGATAATAAACTACAGCTCTTCCTTCAAAACCATGACAGTTTTCTCAAAAATGGGGTCCGGGTACACAGGTGAGCTCAAACACAAAAACTGAGCTACTGACCTACTCGGGCAAAATACCTACTCCCGAAAATTTTTTGACGTGGTCTCCAAGAACATCCTTGTATCCAAGTTGGGATGTTATACTCCAAATGGATGGACTACCAGCTGGGTGAAAAGCTGTCTGCATCGCTGGGCTCAAAGAGTTAATGGCTTGTACTCTACCGAGAGGCTCATTCCAAGTGGAGGACTGCAAGGGTTTGTACTGGGACATGCTCTGTTTGGTATCAGCAGCCTAAAGGAGGAGATGGTGGAGTGTGTGTTTGCTATTCTGCAGATGACACCAAGCTGGTGGGGTGCAGTCTGCACACGTGAGGGCAGGGCTGCCATTCAGAGGGATCTAGACAAGCTACAGGAACGGGCTGGCAGAGGGACCTCATGAAATTCAACAAGGACAAATGCAAAGTCCTGCCCCTGGGATGGTCAAATCCCCTGCACTGATCCAGCCTGGGGACGGGCGGGCTGGGCAGCAGCTCTGCGAATGAGGACTTGGGGGTCCTGGCTAATGCTAGGCTGAACACAAGTCTGTGCCCAGCGCAGAGTCGGCAGAACACCAGCTCTGAGCTTTTCCCGTCCTTTGCGGCACAATGTTTTGCAGTCCTCAAGGCTCAAACCATGTCCTATGGAGTTTTAATGCAGCTGCTGGACTTTGCACTGGCATGGCTGAGCCGTGCCCACACGTGGCTTTTTGCTGTTTCTCCCGTGGGGTGACCAACCATGAGGAATGCATTGCAATGAGCAGCTGAGGACAGTAATGTTTTAAACCCCATTGCTTTGACATATTGGGGGTTTCAACATGGGCAAACAAATGTGGAACGTAGACTTGCCTAGTAGCTTATAGTGGTATAATTGATATGCTTTTCATGCAAATGGCCTAAACAAACTAAAAAATAATCAATATCAAGTGATGGTTGCTGTCAGCCCTGTATTTAGCTGTTTTGTGCTTGTGCTTGGTGGATATGCACGTATTTGTAGGTTGGGCTAGATATTCTCTGACTGAAATCATGGCAGTAGTTTGTGAAACATGTATGAAATTAAAATTTTGAATGCATAGAGGGCATAAAAATACGGATGGCTGTGGAGGCTTTGCTATGCAGGACTATGATGTGCATTTCTAAATAGCTGGAAAAGCTCATCAGACCTTGCAAGGGTGAGAAAAAAAAACAGAATCCTTCAATGGCTTTAAAAATCTAAGCAAATCTTTCTGCCTTCTTTCCTCACTGGTGGATTTCCCCTTACCCTAGACTGAGAGCGTTTATAAGGAAGAACTTCAAATTCTTGCTTTAAAGTTTGGCACCATTTTTATCATGTTTGCATGTTATTTGATTCTATCCTTTGCAGGACCAGTGTGGGCAGGATGGATTCTGAGGAGGAAAAACCTGAAAGGCTTCAAGAAAAGGGGGTGGGCCAGGTGTCCAGGAATAGTTTTTATCCTTTTTTCTAAAAATGGAAATATCTTGCTAGCTGTGAGAATCAGATTTGGTTCAGCTTTTTGTTCATTTGAATGAAATCTGGTTTATGAAAATGGGGCATTTGTCACTGGTCTTGCCTTTCCTGTTGCGTTCCCTTCCTGCATTTTGATTTAAAGTAACAAGATCCCAACTGGAAAAGGCAAATGAAAAGAAAGCTGGGGACTCTAGCTGGGCACCGGAGTTTCTTTGAGATGTATAATTCATCTACACACCTTGGTTTTATATACATATGTTCTTTATTTTGTAACAGATGAATGTCTACATCTCATGGTTGTTCCTAGGATGTTTACCTGGGCAATTCAGAATTTTCAGGCAATATTAGGAAAAGGATATGAATTATATTTATAGCCACTTGTATTCATCATGGTATTCATTCTTCAAAGCACGGAAGGGCAGGGCTGCCCACAGTTTGGTAAAGGCTGTGGTGTGTTGCCTACTCTAGTTGTCAGGGACCACTGCCAGACTGGTTAGTCTGGCACTCTGTAAGGGGAAGAGAAATTATTCTACAACCAACATAGTACTGTCTCCATTAGAAGCTGTAATGTTCTTTATTTGTACCGAATTTCATTTGAGGTTTACATGCAACTTTTAAGCACAGGTCAAAACTAGGAAAAGAAACTGAAAGGCTTCATTTGAGATTAAAAGAAAAAAGTGTCTAATTTTTTTCTTATTAAAAGCATTCAGTTCGACTCCTAAATGTGACCAGAATGAATGTTTTGAGATAGAAGATCAGTATGAAAAGTACTTAAAAGCTTAATGTTGTATGCCTTTTCTTACAGGAAATTAAAATGCATGACTGACAGTGAAACTGTTGCACCTGACTGGCCTTACTACAAAACCATTGACAGGATCTTATCCAAAGTGACAGACCACAGCGATGTGAAAATGCACGAAAATCAGCAACCAGGTCCTTCTACATCACAGACGGAGGCCTCACAGTCTCCATCAGCTAAGTCTACACCTCTGTATTTGCCATATAACCAGTTTACGTATGAAGGAAGGGAAGAGTGCTTTGAAGATGAACATTCAGAGAGCTCGTCAAGCTTACTTTCTTACAAGCTGAGGTAGCATCTGTTTTCCCCCTTCTCTTGTATTTCACAGAACGAACCAGATCTGCTACATAAAGGGGACACCCTAGCACATTTTTCTCTAATAGCTGTTTGATCTTTTCTGTAAATCGCAAATGAGCTCTGTCCCCCCCGTCTCAGCCACTTTGCTGAAGTAGAGCATTTTCTTTCTTCCTTTGTGAGAGGCTGGAAGAGAGTAGGAGGACTGGGCAAAAAGTCGTATAATACTGCCAAGGCTCAGCATGCGTGTCACTGCTCACATGAGGTAGAGTGTTTGTAATAGGAGTATAGGCATGTTCAAGAGAGTCCCGCAGTGCAATCACAGATATAACATACTGCTTAGATGATTTTTGGCTCGCTCCAGTTTTGCTTTTGGTATGAGTATGAAATTTCTCTGGCTTCAGCTGTTATGAAAATGGTGAAAAGATGCAAACTAAATATTTCTGTGGATACTGAAATGCTGCTCGTGCAGTTTGAAAGTACATTGCAACACTTCAGATACAATTGAGAATGTCACTTTCTCAAAGTAAATGCCAGTTTGCGAATGCAAACATGTGTTTCCTTTTTTGATAAGATTGGAGTTCTCTGGAAGACAGTGTTTGAACAAAAGGCAGGGTTGTACACTGGACACAAATTTTAGATTTTACTGGTCTCATTTTTCATCTAGAGTGGTGTGAAATAAGATTTGATTACAGTTTTCTGGCAGGAAAAAAAGTTGATCCTAGAGATCCTTATCATGAGTCTGTGAGGCTTTAACTGTAACAGTAAAATTATCTGTCAGTCAAGCAACTGAGAAGGTGTTGAGCTGGAAGAAGAACCAACCTAACAAGTTCGGATTATTTCCAGGCCTGCTCTTGGATGAATAAAAGTAGGGTAAATTTATTCAATCATTCAAGCAAATAGCCCTTGAATAGCTGATTATTTTTTAAAACTTTTTTTTTGCAATCGAATATATATTGTGGTGTATAATTCTTGAACTGTAGCAACCTTTTTGTTCACAAGCAACAATTTTTTTCACTATAGTCCATTATAAGTAGTTGATATCCTGATCCACAGTCTCGCTTGATTTTAGCATCTGCAGACTCCAAGATCGTTTCTGATGCAATAACTTTTTTCCCAATTCATAATTTGATTTCCAATAATATAATTTAATATTTAATTAGAAGATCCCTCTTCCACAAACATGAGGTATAGTTTATTCACTAGGCTATTTGATAACATCAGACTTTTTAAAAATGCCAGGTGTTAAGTTTCTTCAGCTTAGGCGTAACTCCGGGACAACACAGATTTTGTACCGTGGGCAGCTGGCAGGGGAGCACAGAGGTCACCACACCAGGTTACATTACAGAGTGTGCACAAGTCATCACAGAAGTCCAGCTGATCAACCACAAATGTGTATCTGTTGTGCTTACGGTTTGCATATGGACTCCCAATCTCATGTAGATGCTTTCATTTACAGCTAAAGTGGACTTCAGCCACTCTGAATTATTTTCCTGGCGATAAGATCTGGAAAATTTAGGCTGTAATGCATTTTAGTCAGCTTCAGGTTCAGGTTTTTTTGTACTTTGTCCAAGATAATTGCCTAACCTGTTTTAGTAAAAATATTTTAACTTCACTCGGCCAATTTAGAAACCGCAGATCATTTAAATCCAGCCTTTAGTGGCACAGGCTGGCTTTCAACCGGCTGCAAGCCTGGACGGCGGGTAATGCCGCTCTGCCCTTGCCGGAGGTCAGGCTGCTGAGGTCGGCTGCCCAGCAGGGTTGGGGAGATGGAGGGAAGGGCAGGTCAGCTCTCAGTGTGGTAGGACTTCTGTAATGCATTGCTCCCGAACTTACGGATGCAGCCATGCTCTCACAGTCTCTACTATAGAAGAATTTTGTGCAATATAATATTGTGCATATCATTTAACAGCAAGACATGTACATATTTGCAAGTTAAAATAGAGTTCTGCTGTATTTAAAAACAGGAAAATGTTGAGTGGTAGATACCACTTGAGAGATTAGTGTAACATTCCAGGTGAGCATCGCGATCAGATTAAAAATTAGAAAGCACTTGTGATATTAATGGAGCATGTATCTGGAAGGAGGAAAAGTGGCATTATGATAGACATAGGGGGTTTTGAGAAGCTTGCACAGCTTTGACCTGTTTAGTTTAGCCTGATGAATGAGAGCAGAGTGGGGAACCCTTTTTCAGCCAAAAGCACACAGCGCTTGCCAATGACATCGGATGGGTTAAAATCACTTAGAGCTGCCATGGTAAGACAAGAAAGATAACTCTAAAAGAGTTACTAATGGAAAATTGTGAACTGAGAAGCAATTTTCAGCTTAAGCAATTAGTGCATCATCCTGTATTTGAAAAACACTTTGAAATAGCCATCAAGAGAGAAAAGAATTAGCATGTAAAATTTGGGACCATCTTGGCTTTTTGGTAAAATCCCTTGCCTGTACATGGTACACAGTTGATCTAACAGATTCAAAAAAGGAGCTAAAGATAATACTGGGACTTGAAATTAAATGAATGTTTCAGGTCCTCAATTTCTCTCTCAATTTTTCTATTATATGGCTATGCAAAGCAATTATTCTGAAACCTATTTTGAAAAATATACATACGTGTCTATACGTAAAACAGATGCATTTTACAGCTGTATATTTTACATCTGTATATTCTTTATTTTTCTCTGAAGCAGACTATACACAGATCAGTGAAGTCTGCAAAGTAAAGTTATGCTATGGGATTTTTTCTTCAGCAGTAAAAATCCTGATGTTATGGCAACAATGCAAAAAACCTCAGAGTAACTTTTTTTAAGTCAGCTTTTAAACTAATGAGAACTTTACTGTTATTCCTTTAAACTCCCAAACACAGCTTTGGAGTGTCAGCTTTGTATTTTCCACAGTATCCTTGAACATAGCAGGAGGCTACTTGGCTATATAAATCACAACTTTAGAAAAGATACTGAATGTAATATTTGGTTTTCAAGACAGAAAAAAATGTCAGGACTTATACTTCAATCAATGCATACATGGTCTCAAGCTAAAAATAGTTGAAACTGGGTTTCTTTGCATTTTATTTGAAATCTTTTGAGTTTAGGACCTTGTTACAAAAAAAAATTTTGCTAGTTAGTGATATACAATTAATGTGGGATAAAACTAGTTTTAATCTTTGTTGCCATTTACAGATGAGAAAAACACTTGGAATCCCTATTTCCCTTTAATGGGCTGCCTGCTTTCCATTTAGTATGGAAGCCCACTGCTCTTGGGCTTCAACAAAGCTTGTATTATACTGCAATATCCATAAAACATCTGACCATAATAGAATTATTCTATTATGGCCAGATAATGTAATGCAGTGTGGTGGAGTCTTGTACTGCAGCTTAAAATCAAGATTCCTGACACCACTATAAATGACTTTTATCTAATTGGAAACAATATTATTTCACCCTGTGGACTAATTTATAGTCTTTATTTTCATTGGTAGAGCAATGACAGAACATAATTATAGACTGTGGCTGTGGTTCAGACTTGCCATTTCTGTTGTACTGAAAACGGCGGTGAAAAGGTTACTTTCATAGATGAACAGACTGTAATAAAACCACCATGTCATCTGGTCTGACTTCCTGTTAAACACCATCCGTGGATGTGAATTCCGTTCTTCTGGTGGGGAGCCCAGAACTGTTATGGGGGCGTTCTGTGACACGCTTCCCTTCTGCACCAAGGAGCCCCATGGCTCTGCTGCCCTCCACTTCTTGGTTCCTGTGAGTTGTTTGATTCTTGGAAATTTTTTACGAGATATCCAGTCTAGATCTGATATATTCAGAAGATGGAAAATTCTCCCCTACAGGGATCTGTTTCAGTGATTAATCCCTTGCTTAAACCACTGTCTTGTTTCTAATCTGAGTATAGTGGATTAAACTTTCAGATGTTACTTCTATTTATCTTTCTTTTCACTATATTGTAAACCCTTTCAGTATTTTTCACGTTTTGCCTCAAGGTAGTTGTGTACCATGATCATACCATCTTCGGTATTCTTTAATTTTCAAATGTAGATGACTTAATTAGGTACCGCAGGTTTACACACAGAAAGAGTAAGAATTGGTAACATGAATTAACCAAGATATGAATTATTTAATAGAAGTGCATTAAAACTTGGTGAGGATGCTAATCGGGAAATAACAGTTTTGGCAAAGCCTTTAATCTTTCTAAAATTATGCCATGGCTATTTAAAATCTGAATGGGCAGCATCTACAAAGAAGTTTGAGCTTTAGGCTATGCGCATTATGCAGTGCATCTTAACTCATTATGCAGACTTGTTATCACAGCAAGATGCTTTGCCCAGGCTCCAAGCCAATTTTTGTGGTTCTTTTCTACACTTTGCTTCAAGGATGCGCCTTATTAATTCCTGAATGCATTTGGCTGTATTTGAATGAGCTTAGTTTACCGGAATGTCTGGGTTGCCTGATTCTCAGCCCTCAAACTCTGAAGATTTTTGTGCCATCTATAGCATTAACATTATTTATTTCCAGATCATTGTTAATTATTTTCCATAAAGATATGGGTTATGGAGGTCTACTCAGATTTGTACGCAGCTAAAAAAGCCCAGCCAAGCCAGAAACAGCTGTCAGTAGTTGAAAGCTATAAATTCCAGAAACTGATGTTACTGGAGACCCATTTGCCATGAAGCAGTCAGAAAGAAGAATTGTTTTTATGGTTTTGTAGAGGTAACACGTGTTGGTAGACAGATTACTCTTTGTGTTCAACTCCTGTTTCATTAATTATTTACACACATCCCTGAAATGAGCCTTACCAGGTGACTACTATAGGCAATCGATCAAGGAACTTTTAATTGAACAGTGAATTAAATTGATCTTAGATAGGTGGAGAGCAAATGCATTTGAGACTTGCCTAATATCTTGCCTAGTTTTGCTTTGTTCTCCGTGGTCCCCAATACATACTGTCATTTCTGCTCAGCCTCCTTGATGAGAAGGAACATTGTTTTTCCCTTGGTTTGCTTCATTTGCACCCTGCCTGTCTGTTTTAGAGCATAGTGTGGAAATAGCTTTGCAAGGTTCTTCTTGGAACATGGTCCCGATGCCAGAACTCTTCCACACCTTTGTTTGTGTGGTCCAGGGAATACCAGTGCCAATTCTCTTGGAGGATCCCTGTCGTAAATGCTGGAGGCCCAAGAATATCAGCAGATTGTATTTGAGGTTCTGGTTTACCTAGGCCTCTCTTTCCTCCAAATTTCAAAATCAATCTTCAGCGACCAGGCTTGGCAAAGAATGGAGATGCTTCTTTGGCAGAGGCTGTAGGTGCTGTCAGGATCTGCTGCACCCCTGTTGTCACAGAGGTGTTGGCTGCGCAGGAATGCAACACGGAGAATCAGCAAGAGGAACTGATTGGTGTTTGCTGCAGCAAACGACCATTTTTTATGCTCATGCCTATAGATTGCTAGACTTGACATACTCCTAGCTGAGACTATCCGAGGATACTGATGCTGGTGGATTACACAGGCTGAACCCGTATTCCTATCCCTGCTTCCCTCTTGACTTTCTGTTATAAAAAAATCATTGACACAGGGGAGGTCTCTCTGGTGTGCTACCTAGGAGACCTAGAACTTCTCAAGAAAGATGGCTCAGTATCTGAAGAAACACTTCAGTATTCAAATAACTCCTTCAGGCATCACTGGACATTTTACATTGTTTCATGTTGCTGAGGGTTCTTTACTCATAAATTAGATTCTTTAGATCCTTCTTTTGTAGACCTCTTCTCAAGAGCTCTCCTTCAAGAGCTATTCTGCAAGAAGAGAGGATTATAAATTCAAAGTCCTTACTATGGGCTTGTGAATGATCATAAAACCCTCTCACTGATAGTCACTACAGCTGGAGAGAAAAAGAAACTGGGAACACCACCAAAGCTAGAGGTGTCTGACATAAGTACGTCTTTTCAGTTAAGGCTGTCTAATTACCAAGTTTTGTCTGTTAATTTTAAACAAACTCAAAGAGTACTTAGGAGACCTTGAAGAATCCTTGTGCCCTCGCTTTTGGGGGGACTTCTCTGTGCTGAAACCCGATTTTGAGCAAGCACTTGTCAGTGGGTACTTTCTCAGTGATTAGACTGCAGATACTGCTGATACACTTCCCAAGGTAACTGTGGACAACACTTCAAAGAATTTTTTTCTTCTCTTAAAAATAAGGCTTATTTTAGATCTTTCAATCCACAGCACTCCATCTCCTTTTTTTTTTTTTTTTTGTTTTGGTTTTTTTTTGGTCCCGATTGAAATTAAAAAA
>Ga0065711_1042864_pt1 | contig 15088 bp, 9 predicted proteins | sample Hoacrofraction12_FD_59098 | JGI IMG/M metagenome (GOLD analysis project Ga0065711, IMG submission 59098) | Hoatzin crop microbial communities from Cojedes, Venezuela - Epithelial fraction 12 v2 (version 2) | ecosystem: Host-associated > Birds > Digestive system > Esophagus > Crop | place... | reverse complement strand
CCAATACATCACGGCAGGTTTGGGCTACAAGCACAAAGCATTCTATGCCGACCTGGCTTACGTGCACAAGAATCGCACCACCGTGTACAATGCCTATGGTCCTACCGCGGAGGCTGCCGGTCTCAACGCAGAAATCAAGGACCAAAACAACCGCGTTTCGCTCACCCTGGGTGTTCGATTCTAAACAAAAAAACATACAGAGAGAACATTGAATTACGTTTGATATAAAAATTTCGATCAAGACGGTGGCACGCAGTGATGGCGCGCCACCGTTTTTTTATCCCCTCCAATCCCCCCGACGGAATTTTTCAAGATTTTGTGTTTTTTCTTCCGAATTAGAAGAAAATTCACTATCTTTGCAAATACAGACGCAGTGAGAACCGAATCCAACAGATGATGGAAGATTTCGAACAATATCTTAAGGCGACAGAGCCCTCACGCGAAGAGCGAGAGGAGAATTGGCGCGCAGCCATCGGATTGCAGGCGGTTGACCGCCTGCAAACGAGCGATTATTTGCGCGAAACAGCGCAACGCAACATTGAGGGCGAAATCACGATTGAAGAAGCCCAAATGCTGGTGCGCGCCTACTATGAGCGCAAAACCGAGCGCACGCCCGAAGACGCCGAGATAGAAGAAGCCGACCGCGTGGCTGCCAATATCTCGCGCATTCTCTGTGAGCCGTCGTTCGCATTCTCGGTGGTAGGTATTACTTCGATCCATCGTCGCATTTTCGATGGCGTTTTCAAGTTCGCAGGCAAAATTCGCGACTACGATATTACCAAAAAAGAATGGGTGCTTCGTGGCGATTCGGTATTATATGTTGGTGCCGAGGATTTACGCCGCGCCATAGAATATGACCTGCAGCAAGAGAGGGAGTTCTCTTACAAAAATCTGTCGATGGACGACACCATTGTCCATTTAGCGAAGTTTATCTCCGGATTATGGCAGATTCATCCTTTCGGCGAGGGGAATACGCGCACAACGGCAGTCTTTGCCATTAAATATTTGCGTAGCATGGGATTTCGCGTCGATAACGAACTCTTCGCAGCGCATTCATGGTACTTCCGTAACGCGCTCGTTCGTGCCAACTACCGCAATCGCTTGAACAACATAGAGCCTGAGCCCATCTTCCTCGTTCGCTTCTTCCGTAATCTGTTGCTTGGCGAGAAAAACGAACTGCGCAACCGCTATATGCTCATCAATCCGCCCGAAGAGTGGCAGGACGAGGTTGAGCGCATGAAAAACGAAAACCGAACAAGTACCGAACAAGTACCGAACAAGCTCCGTCCAAGCACTCCGGAAATGACGCAAATCATACAAGCCATTGGTAAAGAGGAATTTAGCGCAAAACAAATAATGGACCTCATAGGGCTGAAGCATCGCCCCAACTTTTTGGAGAACTATCTTAACCCCGCTATCAACGAAGGTTATGTCTCGATGCTCTATCCCAGCAACCCTCGCCATCCTCGCCAGAAATACAAACTGACAGTGAAAGGCTTAGCCGCGTTCAATAACAAAGAGGAGTGAAAACCGAACCTAACCATGACAAGAGAAGAAGCTGAAAGAAAATTATATGAGATCTTTCATTTGCGTCATTTCTATGATGAGCAATGGAAGGCAATCCATGAAATTTTGGAAGGGCATCGGGTTTTGATGATTGAACGCACCGGTTTTGGAAAATCATTGTGTTATCAATTCCCCGCGACCCAATTTTCAGGCGTCACAGTGGTTTTCTCGCCTTTAATAGCGTTAATGCGCGACCAAGTTAAAAGCCTTGAGCGTTGTGGGGTTGCTGCGACTTGTATTAATTCTAATCAATCACAAGAAGAAAACGACGCTGCCATTGAAAAGGCATTAAGAAAAGAGGTCAAAATATTATATATAGCCCCCGAACGTCAGGCAAATACAACGTGGCGCGAGGCGGTGCAAAGGATGGATCTGTCAATGGTTGTGGTGGATGAGGCACATACAATTTCCACGTGGGGGCACGATTTCAGACCGGCGTTTCGGAGAATCATTGAACTAGTGAAACTTTTACCTGAGTCCTGCCCCGTTTTGGCAACTACAGCCACGGCTACAGAACGGGTCCAACGTGATATCGAGACCCAGATTGGTCATGGGATAACGACAATTAGAGGCGATCTAAATAGAGATAATTTTCAACTGCATGTTATTCGCGTTAAATCAGAAGAAGACAAGATGGTTTGGCTCGCTGACCATCTAAATGAATTTGAGGGCACGGGAATAATTTATACCGGTACGCGCGTTTCGGTGGAATCATACACCAAATGGCTTCAGTTCGTAGGCATTGATGCCGTAGGCTATAGCGCGGTCCTTGATGCAGAGGCTCGCAAAGAGGTGGAACAGGGCTTAATTGAAAACAGATGGAAGTGCGTTGTCTCGACGAATGCGCTTGGCATGGGTATTGACAAGCCGGACATACGCTTTGTGATTCACACCCAGATTCCCGCGTCACCAATACATTACTACCAAGAGATAGGGCGAGCGGGACGTGATGGGAAATTAACGAAAATCATTCTGTTCTTTAACGAGACCACCGACAAAGACGGGATTCAGGAAGATTACAAATTGCCACGCGCATTCATCGATGGCGCACGCCCTTCGGTGAATAAGTATAATCGAGTGATAGATGCTATAAAAGAGGAACCCCTTAGCGAAAGCGAAATCATAAAAGCCGGCAACTTGAAAATGAACGAGGTGAGGGTAATAAAGGCTGATTTAATAGAACAAAATATCGTCAGGGAAGTGCTCTATGGCAACAGCAAGAAATATGAATACCAATATAATGCGGGCGAATTAGATACTCAACGTTTTGAGGCTTTGCGTCAGGCGAAGCTGAAAGACCTTGATGCGATGGTGAAGTATGTTTATACCGAAGAGCCTCGCATGAAGTATCTCTGCAGATTTCTCGACAGCAATGAGGCATTCGCCTATCAAAATTGCGACAATACAACTTTGCCAAAGCTATATATAAACGAACAGTCGGAGAACTACGGGCGAATAGATGAGTTTCGCGAAACGTATTTCCCCGTTTTGGAGATGAAAGGAAAAGACGGTCCTTTGCTTGATGGCGTTGCGGCGTCTTATTATGGCGTTTCGACAGTGGGCTCCGCCATTCATCGCTGCAAATACGAAGGTGGTGGCGATTTTCCGAATTATCTCCTTCAGCTGACACTGAAGGCATTCATAAAAACGTTCAGGAACCAACATTTCGACTTAGTGATGTTTGTGCCGCCTACGCAATCCGGTGATTTGGTGAAGAACTTTGCGAGAAAGTTTGCCATGGTGTTAGGACTGCCGTTATCAGACGCGGTGGTGAAGACGAGGCAGACGCAAGAGCAAAAGATTTTTCAGAACAGATATAGCAAAATAGATAATGTCAAAGAAGCATTTGATGTTAGGACGAATGTTTCCGGCAAAAGCATCATTCTGATTGACGACATATATGATAGTGGAGCTACTTTAAAAGAGATAGGTAAGTTGTTAGTGAGTAAAGGCGCTGATAAGGTGGCTCCTGTTGTAATAGCAAAAACCGTTGGAGGAACATTATGATTAGCAATGAGTTAACATATTGGGTTACATTCGCTTCCATGCCCACCATGTGGACTAAAAGGAAGATGGAAATCTATGTGGCGTGTTTCAATAAAGGCCTCTCAATCGTCGATTTGTTTGAGGACGAGGCATTGTGGAACGAACTTCAAATGAGCGAGGAAGAGCGAGTTTTGTTTGCTGACGCCAAGAAAGAACTGCCGAATAATTCATTTTTGGCAGAAGATCTTCTGTCGCAAGGCTACGACATTATTCCTGTCACGTCTTCCGATTACCCTGCCATCTTGAAGAGTAACCTGAAATATAATTCTCCGATTGTGGTTTACACGAAAGGAGATAAGCGATTGCTGCAACAAGATTCGGTGGCGATTGTCGGGTCGCGCTCTGCCACGGCTCAGGCACTTGATTTTACGACGAAGGTAGCCGAGAATGCCGTAAAGCAGGACTATCCGGTTGTTAGCGGGTTCGCGAAAGGGGTTGATCGTCAGGCGCTTGACGCGGCTGTCAATGTGGGCGGCAAGAGTGTTATCGTATTGCCACAGGGAATATGTACCTTTGCGGGTGGATTTCGTCAGTATTACAAACCTATTTCGCAAGGTAAAGTCTTGGTATTGAGCCCCTATCACCCAAAGGCTCCTTGGTCGGTGGCTTTCGCCATGGCTCGTAATCCCATCATTTACGCGATGGCATCTAAAATATATGTTGCGCAAAGCGATAGCACAGGTGGAACGTGGGAAGGAGTCATAGATGGGCTCAGAAAAAAACGCGAGATATATGTGCGCTATCCCGAAGCTAACGAAAAGAATGCCAACATGCTTCTTATTCAGAAAGGGGCAATCCCTGTTGATGCGCAAGGAGAAATTATGACGTTGTCGGAAGATGCTTTTAAATCGCCCGAAGAAAAGGCAAAAGATAAAATAAATGAGTTGCTAACGCCGGGAGTTTATCTGTCAAGCAGAGAGATAAATGAAAAATTGTCGCTCGGTCTTAGCGACGCTCAAATGAAAAAGCTTCTGCGTTCAATGGATGGCATCGCCGAAAGCAAAGACGGCCGAACAATCAAATTTTACAAGTCCCAAGAGTTATCATTGTTTTAACTTGTAAAAGAGTTGAGATTAAAATGTGTGAGGAAAAATTAGGGGGATTCGAGGGAGAGGAGGCGCTGCTTGCGGGTGACGCCGCCGTCGCTGTAGCCGCCGAGGGTGCCGTCACTAGCGACAACACGGTGGCAGGGGACGATGATGGCGATGGGGTTCGCGCCGCAGGCTGCGGCAACCGCACGCATGGCTTTCGGCTTGCCGATGCGCTGTGCTAATTTTCCGTAAGTGATGGTTTCTCCGTAAGGGATTTGTTGTAGTTCGTGCCACACGCGCTGCTGAAACTCGGTGCCGACAAAATGCAGGGGCAGCGAGAACGCTTTGCGCTCACCGGCGAAGTATTCGTTGAGTTGCGTGATGACTTGCGTGAGCAGTGGCGTGGTTTTCTCGACGGCGGGCATGCGTAGGCGTTTGCTCATCGTTTCGATGGCCTCTTTGCCGTCCACCTGCCGCAGCGCGATGAGCCCCGTGGCGTCGGCGCACAGGGTGATGTCGCCCCATGGCGCTTTGGTCACGCAATAAGTCAGTTTGTCGCTGTCGGCGGGCGTCAGCCCCATTTCGCCGGCTTTCTTAAGCATAAAGGTGTAAGCCTGGGCGTAGTCGTTGGCGATTTCGCCCTCGAGAATCGCTTCCTTGATGGCGTCTTTGATGACACCCACGGGTTGCGAAGGTGGCAGGCTGAATATGGTCATGATGTCCTCGCCGTTGATGGGCGGCTGGAAGTTGCGGACGCGGTCTTTCTCCTCGATGTCGATGAGTTTGCGGCTGACGAGGTCGAAGTTGTCGCGAAAACGTTTCACCTTATCCTGGTTTTTGCTGGTGATGTCGGCTTTGCACAGCGTCATCAAATCGTCGATGTCGTCGCCGGCGTCGAAGAGCAGCCGGCGGACGGCGGAGTCGGTGACGATGTCCTCTACCAGCGCGATGGGGCGCATGTGCAGCCCGACGAGCTTCTTGACGTACTTCATGTGCTCGTTGAGTGGCAGCCGCATTTTGGCAAAGATTTTCGGTATCATCTTCTCGCCCACGAAGTTGTGGTTGTGGAAGGTCCACCCCGTGGCAGGGTCCCAGTGCTTGGTGCGCGGTTTGCCGATGTCGTGCAGCAACGCCGCCCAGCGCAGCCACTCGTTGTCGCTTGCCTGCGCCACGTTTTCGAGCACCTGCATGGTGTGTTTGAAGTTGTCCTTGTGTCCGCGCCCGTCAACGGTGTCCACGCCTTTGAGCGCAGCCAGATCGGGGAAGATACGCTGCAGCAGTCCGCAGCGGTCCAGCAACTCCCATCCGCGCGAAGGGTGGGGGGCGCGCATGATTTTCATCAGCTCGTCGGCGATGCGCTCGCGGGTGATGATGTCGATGCGGTGCGCGTTGCGGCGGATGGCGTTGAAGGTGTCGTCGTAGATGTCGAAATCCAGCTGGGTGGCAAACCTGATGGCACGCATCATGCGCAGCGGGTCGTCGCTGAAGGTGATGTCGGGGTCGAGCGGCGTGCGAATCAAGCGCCGGTCGATGTCTCCCAAGCCGTCGAAGGGGTCGATGAGTTCGCCAAAATTGCGCGCGTTGACGCTAATCGCCATGGCGTTGATGGTGAAGTCGCGGCGCTTCTGGTCGTCCTCGAGTGTGCCGTCCTCCACGATGGGGTTGCGGCTGTCGTGACGATAGCTCTCGCGGCGCGCGCCCACGAACTCCAACTCCCATTGTCCGCTCTTCACCTGCGCCGTTCCGTAGGTGCGAAAAACTGCCAGGTGGGCGTCTTTGCCAATGCGTTTTGCCACGGCTTTTGCCAAACCGATGCCGCTGCCGACGGTGACAAAATCGATGTCGGCAGAGGGACGATGCAGAAAGATGTCGCGGACGTAACCACCCACGATAAAGCATTGCCTGTCGAGGTCGTCGGCTTGCTCGCCCACCAGTCGGATGATGGGCAAATCAATATGCTCGTGGATGTCGTTTTTGTCGATTTTCATCGGGTTTTTGGCTTTTGTGGCACAAAATTAGTGTTTTTTTTGTTTTGTTTTTGCCCGTATATCGAAAAAATAGTAATTTTGCAGTCGAAATCCGTGGCTGATATCTCTCATGCAGATCACGCGGATTTTAAAGATCCCGCCGTTGTGTCTATCCTTCGGTCGCAGATTTTTAAGGATCTCCTCGCCTGATATTTTCCCAAAATTCTTTAAAAATACGCGTTATCTTGCGCTGCTATCAGTCTGTGAAAGTCTGTGAAGCACCCATGCGTTAGGTGTTTCTGTGCAATCTGCATTAACTCCCCAATAAAAGCCGGAACCACCTCACGCAGATCCCGCGGATTAAAAAGATTTCATTTTGTTTTTAATCCTTCGGTCTTAGATTTTAAGAATCGCGTAAAGAAAACCAATCTAAACAATATGTATAACATTTCTGAATTGAATGCGATGCCCGATGCGCAACTGCGGGACGTCGCAAAATCTATGGGTTTGAAGAAAGTTGATTCAGCTGACCGCGATGACCTCGTTTACGGCATCCTGGACCAGCAAGCCATCTCCGGTTCGGCAAACGCCACCGAGGCGCAGGCATCGCCGCGCAAGCGTGGACGTCGTCCCAAATCGGAGCAACAACCGGCTGGGAATGACCCCGCGCAGAACTCGCAGAATAATTCTCCTTCGCCTGCCGACAACAATGATGCGCGGGAGCAGCATGCCGCCGAAGCTGCTTCGCCCGCCGATGCGGCAGCGCAGCCTAAGCGCAAGCGCGGACGCCCCTCGAAGGCAGAAATGCAGGCGCGCAAGGAGCAATTAGCTCACGCAGATCACGCGGATCAAAAGAATTCCGCCGATGATTCTATCCTTCGGTCGCAGATTTCTAAGGATCCCTCCGTCTCGCAGAATGCTGAGGAGCAACCAGCAGCCGAACAGCCGAAACGGCGAGGACGCAAGCCCAAGCAAGCCAAACAGGTGTCGCAAGAGTTGCCTTTCTCCGAGGAAAATACCTCACGCAGACCTACGCAGACTACCGCAGACACCTCCGCAGACGATATTTCCACGCCTGGTGGTTCGGACCTCGAGCAGAACGCGCAGAATAATTCTCCTGCGGCAGAGGAAGAGCCTCGCGCAGAGCACAGTATGCCCAGCGTGAAAGAAGAGGTCTCGCTCAATTCGTTCTTCAACACCGGTGGCGGACAGACCTTTAAGCCGCGCACGCCGGAAGAGCGTGAGGAAGCCAAACGCCGCGCCGAAGAGGAGAAAAAGCGCTTAGCCGAAGAGGCAGCCAAGGCGCCCATCATTCTGGAAGAACCGAAAGTTCAGAAGGAAACCAAGAAAAATAAACGCAAAAAACAGCAGCAGGTGATGCAGGAGATGGAGGATGAAAATCCCTACCTGACCAACCCCTACGACTTCGAGGGCATCCTCGACGCGTCGGGCGTGCTGGACATCCAGAACGAAGGTTTTGGATTCCTGCGTTCGAGCGATTACAACTACCTCGCGTCGCCCGACGACATCTTGGTGCGCCAAGACCAAATCAAGGCGTACGGTCTGAAGACCGGCGACGTCATCGAGGGCACGATTCGCCCGCCGCGCGAGGGCGAGAAGTATTTCCCGCTGTGCTCGATTACGCTTATCAATGGCCGTTCGCCGCAGTATGTGCGCGACCGCGTGCCGTTTGAGCACCTGGTGCCGTTGTTCCCCAACGAGAAGTTCGACCTGGTCAGCAAAATCCGCCCGTCGATTTCGCAGCGCGTGGTGGACCTCTTCGCGCCCATCGGCAAGGGACAGCGTGGCTTGATTGTCGCTCCGCCGAAGGCAGGTAAGACCATCCTGCTGCAAGAAATTGCCAACGCGATTTCGGAAAACCACCCCGAGACGTACCTGATGGTGCTGCTGATTGACGAGCGCCCCGAAGAGGTGACGGACATGGCGAGAAACGTCAACGCCGAAGTGATTGCTTCCACCTTTGACGAGCCCGCCGAGCGTCATGTGAAAATCGCCGACCTCGTGCTGTCGAAAGCCAAACGAATGGTGGAATGCGGTCACGATGTGGTGATTTTGCTTGACTCCATCACCCGCCTGGCGCGCGCCTACAACACCATCGCGCCCGCTTCGGGCAAAATCCTTACCGGCGGTGTAGATGCCAACGCCCTGCAGCGTCCCAAACGCTTCTTCGGCGCCGCACGCAACATCGAGAACGGCGGCAGCCTCACCATCGTGGCGACGGCGCTGATTGAGACCGGGTCGCGCATGGATGAGGTGATTTTCGAGGAATTCAAAGGCACCGGCAACATGGAGTTGCAACTCGACCGCAAGCTCGCCAACAAACGCATCTTCCCTGCTGTTGACGTGATGGCATCGAGCACCCGCCGCGACGACCTGCTGTTGCCGCGCGACACGACCCAGCGTATGTGGGTGGTACGCAATTACCTGAGCGACCGCACGCCCGTTGAAGCCATGGACTTCTTCTTGGAGCGCATGCAGCGCTATCCGACCAACGAACAGTTGCTGATGCACATTCAGGATAAATAATGGGGCGCATTCTGGGCATAGACTACGGGCGCAAACGCACCGGCATCGCCGTGACGGACGTCCTGCAGATTGCTGCGGGCGCCCTCGGCACGATTGCCACCCACGAGGTGCTGAAGTATGTGTGCGACTATGCCGCGCGCGAGCCGCTTGATGCCATCGTCGTGGGGCTGCCCAAACAGCTCAACGGAGACGACAGCGAGTCGATGCGCTACATTACGCCCTTCGTCGGTCGCCTAAAAGCAGCGTTGCCCGATGTGCCGGTCATCTTCTACGACGAGCGGTTCACCTCGACGCTTGCCCACCGCGCCATGATTGACGGGGGCATGAAAAAGTCGCAACGCCGCGACAAAGCGCAGGTGGACTCTATCGCCGCGACCATCATCCTCAACGACTACCTTTCCTCACGCAGATCACGCGGATTGGAAGAAGCCTCGCCTGGTGGTATGGGCCTCGCGCAGAACTCGCAGAACTCGCAGAACTCGCAGAATAATTCTTCTGCGGCTGATAGTTTGGGCTCATGCCCCGCAGACAAACGAAAACATCAATAATCTAACTAACTCATAAACATGGTTTTACCCATTTATTTATATGGTCATCCCGTGCTGCGGAAACCGACGGCTGAGGTAACGCCCGATTACCCCAACCTGCAGCAACTCATTGAAAATATGAAAGAAACGATGTACAACAGCGACGGCATCGGCATCGCCGCGCCGCAGGTGGGCGTGCCTATCAAACTGATTTACATCGACGTGGATATTTTGAAAGACGACATGCCCGAGCTGAAAGACCGCCGCCTGGTGCTCATCAATCCGGAAGTGATTGTTGACGAGACCATCCCCGCCGTTACGCGCGAGGAGGGGTGCCTCAGCGTGCCCGGCATCCATGAGAGCGTGTCTCGCCACGAGAAAATTTTGCTGCGCTACACCGACGAGAATTGGCAACAGCACGAGGAAGCCATCAGCGGCTACCTGGCGCGCGTGGTGCAACACGAAAACGACCACCTCCACGCGACACTGTTTGTTGACCGCATCGCGCCTATCCGCAAACAGCTCATCAAGAGTCGCCTGCACAGCATCGAGAAGGGGAAAATCCGTTGCGATTACCGTGTGCGCACCGCCCACGACGCCCCCAAACGCTAACCCTCGTTTCTGTGGTTCATAGGATTGGGTAGGATTTTTTACGTTTTTGATTGCCAGGTTGGATTGGGTAAGATTGTCCCCGCCTGATATTTCTCAAGCAGACTTCCCGCAGACGAAAGATACCCTCAAGAGGGTCTCTTATCCAAAAAAAGTTCTGCGAGTTCTGCGAGTTCTGCGCGAGGCTTGGGATCTGCGTGGGTGAATTATATGCGGGGGAGGGGAGAGCAAAAAAATAGTGGAAGATGTCTCACGACAGCCTCCACAAACCTTAAATCTAATACCATGAAAAACACACATGCAAATGTACAGTCGTAAAAAATAATGTGCAAATAAATTAAACTTATTTTTCGTTTTTAAACATTTTTTCAGAAAGTTAAAGCCGCTTTGGAACACTTGCGCGTCGAAATAGAAAAATTCATTGATAAACATCAGTTGCGAGACTACCAAAAATCGTTATTGGTGGCGCTCAGCGGCGGCGCAGATTCCGTTGCGCTGCTTCGGTTGCTGTTAGACGCCGGAATTCGCTGTCACGCAGCACATTGCAACTTTCACCTGCGGGGCGCGGAGAGTGATAGAGACGCGCAATTTGTGGCCGACTTATGCAAAAAATGGAATGTACCTTTGTATGTCCGCGATTTTGACGTGGCGGCCTACCAACGCGAGCATGGCGGCTCGGTCGAAATGGCGTGTCGCGAGCTGCGTTATGCGTGGTTTGAGGCGTTGCGCGCCGGTCACGATTTCGCGTATGTCGCCGTGGCACACCATCGCGACGACCAAGTGGAGACCTTCTTTCTGAACCTCCTGCGCGGCACTTCCTCGCGCGGACTCGCCGGCATGCGACCTGTCAACGGACACATCATCCGCCCGCTGCTGACGGTCAGCCGACACGAAATTGAGCAATACCTGCAAGCCATCGGGCAGGACTACGTCACCGACAGCACCAATTTGCAAAGCGACTATGCCCGCAACCGGCTGCGCAACGTGGTGCTCCCCGCGCTCTGTTCGCAGTTCCCCGACGCGCCCGACCGCATCGCTGCCGATATGGCGCGCATTGCCGACGACAACGCCCTCGCCGACGAGCTGTTGGCGAAGCGTTTTCCAGACAGCCTGCACTTTGACGGCGAGGCGTTGCTGCAGCTGGAAACGGCGGCAGTGGCGCTGCGACGATTGACCCGCCGCTGGAATTTCAGCCCGCGGCAATGCGAAGACGCCATCAGCGACCTGCGCGCGCAACGTTACGGCAACCGTTACCTCACCGCGCTCGCCACGATGCATGTCGGCAGAAAAGGCATTGAAATCGAGGAGACCGCCGACAGCCGGCAAACGCCCGTGGAGGTGCCGGTGGATTTGCGCGGCGACATCCTCAGCCCGTGCCGCATCACTATCAGCCGGAACAACCCGCCCTTCTCGCCCGCGTTTTGCGACGGGAAGGGCGTCATCGCCCTCAGCGCCGATGTGTTGCGATGCCGCAAAATCGTGCTGCGTCCGTGGCGCGACGGCGACCGCATCAAGCCCTTTGGCATGACGGGCTCGAAGTTGGTCAGCGACCTCTTTACCGACCTGAAGATGGACGCGCCGGAAAAGCAGGCGGCGTGGCTGCTCGAGGCTGACGGGCAGGTGCTGTGGGTCGTGGGTTGCCGCGCCTCGCGTCTCTACGCCGTCGCGCCCGAGAGCCAAGATTACCTGTTGCTGCGCTACGCCGGCACAAAGAAAAAAACACACAATCAGAAAAAAAACTCCTAGCTCATAATTCCTAACTCCTAACTAATTTTGTAACTTTGCCGCTTGATAACTTCCGACATTGCCGAATGTTCAAAATCAAGAGGCTATATCTGTTTATGCTGCGAACTTTCCTGCCATTGTTCGCCATGACGTTCTGTATCTGCCTGTTTATCGTGATGATGCAGTTCTTGTGGCGTTACCTCGATGAGTTGGTGGGCAAAGGTCTGAGCCTGGATGTGGTCGCCGAGATGTTTTTCTACGCCGCGCTGTCGATGGTGCCGACGGCGTTGCCGCTGAGCATCCTGTTGGCGGCGCTGATGACGTTTGGCAACCTGGGCGAGCATGTGGAGCTGACGGCGCTGAAGTCGTCGGGCATCTCGCTGACCACCATCATGAAGCCGTTGGCGGTCTTGGTGGCGGCCGTGTCGGTAGGCGCGTTCTTCTTCCAAAACGAAGTGGTGCCGCGCTCGCAGGTGCAGATGTGGACGCTGCTCTTCTCCATGCGCCAGAAATCGCCCACGCTGGACATCCCCGAAGGGGCGGTTTACAGCCAAATCCCCGGCTTTAATCTCTACGTGAAGCACAAAGACGAGGTGACGGGCAAGCTCTACGACATCATCATTTACGACGTTACCAACCGCTCGACTTACCCGCGCGTGGTGGTCGCCGACAGCGGCCGTTTGGCGATGACCGAGGATAAGCGCCACCTGGTGCTCACGCTCGACCATGGCGAATGGTACGAGGACTTGAAAGGCGGCAACGGACCCGCGGCGAGCTCGTCGCAGCAGATGTACCGCCGCGAGCAGTTCAACAACAAAGAAATCCTGATCAAATACGACGACAACTTCACGCGCATGGACGACAACATGCTGCGCCAGCAATATGTCGGGAAAAACGTAACCGAATTGCAGGCGACCATTGACTCGGTGACGCTGAAGGTGGACAGCACCGCGCAGATGCTGGCTCACCGCCTGCGCACGCAGCCCACGGTCGGCATGCCGTTCCGCAAGACCAAAGGGTCGGAGGGCAGCAAGTACATCTACGAGCCCATCAAGGAGGTACATCCCGCCAAGTCGCCCGATTTCAAAAAGCTGTTTGCCAGCCTCACGACGGGCGAGCAGCAATCGGTGGTGAGTCGCGCCATCGCGATGACCACCTCGCAGCGCCAGGACGCGCAATTCCAGAGCTACACCATCAACGACGACAACTTCATCATCCGCCGCCACCAAATCGAGCTGATGCGCAAATACACGCTCTCGCTGGCGTGCCTGATATTCTTCTTCATCGGCGCTCCCCTGGGCGCGATTATCCGCAAGGGCGGTTTCGGCACGCCGATCGTCATCTCGGTGTTCATGTTCATTTTCTACTACATCATCGACAACATGGGCTACAAGATGGCGCGCGACGGGCACTGGCCGGTTTGGCAAGGCATCTGGCTGAGCAGCGCCGTGCTCTTGCCCCTGGGCATATTTTTGACCTATAAGGCGGTGAACGATTCGGCGGTGTTCAACCCCGACGCGTGGGTGGGCTTCCTGCGCCGCGTGACGGGCCTGCACCAGACCCGCAAACTCGCCATCAAGGAGGTGATTATCAACGAGACCGAAACGCCCGAAGCGCTCAGCCGCCTCGACGCGCTGAAAGCCTCCTGCCAAGCCTTCCTGGACCGCTATCCCGGGCGCCAACGCTACATCGACTATTGGCAGCAGGGCTACGATAAACCTACCCTGCGCGCGCTTGCAGCGCAGATTGACGACACGGTGGACTACCTATCGAACTCGCGCGACCAGATGGTCATCAACAAGGCGATGGACTTCCCCATCGTGCGCCAGCTGCTGACCTACCATCCCACCAACTACCCCAAGGTGGGTCTCGCCATCGCCATCCTTTTCCCCATCGGGCTCATCGGGTGGGCGGTCGGCTTGCGTCACCAGCGCAACCTCAAGCGCGACATCGCCGGCGCCATCAACACATGCAACCAGCTGACAGCCATCCTCAAGGGCGAGTACGACCGCGAGATGGAATATGCCTCACATTAACATATAGATATGGAAATCACATTAAATACGATTGAAGACGCTTTGCGCCAGTTGCAGCAAGGCGAGTTCGTCATTGTCGTTGACGACGAAGACCGCGAGAACGAGGGCGACTTTATTATCGCCGCCGAGAAAATCACCGAAGAAAAGGTGAACTTCATGTTGCGCGAGGGCAGGGGAGTGCTCTGCGCGCCCGTCACCGAGCAGCGCTGCCACGAGTTGGAGCTGAACATGCAGGTGCAGGACAACACCTCGATGCTCGGCACCCCCTTCACCGTCACCATCGACCTGCTCGAAGGCTGCACCACGGGCGTCAGCATGCACGACCGCGCGATGACTATCCGCGCCCTTGCCGACCCCAACGCCAAGCCCCAGGACTTCGGACGCCCGGGTCACGTCAACCCCCTGCGCGCCGTCGAAAAGGGCGTGCTCAAGCGTGCCGGACACACCGAAGCCGCCATCGACCTGATGAAGCTCGCCGGCCTCTTTCCCGCCGCGGCGCTGATAGAAATCATCAACCCCGACGGCACGATGGCGCGCCTGCCCCAGCTGAAAGAGGTGGCTGCCCGCTTCAACATGCCCATCATCTCCATCAAAGACCTCATCGCCTATCGCCTGCGCACCGAGCAGGTGGTGGAAATCGGCGACCGCGTGGACATGCCGACCGCCTACGGCCATTTCAACCTCATCCCCTTCCGCCAAATCAACAACGGGCTGGAGCACATCGCCCTCATCAAAGGCGAATGGCAGCCCGACGAGCCCATCCTGGTGCGCGTCCACTCGTCGTGCGCCACGGGCGACATCTTCGGCTCGATGCGCTGCGAATGCGGCGAGCAGCTCCATAAAGCCCTGCAAATGATTGAGCAAGAGGGAAAAGGCGTGCTCGTCTATATGAACCAGGAGGGACGCGGCATTGGCTTGATGAACAAAATCAAGGCGTACAAGCTGCAGGAGAACGGCTACGACACCGTTGACGCCAACGTCCACCTCGGCTTCAAGCCCGACGAGCGCGATTACGGCGTCGGCGCGAACATCCT
>Ga0065711_1042863_pt1 | contig 15089 bp, 14 predicted proteins | sample Hoacrofraction12_FD_59098 | JGI IMG/M metagenome (GOLD analysis project Ga0065711, IMG submission 59098) | Hoatzin crop microbial communities from Cojedes, Venezuela - Epithelial fraction 12 v2 (version 2) | ecosystem: Host-associated > Birds > Digestive system > Esophagus > Crop | place... | reverse complement strand
GCCAGGGCTCCATCACCCTCAGAGGGAAGAAGTTCTTCCTCATGTTCAGACGGAACTTCCTCTGCTTCAGTTTGTGCCCGTTGCCCCTTGTCCTGTCACTGGGCACCACTGAACAGAGTCTGGCCCCATCCTCCTGGCACCCACCCATCCCTCGGACAGTGAGGCTGCTCGTACCTGGCACCTCCGCTCGACGTGGGTGCAGGGGCCGTTCGGTCAAAGAAAGGGCATTTTTGTTCAGAAAACAGCCAGAGAGTTCCGACAACCGAGGCAGGGGCGCGCGTTGCCTTCGGGCAGCTCCTCTCCGGGAAGGACGGCCATCCGAGGAGGGGTGCGCTGGAGGGAGAGCAGCTGTCTGCTCGGCCAGCGAGCCACAGCGCTCGGCTGTTCATTCTTCCTCCCACCAGAACGTGCCCCAACGCCAGCCCACCCACCGTCCCGTAAAACAAACACACACATAATGGAGGTCAGGGAGGGGGAGGCTCAGCACCAGGAAAGGGAAAAAGGGAAAAAAAGCTACCCCAGCATTTAATATTTACATGTGAATGAGATGTTTCATTAATTACACACAGAATCAATTTGCAGCTATTTTCCTTAAATTTCTGAGTCAAATCCACAGATTTGAAGCACTTTGAACTGTGCTGCGCCAGTAATTGTGGATGAATATTTTAGATCAGTCTTGAATCACTGTACTGCACACACCAAATGAACTAATAAGCTGCTAATGTGTGGACTACTAATGTATTTTTCTTTCTTTCCTAGACAGATGGAGTGCAGTCTAAAATCAGTTGAATTGGCTTCTGGGAATCTTCAGAAAGGCTTAGAAAAATCTTTAGTTCTACTGTTTTATGAAAAATACCACTCAATAGCCTGTATGCATTAAAAAGGAGCTGAGAAGATGCAGAAAAACCCAAACAAGTTTACAAAGACACGAAGGAAGAGTTGGACGCTTCATGGCACTACTGAGAACGACAACGAAGAGTGCACTGTGAAATGTTGTTATAGGATTATCGAAAAGACAGACATGCTTGCTACCTATATGATATTTATCACAATACGTCCATTTACGGGCAGTCATTTAAATCACATTTAAAATCGCGTATCAGTTCTGTAATCTGACAGATGTGTTCTAGTTTGCAGAAGCATCTGTTGAGTCATCAGGAGATCAGAATAGTTAATTGCACTTTGGGGATGCTTTCAGAGATTAGAAGTTCCCTTCTTTCAAGCAAATTTTAAGTGTCCTCATACATTTTCAAAATTAACATATGCACACACACTCCAGCAAAATTAATGTCTGAAATGTAAAGAATAACTTCCCTGAGGGACGAACTGTTTTCTTCCGCCTCCTGTACGCCCTGCCTCACGCTGGGCTCAGCAACGTGGGACAGAAAACAAAGACACAACTCGAATCATGCCTAATTCTGAAATACAAACTAAGACACAGCCTACCCTGGCTGGGCAAAGAACGCAGGGAACGCTGCCGTCGGTCAAGAACTTCTGGAAGAAATATGTAACGGCTGAAAACTGCTAGATGATGTCTGCCATCTCCTTTTGGCAAAACACCTATAATTACATTTCAGAAGCTTTTATTACTGTTTATTCTAAAGGAAACGCTGTGCAGGCTGTATCTTTCACAACCACAAGAGTATGAGACAAGCCAGGAGAACCACCCACAAGAGCAAAGATGGGCTGAACGACATCAAGCCATTCCCCCATCTGAAGCTGTACCAACTGCTTCTTATACGCAGCTAGGGGCTGGAGGCAAGCAATCTCCGTTCAAACACCTAATTATCCAAATATCTGAATTAAAAACATCAAAAAACCTTGGGGAAGACTGCTATGAGCTTTCAACACGTGTGAGCAATTACATCTTTCCCATGCTTCCAACCCGAATTTCCTTGCAACCTTCTGGCCTTCACAGCAGTAGGAGGATTAAGAAAATGTATTTCTTAGGAAGAAGGATCCATCTTATAAATTTTGATTTAGCAGTGGATTTTTTTCATGTGGTTGGTGTTTTACCAAAAAAAAAAAACAACCCAACAAAAGGAACCAAACAAAAAAGGTATCATCTACTGTTTCTTGGACATGACTGAATCTCTCTGGTCTGTAGCTCACGAACCACAGGGTTCCCACGATTAATTTAACAAACTAGTCGATGTCACTCCAGAAGCGATCATAAAGCTAAAGTGCGAGTGCATAACCAAGAGCACCACACAAGACCACAGCCACCACCATCACTCCTTTGCTTCCTATCAATCCTAAAGCAACAGCACACCTCAATCTAACCAGACCGTTACTCTCTAGTGTGGAGAAAATCAAACTCGAAGGGAGAGTGTGAAAGTTGAGGCGAGCACTGCAATCATGACTATGCTTTAAAAAGGTCCCTCATACTTTTGAAGTTACGGCATATTCCCTTGCTGCTAAACGCCACTGAGACTGCTGTCTCAGTTGCATTAAATTATTAGCTAATTAGCCCTGAGTAAGGACAACCGTGTGTTGATGCTGGCAAGCTGTGAAAAGAACACTTCAGCAATGAAGATCAATAGCATTTTTGTCTGGCTTACAATAAGAAAACTGCTGGCCCAGGTTATGCGTTGAAGCCATTTTTCACGTGGCAGACGAGGCAGCACCACTGACAGATCAATGCCGTATCTTTATGACGGGCTGCGGCTCCGGCAGACGGCAGGACCATAAGCAAGCATCACTGGTAAAGCCTGGAGCGACCCGGCTCTCAGACAGAAACCACCTGACCTTTCGTCATATTTAAACATTCCTACACAAAAAAGAAAACTGGAAAGCAAACAGAGGGAAAATCAGGAGGATTAGCTGTCCCGTCAGACCGCAGGGAATATCAGCTGTCTGAAAGTCAGTACCGAAAGCAGCAAGCTTCTGTGCTCTCTGGGAGACCGCGCTCAAGCCACAAGGTTGGCACCAGGTAGCTACTTAACCCTTCAAAGGGAAAGCGTTCTTGGTGACCGGTTCTTATTTGATGCACTTTCCTTCTCTCTAGGTTAGCTGGGATAACAAAAGAGCCTATTTATCAATCATTAAAAAAAACCCCAAACACAAACTACTTCAATGTGTCCTTAAAGCATTCGACAAGTCACGTCCAGACCTGCAATTAGCAAGCACTGGAGAGAACACAGTTACCAATGGGTGGTTCTTTCTCCCATTTTGCAATGTACACACTGTAGCATTTGCACCTAAGGTTCGTTACTCCACACCAGTATTAGATTGCCCATAGCATTCCACTATTTTAACACAGGCAAAGGAAAACAAGAGGAAGGTTTTATAATGCTCGTGGTTTTACGCTAAGACCTCTAGTGAAAGAGAACGGAAAGGATAGCGCCTTAATGAATGATTGAGGCCAGATCTTCAACTGAGGACACACGTGGAGCATCTGGCCCTGTATTTACAGCTGTCTTTTTACTCTGCACATGAAATCACCACCGAAGATGGTGAATTAATCGCACAGACATCTTGCCTCTGCTTCCCCACTCGAGGCTGGCTTGTATCAATTACGACAAATCTCTGCTGCAGCAGGAAACTTGTTCTACAACAGCACAGGGCGTTCGCGGGCTGTCGTCAATACTTTTGGGTTGCTGCAAGTAGCTAATTAACATTCACGTCAACACAAAGGATAGGAGGAGAAGGAAAATATTGATGAGCGCAATAGAAAAACCGAGCTGGCTGCTTTGTCCCCATATAGTACCGACACAAAACCCACTTCCAGCCCATGCCTGAAAAATGAGTTATTACTCATTTGGCCACTAATTTTACCTCGCATGATGTAAGCAAACAGCGCAGCATTTTCCCCTTAACTAAGGCCAATTATGCACAGTATTAGTTTAAAACACAGCAGAAGAGCACACAAACCAGAAGCCTTCTGACTGGGCCCCACCGGTGCTAAGAATAACCTGGCGCGCACGTACCCGCTGCGAGCTCTGCCAGTGACCTGCTTCACTCCAAACCCAACCCCCCTGCGCCTTCCACCAGATCCTATCTACATCGCGCTGTGTTAAAGCAGGAAAACTAGGGATTGAATCTATTTTTAAAGCAAATTGCATTTCTTTAAACTGAAAGGGGAGGGATGGCTTCAGCAGTCTCACATTTGCGATCTCGCCTCTCTTCAGCTCGCACAAGGGCTCTTTGTACCCAGCCATGCTCAGACGCGCCGGCCAGCCACCAGCCCTCGGTCTCAGCCCAGGGACTCTGCCAGCCTACCGCAAGCGCGCTGGTGCGGACACATGGAACAGCAGCCCACAAATCCGACACAAAATATCCTTAGCTCCATTGTGGAGGCACCACCTCCAAGCAAGGCACTAAACGCAATGGCTTGTTTTCTGTTGTCTGGGTTTTTGGTTTGTTTTTTTTCAAGTTGGGCTTTTTGTTTGGGGTTTGTTTTTTGGTTTGAGGTTTTTTTTTTATTAATAAGCTTACTAGGGTTTTGGTTGCAAAATTCCCCCGTATTCATAGAAAAAAAATAAAAAATTGCAACACTCAAATAATTACTGACGCTTCTTTCACAGTGCCTCGATGACATTGGCTCAAGTTTAAGACAATCCAAAGCATTCACTCCCGCTATGGCACACGGATACAGGCACAACCCCACATCGGCTGTTCCCGAACACCGCTGCCCCTCGCCCTCACGAAGCAGGAGGCCGTGCTCCTCCTGCGCCGGGAGTGATGATTGCTTGCCTTTCAGTGCAACCACTTCCGAGTATGTATTTTCTTCAGCACTTTTGACACTTTTCTTCCACTCCTTCACTGAGCATACTCCTGTATTTCCATTTCTTGTGCTTTTTTCTTCTTTTCCCTACCTCCTATTGGATCTAAATTCAAACACGCTACTTTGCTCTCAGCAAGGTCCTCACCATGACTTTGACTTAGTTCTGCTCTGTCCCTGGTAAGATCTGAAATATACCCTTTGTCCCAGACCGGTCTCTGCAGATTCCCATTCTGTCCCTTCCTTGATCAAATTTCCTGGACTTCCTGTACTAAGAGAGTTTTAGACAACAGGGACATTAGCTCTCCTTGTTGCTATCATACTATTAAAACAACACGATTAATGCCTGAAGACAGTACCATGTGAGCAGCTTTACAGAATTCCACATTACCACCAATGAAGTGAGACCCCATTGAGGACTTCCACATTTTCTTGTTGAAGAAAGTGTACATAAGTGAGAAATCAAAAAATACCAATGACCACGCAGCAACTTTACTACTGTTCAAGAGGTTAATTAAGCTGAGGGCAAAGAAAACTAAAGACAGGCTTCCAACACCACACCAAACTTCCTTGTCACTGTGGTTCCACACTCCAGGTTAGCTTCAAAAACCATACACAAGACCACCTTATCCATTTTTCTTCCCCAGCAAAATTTTGCTTGAAAAGCTATGCCTCAACACTTGCTTCACATCCATCCAAAAAAAAGAAAACCAGCTCTTTACTTTGTATTTTTGGATATTGCATTCATGTAAGATACACCTATTTCAGTGTAGGCTTTGCCACTGTAATAGGACTATAAACTATTCATTGGATAGTAAAGCATCTGTGAAAGGCACCATCTCTTCGTTATGTATAGTGCCACAATCATATCTAACTCCATGGGGTGACCTAAAGGCAAGATCATAACGCATGTATTAACACCACAAATAAGGAGACTAAAAGCGTGCATTCACACGACACATTGTTCGTAGCACCATCCACCAGAGCCAATCCTTTCGGGTGTAATAAAGTGAAGGTATTATAATTAGAGAGTTCATAATGCCATTCAACCAAGTGTGGAGCTGGAGCACAGTGGGTTGTACACCAAAGACAAAACCACATGAAGCAGCACAATGCCGAGTGCAAGAAAGGGCACACATATTCTTCAGGGAAAATAACGAGTTACTACAAAGCTATGTTTGTTTTCAAGTACTCCATCACGAGAGTTTGCATACCAGGTAATTTAACACCACAAAAACAAATCATTTCATAAACTGCAAATGAAATATGACCACAAAAAATATCTTTTAATTCTTAGACAGAAAACCCCAGATTTGAGTTCCCAATTTGTGAATGAATTCTTCATAGTTTTATTAGCAGAATTAACTATACTTCAACAATATTATAATTATTTTTCTATTACTGCTTATTATTTACAAAGCGCTTTACAATAACCAGTTACACACCACGCAAGGAAGGACCTTAATGACAGCAGCTGCAGCTACAACTCATTCCCCTTCTGATACACCAAAGATGTCCAGCGTGATTCGCTATAGAAACAGAGTAAAGACTGCTCCTGTCCTAAGCAGCCCATGTTTTAACCATAACATTTTTAGGAAAACATGAAAAATAGTTTCCATTTTATGTACAGAGAAACTTGCTTGACAAACACAGTAAGTCAGGAGCACAACCACTGAATGTTCCCAGAAAAACGTGGGATTTGGGGCACAAAGTGTCATGGTACAACTGTTAATTATTTCACGGACACAGCGAAGAAATCCTACAGACCTTAGCTTGATCGTGGATCCGGGGCCTTCAGAGGCCAAATATGATCTTTCACAATAATACATAAATACAAATAAAGATGACCTAATCTATGTATCCAAGTTAGCAGATAAGTGTAACTTAACACACAAGTAACATCAGGAAAATTGAAGTAGAAAAGTGACATGGCAGCACAGAGCTTCAGAAATTGCTCTCCGGCAAGCAAGCGCCTTCAGACTGAAGTGTTATTTAAAGAATTGCTACGTACATAACAGCATATTCTCAAATGACTGCAGATCAAGAAACAAAAAGGTCTGAATTACAACAGGGTCTGATTTAACACCCGCTAAGGTTGCAAAAAAGCTTCCTGCTGGCTTTAGACAGCGTTGGGTCGTAGCCTGGTCACACCACCACGCCACTTTCCTGCGCCTTTCAGCTTCTTTGTGTGACAGCGACACAGCCAGCCGTTCCCAAAATAGCAAGACACAGCCTTCCATCTGCCTGGATATTCTTCATGGACAGCAGCTCGACCCTCCTAACGGCTAAAAACGGACTTTGCACCCTAGGAGTCAATTTTACCAGGAGCTGCAGAGTCCCACTCAGCCTTTGCCATCCCCAGAGCAGCACCGTGACCAGGATCCATTTATCTTGCCTTATTTTCAAAGTTTTACAGACTGGTTTCTTCCTTCCCTGCCCATCATGCTCAATTCCTTTTTCATAATTGCAAGTCAAAAGGAAGAAAGCTGCAGAGATCACATGCTTTTATCGCTTATTCCCAAACAGCTCATTGATTTAAGGTCTTGCATTGATTTTGTTGGGTCATTTACACATTTGAAATACTTGGGTGCTTAAGTTCTGCAGGAACGAGCATCCCAAAACTTACTCTATAATGGAGGGAAAATGAGATCTTTGCTTTGTGTCTTCCCTTAAAGCATTAATTTATGTAAGACTTAGGAAAACCTTCCTCTTATCCGTACTGTAAAAATATTCCTTAAAATGTGGGAGAATGCTCAATATGCCCAAGACAAACACCGATTAAAGCGCACCAGCCAAACGGCAGGACAAATAGTTCAGTCCTCACTCAACAGACACTGTAATTCACAGCTTTGAAATGGATGAAATACCAGTCTGCTCTTCATTAGCCAAGATAAAAGTTTGTCCCCCTTATCTCCCCTGTGCTAGTCTTCTGTAACTATGGGGTACATTCCCAGGTCAATATGCAGGAGACTGAGGCAGACAACGTTAATCCTAGCGCAAAGCTTCCGGGACGTGAATCAAGTCAAAGCGTCGCAGAACATTTTAGCCACAAGCAGTGGCTCCCATCAAACAGGACATCGTCAAGATAAAAATCACGCTGTTCTAATATCCTTAGGGCTTCATACTGCCAGCGCTAACTGATGGTGTTGCTTATGAGAGATACTGGCAGAAGAGACAAGGACAAAAATGTATCTCAAATCCCTTCTTGAAGCGGGTCATTTTAATGAAGCCTTCATCTCTCCTGCTTTGACTGAAACTGCACCACGATATGAAACCATTCAGATTTCCACCCGTTTCACTCGGCTTGACGTTGATCCTACAAACATCCCGCAGGACCGTTTACACAAAAGAGCACGTTCGTTGTACTGATTTCAGACTTCAACACCACTTATGTCTGTCAGAAAGGCTACAGCACCTCAGTTTTGAAAATTCAGCTTTTTAAGAGATGCAAACTCAAACATCAGCAGCACAATCAAAGCCTGAAGCTTCTATTTCCTGCACTTCTAATAGAAAAAACTTCATTTTATTAGTTTCTATTGCTCTATTAATTTCTATTTAAAATATTAGCCCTTCATTTGCACCATAGTTCCTTGTTAATGCCCCAAAGTGAAAACCAGACGCAGTGGTTTGACACAGACTAAAACTGCTTAACATCCATTTCAAACCAATGGCTGTTACACCCCTAAACGCATTGCATCACACCTCAAATGTTTTTTTCAGTCACTCTAATTTTCCCTAGGGCAAGACACTAGAGTAATCGCTTTATTGGTACATTCACTGGCAATGACCCTCAGAAAGTGATAACATTTTGATCCCATTTGATTACAGTAGTCTTAATAGATCCTAATGGAAACACAAGCAAATCCTCTTTCTTATCGCTCATTCTCATTAATTCCAGCAGTCGCTATAACTTCACCGCTCAAAGGGCTTTAAAGCCTACACGGAGTACAAACGAAAGAACTTGCACTGCCTTTCACTTTCACATTTAATCTTGTTCACTGAAGGAATTTAGGGTAACCCTAAAAACATAGTCCCAAGCATCCCAAGACAGAGCTGTCACAGTGCCAGCAGGGCTTAACACAGCTACGATGCCAGCAACGCGGCGGCCGCACACGGGAGACAAGACACAGGAAGCTGCCCACCCAGGAGCTCACAGCCTCAGCAAAATTGAATAGACAGGATGTACCTGGAAGCCCATACAAGAAAATAAATCTGGCTGTTCTTATCGACTGACTTCTTGCCGACGCTGCAGAAGCGTGGAGTCGTTCGGAGGGATCTGAGCAGAGGAAGCAGGGAAAGGGACACCTTACAAGGAAGCGTGTCCCATGTGCAGCAGGTGATGGCAGCGAAGGTGTGAAGGCTGTCACGGGAGAAGCAGGCGGCCAGAGCATCAAGCCTCACAACACTGAAAGAACAGCTCTCTGGCCAGCACGGTCACCTACCGGTGCTCACAGCCTCTGTGCCCCGCACTGCTCTGGCAAGTGAAGGAGAAGCGCACAGCTCCGCTGGGTAGCTGTCATCCGTACTTCCCTACCCGATGGCACCTCTAGAAAACAGAGGTCCTGACGCGAGGAATCTGAGCAGCCCGCAAACGAGCCAACTGTGCGGAAATCTGGTTCGACTGCAGAGGTCAGGACAGCTCATCAGCCAGCTGCTCTGCTGTGTAAGTGCAACGAGACACCCGCAGCTCGCTGCCCCTCCGCTCTAATTGCACATCTTGTTCTTTGTCATCACGCTTACCACTTACGCGCTGCTGCAGGGACGTAACTAATCCTCGCACCTCCCACCGAGACACAGGGAGGAAAGTATTACCATTCCCATTTGCAGATGGGGGGAAATACACACTACCTGCAGGAGTCAGGTAACGACTGGAATAACCCGACGCACATCGGCAGGCCCAGGAGGACTCAGCCTCACTCGTGCCCACGGCCAACTTGGCCAAGAGAGGTCAAGCCGTCTGTCAAAAGCCATCGGGTGTTACCGCGAGGTACCGGCTGCGAAGTCTCACGGCTCCGAAGGCGGCTTTCTTCGCAGGTCACTGCACAAACTACAGCCGGTAAATACCTGGGAGGGGTGGGGGGGTGGTTTGGGGTTTTTTGACAGAGGGTGGGTGTAGGTGGAGCTTTTTGGTCATTATTTAAGGGTTTGGTAATTTGTTTTTAAACCAACCCATAAGGGATTCTGATTAAAAAGCAGTCCAAATAAAAATAAGACTTTTGCTACAGTTCCCTAATTGGAAGGAAAGAAACTCCCCACAGTTCATTTAGTACTGAAAATAATTACAATTATTATTTGTTTTCTGCAGCATCCAGAAAATACCACAGAAGCTGCTGCCAGAAGACAGACAGTAACTCACAAGTGAAATGCACAATGTGTGAAAAACGAGGGACAGGAGCGTGCAAATGATCATAGAATGGTTTGGGTTGGAAGGGACCTTGAAGATCATTTGGTTCCAACCCCCCTGCCATGAGCAGGGACCCCTTCCACCAGTCCAGGGTGCTCAGAGCTCCATCCAGCCTGGCCTTGAACACTGCCAGGGAGGGGGCAGCCACAGCTTCTCTGGGCAACCTGTGTCAGGGCCTCACCACCCTCATGGTGAAGAATTTCGTCCTAATATCTAATCTAAATCTGCCCTCTTTTAGTTTAAAGCTGTTGTGTTAAAGCGTTTAAATCACCATGTGATGTACATATAGGAAATAATACAATGAGAAGGCAGCACAATATATGTTTCTGTCCTTTGTTACTGGGCTACGTTATGTTATCTCCAATGCCACGATATATGGAGGGAAAAGTTTCATAGTAATTTTCTATTATTTTTAAGGTCTTAAAGCTAAAATCAAGCAAACAGAACTAGCTATTTCTGTGTCTAAAACCACAAATGATCAATAACAATCAACCATCCAAACTTCCAAGACAATCATGAAATTATGTTAGCTGTTCTTTAAACTCTTCTGATAAACTTAAATCACATTTGCCATCTTTCTTACGGATATAGCATTTCTAGGAACTTTAGGAATGGAAAACGATCTTATCAGTTCGGTTTAAACAACCATCTAACTCCAGAAGGCAAGGATTTAAATAAAATTCTCATCACAAGGCCAAAAGCCAGGTTGGGAAACTGACCCCACCACGATTTTCAGATCCACCGCTACCGCTCAGTCCCGTTTCAGTGTACAGTGCCCATCAAAAGAGGAGTTTTAGAGCCTACAACCCTGCACTGAACTTGGTTCTCATTAGCAGGAAACATTCACGAAGCCATTTTAAATCATCACTTGACGTTTCAGCCAGGTCCACAGACAGAAACATCAGCACGGTGGCCACCTGGATAAACTTTCCCCCCACACCATCTTTACGCTGCTGTGGACTTCCCCATCCTTTGGTAATGTCCACTGTTTTAACTCTCCGGTTTAACAACAGGCAGCACTGTTCTTTTTCATCATCCTAAAAGGAATCCTCACTAACCATTTTAGACTTAGGTGGGAGGTGAAAGAAGGAGAGGTTTTCCCTCTAAAGCTATGCTTATTTTTAGGACCTCTGCTGCAGGACACGGTCAGAAGGCACCACACTTTGGCTTATTTTCTGCTTGAAGATCCCAACAGGATTCATTACTGTTAAGTAAGTTTGCTCTACCTATATACCAAGAAAATATGGTTTTCTTCAGCTTTGGAAGTGGATACAGGATTAAATATACCTTACACGACTGAACTTCGAAGACATGAAGGTGAATTACGTGACACTACACATTCCAAATCCAACATTAACATTAAAAAAATAATAATCACTGTTTTCGATAATCAATCCAGCTTGTTTACTAAACTACCTGGCTAACAGCCAAAAGACAGCAATTTCAAGAGGTTTTATAGATTCACTCGGAAAAACACAGATCCATTTTCTAGAAGAGGACTCACAATTCACCAACTCCTCACGTCAAAAGAAATGCAGAGGAATTCTGCCTTCTTCCAACCTCCTGCTGCACAGCTTTACAGTTGAAACACACATCCTGGGATAAACCAACCCTCCTGGTTATGCTACCTGTCATGTTTCCACGTGCACAATTTGCCTACCAGTTTCTAGGGATTATGTAAATAGTTATTAACGTCATGTGGTTTCAACTAGTGGTAGAAAACCCCCAAAAATTGCTCACCAATTGACCTTTATAGCTTTCCTCTAGCACGCAAAATGAAGCACGGAAGTCTTGCAATGATCATACGTGCTTTTTAAGTAACATTATTTCAAAAATGAAAAATAACCTGTGAAAATTTTGTTTTTAAATAAATAAAGCTGAATTTGCACAAGCCACGAAGACACTTGACAGACATATCAGAGAACAACCTGCAAAAATCTAGTATCCAAATGCATAAAAATAAAATACTTCAACACATTTTAAGGCCCCAAAAGGTTACCCCAGCAGTCCTCTGCGCTGACCTCTCCACTGCCACTAACCCCCATGCAGTACCGTGGGGATCTCTAAGCCATGGCGCAGCAGGGTGACTTTTGGCATTATACAGCACATAACAGATTTGATAAGCTTGGTACAGATAAAGTATATGTAGAACTTTAGGCAATAAGCAGCCTACTAAGATCAGGTAAGAATATCAGGAGGAATATACAGTATTTTTGTTCTCTTTTACAACATGAAAGTATTTGCTTTTTTTTAGGGAAAAAATTCTGACTTCTCATTGGAGGACTGTAAACTAAACTCATCAGTTTTTTTCTTCAACAAGCAGAAATATTTTAGGCCAAAAAATGGAGGGAGGGGCAGGGAAGAAAGAAGAACAGCAACCAAACCACCCCAAACTCGCATGGATAACCTGAGACAGCCGACACACAACCTACCATTTTCGAGCTACCGTGTAACAACACTGGACGCTTCATGCAGACAGGCTCGCAGACCCAGCATGGCAGCCAAAGGGCTGAATTTATTTTATTGCATCAGGTACAGGGAGTCGTGCCATGAGCCCCCGCCAGGTGGGGAGGCCGAGTAACGCCTGCACTCAGCACCCAGCCGCAGCCACGCCGCAGCAGGGCACACACGAGCCTCCTGCCTCAGTTTCCCCACCTGAATCAACAGCGTTGACCCACCTTGCACCACAGCACTGAAAAGGTTAACTCGTGTGTGCAAAGTGCTTGGGAAATGAAAGCACGCTTTATTTCTCTCCTTTCAGCAACGGCAGTCATCCTCACAGAAATCTGCGTAGCCGGGAGCTTCCCATTCAGCCAGTTATAAAAGTCACAGTTCTCTTGATAGCTCTGCGTGACCCACTTCTCCACCTCGAGCCTGCCGCAGTAGTATTCAAATGTCGAGGAGTTTATCAGTATATAACTGAAATGTTAAGGGGGGAAGCGTATTAGTGGGGACAGGAAAAGGCAGGATTTATGACACATAAAAGGCACTGCTTATTCAGATGAAATTTATTATAGCCCATTTGAGTTAAAATATCACATATGTATGAGAGCTTAATGAAACCGTAATCCAGACGGGAGCGGGGAGCAGACTGAGCGAGCTGCGCGCTTCCGCAGAAAGAATTAGCTCCTGGAGCCTGGCAGGCAGAGACGTCACCGGCTGCGTGAGTGCACGTGTGTTCGGGGCCGGCATCTGCAGCGCAAAAACAAAGATCCCTACAGCCCTGGGAATTAATGGGAAGAAGCGAGTTGTGGAAACAAACCGACAAAGGAAGACATCTCAAAGCTTTCAAGTCGATTAAATGCTAGACATTGTGGGGTAAAGGCACAATGAATCACGGCTGATCAGCGCTAAGGCTCGCTCTTCTTGCCTGCGCGCTCAGCAAAGAGCAAGACAGAAACCCAAACCCTGCAGGAGGCTTCAGGGGTTTCCAAGACAAAAATGGGAAAACAACCATCTCCAGAGGAAGGGCTCCTCCGCAACTGGCTTAAAGTGGGTTTCATCCGTTCCATCCCTCACACAGAGCAGCTGCGGAGGTTTCTGCTTCTCCATCCTCTAACTGAAGCATGGCTACCCCACTGCTCGTTGGCAGATGATGGAGGACGACGACAGCAACTGGATTCCTGTTCAGTCCCAGTAAACCTGTAGCTGTATAAACAAAGTGCAAGGAGTCTGGCCACCGGCCCCTTCTGCTGAGGCTGCCGGTGTCTCGCTCACCCAGACACACGTACACATACACAACCCTGCACAAGACACACTCAGCTGGACTTTCGTGTCTCCTCTTCAGAGCCTTCTCCCTGCCCTGCTGCCTCCAGCCCCTCTCACCCACCTCGGACCAGCACAGGACTGTACGAGGGAGGTTTGCACCCATAGCCTGCTGCTGGCATCGCTGCGTCAGAAGCAAAGGCAGCTCCATCAACAGACTTCAGGCTAGCTTGCTTGACAAATTTTAAATTCCTTCAAAATCGTCTTCCCTCTGTAGTTCACACTGCAAATACAACACGTGCTACATACAGCTGTGGTCCAGTTCGCCAACACCAGTACGGCGTGAAAGATTTCAAGTACTGAATTAAAGAATTCATGGTTCAAAGCACCTACGATCAGCTATGTCATTAAGAAATATAATTCCTGAATATTTATTTCCTAGATTAACTCATGACCGAGTACTTCTGGACAGCAAAACCGACGCCTCTAGCACCAGTTAACTTGGCAGGTTGACGGCAGGGTGACAACTGATGTCGGAGCTGCTACTGCGTCAGCAGTTCCCGCGTGGCGATGCAGAGAGCTGGGGCTTGGCAACCAGCCACAGCAATTGTCCTGGTGGTGACCACATCGACCGCTCTCCTGCTAAGGCTTCTCCTGGAACTCACCGGCACACTCTATCTCATCTTATCCAAAAAAAACCCCAAAACAAACCACCGACATTCCTCTATTTCATGCCTTTATTAAGCAAATAATTAAACCACAAAAAGTTATACCGATGCTAAGAGCTAGGACGTAAATAAAGTAGGACCTACGTTCCTGCAGAACACAAGACAGATGGTCCAAGGACAGCCAAACTTAACTCTAATTTCCTCCATTTTGAATGAAGTGAAAGATTTTCAGGAAAACCATATGAGGAGAAATATTAAATCAATACACTGAGTATGTTTGCCTTCTGTCCTTTTACGGGCTCATACTTTGTCAGAATTGTAAGCTGTTATTAATACTGTTACTTTTGAAATGAGTAAATACATGCATTATTCTTCAAACAGTAAACATGTAGCAAATTCATAAACCAAGAAAGGTATTTGTAACTACCATAAAAACAAACTTCTGGGGACATATTTCTGGGCATCCACCATGAACTGTCACTCCAGGAAGACTTATTCACAGAATCACAGAATGTTAGGGGTTGGAAGGGACCTCTGTGGGTCATCTAGTCCAACCCCCTGCCAAAGCAGGGTCACCCAGAGCAGGCTG
>Ga0065711_1042862_pt1 | contig 15089 bp, 10 predicted proteins | sample Hoacrofraction12_FD_59098 | JGI IMG/M metagenome (GOLD analysis project Ga0065711, IMG submission 59098) | Hoatzin crop microbial communities from Cojedes, Venezuela - Epithelial fraction 12 v2 (version 2) | ecosystem: Host-associated > Birds > Digestive system > Esophagus > Crop | place... | reverse complement strand
GATCCCATTGGCCTTCATGGCAACAAGGGCACACTGCTGGCTCATGGTCAACTGGTCATCTGCCAGCACTCCCAGGTCCCTCTCCATAGAGCTGCTCTCCGGCAGCTCCGCCCCAAGCCTGTACTGGTAGATGAGATTGTTCCTCCCCAGGTGCAGAACCCTGCACTTGCCCTTGTTGAACTTCATCATGTTCCTCTCTGCCCAACTCTCCAGCCTGTCCAGGTCTCACTGAATGGCAGCACAGCCTTCGGGTGTTATCAGCCACTCCTCCCAGTTTGGTGTCACCCGCAAACTTGCTGAGGGTACACTCTTAACTCTTCACCCAGGTCATTGATGAAGCAGTTGAACAAGACTGGGCCGAGTGCTGACCCCTTGGGGACATCACTAGTTACAGGCCTCAAGCTAGACTCAGTGCCGCTGATGACAACCCTCTGAGTTCTGCCATTCAGCCAGTTCTCAATTCACCTTACTGTCTGCTCATCCAGCCCACACTTCCTGAGTTTCCCTAGGAGGATGTTATGGGAGACAGAGTCGAAGGCCTTGCTGAAGATATAATGCTAAAACACATGCCAAGTGTAAGATACTAGGTAAACACTGTTAAGGGTTTGCGTGGCAAGGTTTTGGTAGAGGAGGGGCTGTAGGGGTGGCTTCTGTGGGAAGCTGCGAGAAGCTTCCCTCATGTCTGATAAAGCCAGTGCCAGCCGGCTCTAAGATGAACCCACTGCTGACCAAGGCCAAGCCAATCAGCAATGGTGGTAGCGCCTCTGTGACAACATATTTAAGAAGGGGAAGAAAAAACCGCAGAGAGAAGGCAGTTGAGAGAGAGGAGTGAGACGATGTGAAAGAAACAAATCTGCAGACACCAAGGTCAGTGAAGGAGGGGGGAGGAGGTGCTCGAGATGATGGAGCAGAGAGTCTTCCCTTGCAGCTTGTGATGAAGACCATGGTGAGGCAGGTTGTCCCCCTGTAGCCCATGGAGGTCCATGGCAAAGCACGTATCCACCTGTAGCCTGTGGAAGGGATGCCACGCTGGAGCAGGTGGATGCCTGAAGAAGGCTGTGACCCAATGGGAAGTCCATGCTGGAGCAGGTTCCTGCCAGGACCTGCGGACCTGTGGAGAGAGGAGCCCATGCTGGAGCAGGTTTGCTGGCAGGGCTTGTAACCCATGGGCAACCCACTCCGGAGCAGCCTGTTCCTGAAGGACTGCACCCTGTGGGAAGGACCCACGCTGGGGCAGTTCGTGAAGAGCTGCAGCCCGTGGGAAGAACTCACGTTGGAGAAGTTTGTGGAGAACTGTCGCCCATGGGAGCGACCTCACGCTGGAGCAGGGGCAGAGTGTGAGGAGTTCTCCCCCTGAGGAGGAAGGAGCGGCAGAGACAACATGTGATGAACTGACCATAACCCCCATTGCCCGTCCCCCTGCACCACTCAGGGAGGGGGAGGAGGGAGAGAAACAGGAGTGAAGTTGAGCCCGGGAAGAAGGGAGGGGTGGGGGGAAGGTGTTTTAAAGTCTGGTTTTATTTCTCACTATCCTACTCTGATTTGATTGTTAATAAATTAAACTCCCTTTTCTCCCCAAGTTCAGTCTGTTTTGTCTGTGACAGTAATTGGTGAGTGATCTCACCCTGTCCTTATCTCAACCCTCGAGCCTTTCATCATGTTTCCTCTCCCCTGTCCAGCTGAGGAGGGGGAGTGATAGCGCAGTTTTGGTGGGCACCTGGCATTTATACAGGCCAAACTGAAACAAACACATAAAACAAAAGTTAGGTCTGAGAGGAAGACAAACCAACATACTATACAAAATGCAAAAAGAAAAAAGCAACTGTTTTCATCCCATACATTTTGTCTAAATTCCCATTCACGGGATAAGTACCAAACTTAGTAGTAGTGCCATACTACTTTTTTTAGGATGTCAGATTTGAAGGAGAATGAAATTGGGGTTTGGTTTGAGGAAAAGAGTTGGCATGCTTGTTTATTTTGTATTAAATAACACCTGAGAAACACAAAGTTAAATTCCAGGAAATACTCAGTTGGCCTATGAATCTAAAATAATGATCTGAGTTTTTGCAAAAACTGTGAATTCCATAAAGACTTGCTGTATCATCACAAACACTCATTTCCACACTTAAATCTCTGAAGTTCTTAGGCAGGAATGATTACATTGGTCGTAAATTCAGAATAAGTGGTTATAAGCATGCAAAATTATGCAAAGGCCAAAATTACTGTTAATAGCAGGATCTCACTGACCTCACTAATTCAATTAATGAGAAATGGTGTCCCATTCATGCAATTTTAGACAAGGAGGTATTCTACTCAGGAGCCTGTCCATATGGTTCCTCAGCATGAAAATACTTCCCAAAGAGCCCAGTTCACAACTGTCACTCTGTCATGGGAATATTCCACGCATATTATGTGAAATAGAAAGATAACACGTTCAGAATGTGACAACTCAAATTCACTTCAATACATACAACTGCAGGGCACAAAAACTTGTCACATTGTACAACCAAAGCTGATTTCATGTTCTGTGCAGCAGTAAAAGAACATTCATATTTTACATACCGCACTAAGAAATACATGAAAAAGATGTAGACCAACTGCAAAGGAAATTGGTCTTGATGGGAGTCCTAACACAGAACTGCATCACCTTTTTCTCACATGAAGAGTGAAAGTATTCTTGTGCTGACTTGCCTATAATGTCAAAGAATATGGAGAAAGTTAGTACGAATATTAGCTCTTCTCTTCGGGTTACTTCTAGTTGAAATATTTATAAGTGTACATGATTAACAGTAATCTGTCATTGTCATGCCCTCTCAAAAGAAGAAGAGGCTAATATACAGCACTTATACCACCATATATTATATTGTCAGAAGAAAACAGAATATCTAAAGCTACCCATTACACCTTACAGAGTCAGAAGCTACCAAATACTAGAGCAACTGTCAGAGAGGTCCCAGAAAAAAAGCTACATGGCTGTTTGGCCAAGTGGAAAAGATTAGCTCAAAGCAAAAACCTTTCAACAAAATATGTATAAACAGGAGATTTCATCTCATATTCATTTTCATATCAATGATGGTGAGGAATGCAGAATAGGATGATGGCAGAAGGGAAAATTTTCTCTGAAATAGATGTTGACTGGATTGTACCTACAGAATTTTCAGTGGATATGTCAAAGTCATTTATTTTAATGGGAAATGAGATAAATGTAAAGATCTCACAAATCTGCAAAATATTTCCAGCAGGTCTACCTACCCTGTTTACCTCTCCAGTGTGCATGTGCGCAACCTCAGGACAGAGTCCTTTTTTTCTGCTCTATTCACAAATATGCAAGACTATCTATTGTCCAATAAAATGGAAATTTAAACTGTATTCTGAGAGCACAAGCTGCATTTTAATATGGTTACTGTGAACAATAGAGTGAGGTCAATCATGAAAGCAACATGGAGGGCTTTTTAAACAGTTAATATAATAGAGTGAGATATTCAGATAGGTAACAGTGCTCTTTACATTCAATCACTTACACATTAATCTACAGGAAAGAGTATGGCCTTATAAGATGCAATGTAACACCACAACTGTTATTATTGTCAGAGAATATCCCCGTAAACTGAATTCAGACACATGCAGCTCATTTCTGGAGACTCAGCATTATCTGACACAGCCCTTAATCACTATTTCTAAATCTAAATACAATTACAATGGTATATAAAGTTTCTAGCCCTTTCGCAACTTCAATTCTAGGCAAAAGCAGAATATGAACACAATAAGAAACCTAGTAGATGTCCTTTGATGGGGTCCTTAAATCTAAATAAAGAACACAGGCATCAGAAACACCACATAACAGAATGGAAAAGAACAATAACTTTCCGTATTTACTCCTCTGTTGATATTCCATTAGTAATATTTAAGCCCCAAACCATTTAAATACAAATTGCAAGGAAGTGGGGTGTGCCAAGAAGTGGAGCTTATACTTTCATGCTTTAAGATCTGTTTGAAAACTAATTTGTTGTTCTTGAGAAGATTTAACAGATGGGACTCCAAAGATTTTCTTGTGGCGGTACAAGGAACAAGCTGAAAACAGTTTGTAGTGCTTCATATGTTCTTCAACTATGTGTTCATAGCTTGTTTCTGTTTCTCCACAGAGATTCAGTGAAGTCTTTAAAAGATCCATTCAGAACTTGTTTTTCAGCCTCTTTTTGTTTTCACCAGTTATCAGCAGAAACTGCTATGCCTTTTGTAAGATTTATATATTACTCTCTGGAAATGCACTTTCACAGCTTTGACATTTTTTTTCTCAATCTAGCCTGCTACTATGCTACAGAGATTGAGAACGGCATACTTTGATACTAATGGTGTGTTTGTAATAGCATAGTGGCATGCAGTGCTGTCCAGTCTAGTTCTAATAACCTCACTCTGGCAACAGAAGTAGATCAGTATTTTCCTGGCTACTTACATCCTTCTCCACTTCTAGGTTTTCGGGTTCTGATATTTAGAACAACAAGGTGGTAAATATTTAAGAGACCTCAGAAAAAGTAGATCTAGAATATCAGAACATAATATGCACACCCAAATTTCCATAAGCTAAATCATTCCTCAGAGAAAGAACATGAGTATATATTTGATTAGAATATTTTATCAAGACTCTAGGATAAAATCATTCTTCTCTAAAAATGGATGAATAGTTAAAATAAAGTAAGAATTTATGTTTCACAACAAAAAATCTTTGTGATTTTGGAAAGGTTTCAAGTACTGTTCTATACAATAATTTTCTAATTATTGTTATTTAAAACCTTTGTGTTCCCCTGTAATATTTCATTATAGCTCTCACTAGCAGGTTATAACCATGACATGCGGAAATAAATAAACTTCGTCTTACTTCCTTCCAGCCAAGGAATTCTAGGAGGTGAATTATTAATGTGTTACTTTCGACTCATAACATCTCTACAGTTTCTCTTTATGCAGTTTCAAATACAAGAGCTAGAAATGAGAAGGATCTAGTCTATTCAGTACAAGCTCTAATTCTGTTAATCATTATGTAAAAAATAAGATGTTCTTTTTACTTGTTATGAACAGCAATTACCCTAAAAACGAGAGCACATACACTGTACAGATTTCCTAAAAAGCAAAAAAAAATAAAAGCACCTTCAGCCATTAAACTCCATTTACCTGTGTATTTCCTCCAGCTTTTTTTTTTTTTTTGGCCAATTCCAAGCAAATCTGACAGCTCGGTGAATATTTCAAAGACAGTTTTTAGAGATTTTATGAGAAGCTGTGACCAATTAAGACCCAGTTGCCCACTCTATGACAGGACAGAAGTAGAGGTCAGTATTGTGTGAAGCAAGGGCAGCCGGTTGGCCAAGCAGCATGTGCACAGCTCTGTATCTGCCACAGCAAATAGTCCGTCTCTTGGCCAGTCAGACATGTAAGGGACTTCGGAGGGAGCTAAAGACAAACTAAAGGATACCAGGGACATATGAAGCAGGTGCACAAAGCTCTGGGGTAATGAGAAGGTCCTCCAGTTATTCTACTGGGGAGTCATATTATGTGCTGATAATGTACTAGAAGCTTTGTGTTATGTTTGTGGAAAAGAAACCAGCATAAACAATCTTTTGAAAAGACTTCATTAGTTCTGCTGCCCAGGAAACCCCTTGGAAGTGCACTGATTTTGTGTAAATATGCATCTACTGCTCTTGTCACTCCTAGAAATAATGAGAACCACATTCCAAATAATCCAGCTATTTCTGCTAGCAATGACCATTTTCTCAGAAGAAAAAACGACTTTTTGTTTAATATGGGTAACATGTAGACATGTTTCAACAAAAATATAGTCTTTGACAACATCAGCATTAGCAATACTGCTCAAGACTAACATTGATTTGCAGCTTACAGCTATTTAACCATTACTCAACATCTATCCTGCTCTGCCGGTGGGAGATTAGTTTTCTAAAAAGCACTTTATTCTCCCTTACTTTAAACGTTAGCAAAATAATCAAGGTCCAAAAACCTGTATTTTTTTCAAAAATAGCAAAAGCTAACATTGCATGTAAACCTTGCATCTAGTGAGTATTCATTTCCTCATATTGAATTTTGCTGTTGAACACAACATTAGCCAGAAGTTTATCTGCCTTCAAAACATTGAAGAATTGAGAATTAGGCTAGCAATGCACAATTAATATCTTTCTAGAAACACTTCACCCCTTCTTCCGTTTCCATCACAGTAAAAATACAAGGGAATTTATCTATTTTTTTTCCACTATTCAATGACACTAGAATTATTTCCTGGTAACTAATAGCAGTTTATGAACCATTTGAGAACTGATCATTATCTGTGCTTCTGCTTTTCTACTCAGTCACATAAGTAGTAATTTTTTATTCTCCAATCAAGTAATGTTGGCTTAACGATAAGGGAAAAATTCTTGATAATAAAAGGTATAGGAAATATTTTTGGAATATTTAAAAATCAGTTCTTCCCTCCTCATATACCTAGCTACACATGTTGATCTAACAAATAAGTACTAGTATTTATAATAATAATAAAAAGACATTCCTTCCATTAAAGGAATTGCAATGCAAATATATAGCAAAATACATCAGATAGACATATGTAGGGTGGTATAGGAAAGCAATGAGTTTTCTCAACACGGAAGGGTGTGCTTTAAGCACCAAAAAACCCCTATCATTTCAAGTTTTCCTGGAGAAAACCTGAAGTAGGGTGATTTACAGTTGTTAAATTTGCTGTATCTTACTGAAAATGGAAGAATTTTCTCTGCTGTCAATGAGAAAAGTAGAGGACAGTAGAATTCGGGTGCCTCGACATACAGCAGAGTCCTCTGGACATTGCTGTTCAGAACTGCAAAACAATACATCTTCACTCAGATTCAAACCTTCACTCTGCAGAACACACTGAAACCCCTCAGGGGAGCTGCAAAATATTTGCTGCAGCAGCTCCTAGTATCTGAGAAAGCATCCCTCGGATCTTCCTACAGAAACACATAAGCCTCAGTGAAAAAAAGTCAAGCAGCAAAGAAAACAACTGTGATGACACTATCATTGCAGGGTTGAAACCTTTCATACTTTGGCAAGCATCATTATGACCAAGTATTTTGTTTGTACATTTAAAAGCACTGCAGAATTGTTTCCTCTTCCCTGAGGAACCGAAACACATAAACCCTGAGGTCAAACAGAATATAAACCTATCTGATGGTCTCTCTTTTCTGAGTATGGCAAGTTTCAGCAGAAATGGACGAGACTTTAAGACAGGTATGGAGGAGACCACATGAGATCACTGAGAGACACAAATGCAAGTTCAGGAACCAGAAGAACTGGTGAACTGGACAACCTGAATTAACTCCCTAGAGCAGACCTTCAGTTTCAAAGTAATTTCTACCGAACTAACCCAGGGATATTTCACCACATTGCAAAAAAATCATGCCCTCAGGGCAAAAATGACTAAGTTTTCCAGAATGGGCTTGTGACTGAATACCTTCATAGCCCCTCCTGTTTAAAATGAACACGTTCATGCTTTCAGAAGGAATACAGTTCTTTTAGAAAACATTTGGCTTAACATCTTGTAGACAGGATGAGTCTATATATTTGGGAATTTATATTCAAAGACACAGGAAAATCTAGCACTGGTTAGCATTCATGACATTAACCACAAGCAAAATAATTTAATTCAAATGTTGTTGTGATCTACAATGACATCATCCTTTTTGAAGTTTCATAGGGTCACTTCAAAGTAACGTTTGACAACTGATTATGAAGCTTATATTTTACAACATAATAAAAACATATATATTGCAAAAGTTGTTTGGAACAGAGTTACAGAGTTTAAAGCTTCCCTAGATGAGCAATAAAAATACTGTAGTCAGCTACGATGCCGTTGCCATTCCTGCAGTTGGCAGGAAAAATGCCATACAGAAGAAAAGAATATGCAGGATTCAAGGTCAAGCACAATTGTTTCAGAAGTCAACAGAAACTTTTTCAGTGGTGCTCAGCGACAGCGCAAGGGGCAATGGGCACAAACTGAAGCCAAGGAAGTTCCATCTGAACATGAGGAAGAACTTCTTCAGTCTGAGGGTGACGATGCACTGGAACAGGCTTGCCCAGGGAGGTTGAGGAGTCTCCTTCTCTGGAGATATTCAAGACCTACCTGGACGCGGTCCTGTGCAGTCTGCTGTAGGCGACCCTGCTTCGGCAGGGGAGTTGGACTAGATGGCCCACAGAGGTCCCTTCCATTCTGTGATTCTGTGAAACAGCTACCCTGAGGTGGTCGGGTGTTTGCAGTGCATCTGCAGAGACCTTCACTTGCAGCAAGCTCCCAAAAGAATGCAGAAAGGCTTTTAAACTCCGAAGAGACAAGTTTCACTGGAATTAAACAAAAAAGGTTGCCTTCTTAAACAGAGAAGGCATAAAAGGAAAATGCAAGTAGAACACAATAAAAATAAAGTATACACTATTCTTCCCAGCCTACGGTCCATGCAGGCATATCTTTGGTTCTAGTGTTGATTTTACCCAGCTCATTAATTTTCTGAGTTGCAGAAAAAACTACCCAGTCTCCTCTGGTCCTTAGGAAGTTCCTTCCACCCCCTCTAACGCCAGCCTGGCTGCTCCCAATTCAAGCCTTCTCACTTGCTGCCAGTGCAGTCTTCATAACCTCTGCTCTGGGCAGGCTCAATTTCTCCCAAACAGCTTAGAGAAACTTGATGCCATTAGAAGCAGAAAAAACATATAAGCATTCAAATACTGTCCATAAGAGACAGCAACAGAAAAAGGACAAGTTCAAACGTAAGAAACTCTCTACAAAGTGTACATTATCACCTTGTGAGTTTTTATTTATTCTCACAAATTAAGAATAAACTGCTTTGCCTTCAGAATATTGCATAATTCAAGCACACATTCCTACACTGAACTGAAATTCTTAGTAGAAAGCCTAAAAAATTGTGCTTATCAAAGAGAAGGTGCATCTTCTCCATTGCTAAGAGTGTTCCACAGAAGAATAAACAATTGTTTTATTTTGAAGTGCTAATAGTAATATTTTAAATAAAAGGTGTTTCAAGTATTACCTTTCAGAGAAAATATCGCTTTACTATCTCCTCCTTTCTAGAAGTAAAAACTAAGATAAAATTAAAATGTCTATTGCACCATCCTAAAAGTAAAACAAATTAGTACATACACTAATAACGAAAGAAAATGTGCAAAGCTACAGAATTTGGCTCACTAGACTTGTTGTGATTTCTGCTACAGCTTTACAAAATGACAGAGATATTCAGCAAGGTACTGAAATCCTTTTGGATCCAACAGCAAGTGTAAAGCAAGTTACCTCAAAGTTTTATCATCTACTGTATTCTGTTCTCTGTCTCACAGTGACTCACATCACTTCTGTTGGCCCTACCATGACAAATGTCACCAACCAAGAACTGCAAAATGTCTCCTGACACTAGTTATGACAACTTGAGAGTTGGCTGTATTATTTAAATTTGGCATATAATATCTCCTGCTGAAATAATTAGTCTTTTTGGAAAGGTTTTCCTGTTTTGTCTGGACTTCTTTGTGCAAGGTTGTCCCCTTGTCATTTGGAACCACTTCCATAACATTTTAATGGCAATTGCTGGACCTTCCACTCTCGTGTTAGGCTTTCTCAAATAACTTTGACCTTTTTTTTATTCCCCAGACCAAGCCTAATGAACAGTTTGGTTGACAAACCTTTCCAAACAGCCATATCTGTGACTGCCAAAAGCAGCTCAATCCTAGCTATTGAAGCCAATAAAAAGATTCAAATTCAGAAGCTTATTAAATGTGTTTCAGGAATCCAACTATATCTGAACAAAACTAAATTACAGGGTTTTTTAAAAAACACAACCATAAATAGGTATCCTCTTTGGCAGTGATTTTATACGTACTTTCCTGTTCTCTTCCATACTATACATTGCTGTCTTCCTGCTACATGTTCAGTAAAAATGGGATACAATGATTAGTCCAATCCATTATGAGAATTGACATCAGTATTTGCTTGCATTTATAGATCTGAATTCTAGTACATAAGAATAGAAAAAATCACCAAAATAGTTCACCTGATGTCATCTCAATAAATTAAAAGAAAACATATCTAGTAAGGAATACATACCATGAAAAATCAGTTTCCCTTTTGACTTTCTTTTAACCGTACTTCACACTACAAATATTATAACTGTCATCCAAGTGAATTACAGAATTCTAGGAGCTGAATCTTCTCTGTGGTCAGTATACCCGGCTTTAAAGGCTGGATAAGTGTTTCATAAAATCATCAGTTTAATTCTGACTTGGCATCAGTCTCCCTCTTAATTTTTGATGAACCAGAAACTCTGAGAAAATTTTGCCCCAAAAACACTGTAGTGCAGTATTTCTGAAACAAAACATCCTAGAGTCATGTCAAATGAACTCAACAATTTGCTTATAGTGTAAGTGAAGCACAGAAGATGCTGAGCAGGGCAAGGCTCCTCCCAGACTGCTCCCTGGGCAGAGCAACCATGCTCCACACAAGCTCAGCCCCAGGACTGCAAGAAGCCAGGAGCCTCGCAGCCCTAACCTTAACACATGGGACAATTCTATTGTCCATGAATAGGACTAACCCACTAGTCTCATCCAGCAAAGGAAATGCCTAACTTTCAATAGCTTCTTGGTATTTTATTTTATCAGAAAATTTCGTACCAGGTCTTCTTGCCAATTACTTCCCAAGCAATAGCTAAACTCAAAGAAAGCCAACTTGGTGACTGCAAGCAGCTGCAGCACTTCTAGTTAATACACAGTCTGTCCAAGCTGTGGCAGCTCATGCACGATTCATTAGCCCCGTCTGAGTATTCACGCAAAGGCTATGCCACAGCTGAACACCATCTATGAGGCTGCCCTAGGCAGAACATTTGGATATTTTCTTGAGCAGAGAATATCTGTAATAATCTTTTTGTCAGAATCCAGTGGTGCGTCATGCATGGAAATCAATAATAATTTCCTACTGTTGCCCAAGTCTTTATTATATTTATATTTTAAATGAAATAGAGCTTCCTCTAAACTGCTGCATACAACTATGTGTTGGCATACCACATCATTTGAGAATCTATCTTTTGCATTTCTTTGGGGTGACATATATACTCCTGCTTCTGAAATGCTCTAGTTATACAAACAAGGGAAAGAAAAAAAAAAAAAACACCACTTTTTCTGCGTATAAAAGTTCTTCTAAATCATATCCTACTTTGAATTTTTGTTTTCTCTAACCAGTGGAAAACAAGTTGAATTTAATCATCCACTTCTGAAGAGAGTCTTCAAGCATTTTGTATTAATTAGGAATAGTCTACCAAGATCTTCCACTTGGCCTTGGGGTCTGAAAACACACCAGTGTATGTCAGTTGGAAGAACTATCAAGCTCACTAAACAGTCATTCTCCTGGCCATTACACTGAGTTGTCAGAATAAAAATATTTTCTCTTCCTAGCCTCTTGTTTCAGTGGGGATCAATCTATGTTGTGTGCACAAATCTACGAAAGACAGACTGAATGAGAGATTACCTAAAAATAAAAGATTCGAATGTATTTTTGAAAGTAAAAGTACATCAAAAATATATATTTTTCTTAAGCTGAAAGATGTGTAACCTTTTTATTTTTTTCTGTTAATCTCTCCTACAGAAACAGACTGGAGGTTTTTTAATTCTCTGGTCTGTGAAGGTTTCCGACTAGTCCACTTCAGTGGAAATGGAAAAGGAATTTTTCCTCAAATTGTTTTCTTAGAAACTGTTTCAGTCTGTCTTCTATTGGTCAAGTTTCAAAGTCCTGAACATTGAGCCAAGAGACAACGAGGGATATGATGTTTATTCTGGAGCACACACAGCTTCAGAAGGTACTGCAAGGAGCATTTTTTTGGTCAAACATTTTCAAAATAATCAAGATTCAACAATTAGCAAGAAAGTATTTCTAACAATTGACTGTAACTATAGATGGAAGAAGTCCTTTTTATAAGATAACAAACAGAATACTCATGCAAAATGTATGTCATATACATCTGGACACCACTATGTTTATACACAAAAAAAATTTAAAAGAAAAAATAAATTAGCAGAAAGTCTCCCTGTACATTCCATTCACTTCACCTTCTTTGCATGCATACTTCACCATGAAGTCCAGTGTTATGTCTGCAGCAAATAATCTATTTATTGGTTTTTGTTTTTATCTACAGTGTTAACATCCTTCAGTAGCAAGTTTTACATCTGCATCATAAAAATGTTGTGAACTAATATCAGCCCTTCATAGATACTGCAAATTAATACCTTTAACTTTGCTGTATGCAACACACACATACACACCTTTATGTTATTCTACATTTTTTTTGCAATGCATGTTTCAATATAATGCTTTCAATATCTAAACAGACTAATGCTGGTGGGCATGGAAAGTTGAAATAAAGCAATAAATATTCTATATATTTTCATCAAAAAGATATGGATCATCAACTGATATGATACAGATACAGAGTAAAGAAGAGGACTGAAAGTTTAAATATTCTGAGGAAATGAGATATACACAGTAGGGTTTAGATAAGGAAATATTCAGGTGAAACGACTACAAGAATTTTTTGAGGTTTTTTTGTAAAGTGAAGTCTCTTAGGCAATGAGATCATATCACCATCACTCTCTTTTGAACACTGTCACATTGCCGGTTTCTCACTATAGTGCATTAACAATGTCGGATTAGGGACAGCTTTGCATCAGAGATGAGATGAGACAACTTTCCAGCTTGAATGTGTACATTAAAAATGATGGACATGTTCTTGGTTTAATGCTGAAGACTAGAATCGAAGTAAATTCTTCTTCATTATCTATATCTAAAGCATTTAGGTGGCTCAGAGAAAATACTTCCATTGCTTTATGAAATACAGAGCTCTGTATGTACCCTACCAAGGCAAAATTACAGAGAATTAAACCATCAGACATGGGTCCAGCGCTTTTTAAATTTTAAACATCATTTCTCAATTTAGGCTTCAATACAGTAGTGATCCACATTTGCATAATTCTAAACACAATTTTCTTAATGAAACTTGATACCTGTGTACCTATCCTACTGAGATAGGTCGACAAATATAAGCCAAGGAGCCAACTGTTCTACTTAAAAAGTTGTAAGACAGGCATTCTACAATATCGCACTTAACTATCAATACCTGTATATTCCAGAATATTCCAGAATAAAACACAAATATCTCTATCAGAAAAATATTATGACAGAAAGGCTGCTTTTCACTAAATGTTCCTGCAATCCCTTTCAATTTCAGTAAATGTTTTTATCTCAACTTTCCTTTCAAAAAAAAGGTTAGGCTATCAGTCAGACCTCTGTTAAGTATGATGTAACTCTTACAGGCATCTGAAGGTAGTTTTCAGATGTAAGGTTGTATTTCTTACTTAACGCACATCAGTTTCTTTAAATTAGGGAATTTAACTGAAAAATATCATGGCATAGCATAATTAGGAATATACTTGATCCCCATTTGATTGATGAAGAAAGATACAAATCTTTCATAACCGTAATATTAATAAGGGCTTCATGTCCTTCAATTTTATTTTGTGTCATAAAATTACAGTGCATTTCGTGGTATACGGAGTGGACATAAACCAGTCTTGTAGTAGTCCATGACACTAGCTGTAGAACTATAAATACAATTTCCTTCCATTTACACATTTTCAATAAAACATAGAGTTCCTGTATCTACAGAAAATATATGTAACTTTACATCTCGTGTTATTGCTCAAAATTGCAAAATTAGGTCTGATGAACTACTAAATATTTCAAGCAAGTCCCAGAAAAGTCTGAAAATGCTTTCTAAAAGATCAAACATTCAGTAAGTTAGATTTTATTAAATCTCAGCTTCTTAAGTTAAATTATATTAAATCTCAATATCCTATATATTGCGGAACAGATTATAAAATGATTAGACTGCAGCTGGCATACTGTTAAACGAATAATTTCCAGAGGAAAATTATTTATTGTTACGATTTTCAGTCACTGACACTGTAAAATTGTTTGAATTATTTAAAAAGAGACTTCTTAAAAGTGCTTTAAACATATTTGATTCTTTGTATCTTTTCACATATAACAATGAGATTAAGATTTAGGAAGAAAAATATATTTTTTAAAAGAATAATTGAGTATAAAGAATAACACTACAACTTTAAAAAAAGCATGAAGAAATCAATAATGCATGTTTGGATGTGCATATAATTATAAATAATGGAAAGGGAAAAAAAGGAAAAAAAAGCCCCTGCTGTGCTATCAAATGCTGCTAAAAATAGTATATAGACACAAACGGTATTTTATGACTTAAAGGACCTCCATATAGAATCATAGGTTGGAAAAGACCTCCAAGATCATCAAGTCCAACCGTCCACCCAACACCACCATGCCTACTAAACCATATCCCGAAGCGCCATATCTACACCTTTTTTGAACACCCCCAGCGATGGGGACTCAACCACCTCCCTGGGCAACATGTTTCAATGCCTGACCACTCTCTCAGTAAAGAAATTTTTCCTAATATTTGATGTAAACCTCCCCTGATGGAACTTGAGGCCATTTCCTCTTGTCCTACCATTAGTTACCTGGGAGAAGAGACCAACACCCACCTCACTACAACCTCTTTTCAGGTAGTTGTAGAGAGCAAAAAGGTCTCCCCTCAGCCTCCTCTTCTCCAGACTAAACAGCCCCAGCTCCCTCAGCTACTCCTCATAAGACTTGTTCTCTAGACCCCTCACCAGCCTCATTGCTCTTCTCTGGACATGCTCCACCACCTCAATGTCCTTCTTGTAGTGAGGGGCCCAAAACTGAACACAGTACTCAAGGTGTGGGCTCACCAGGGCCGAGTACAGGGGCACGATCACCTCCCTACTCCTGCTGGCCACACTATTCCTGATACAAGCCAGGATGCCATTGGCCTGCTTGGCCACCTGGGCACACTGATTTCTCATGTTCAGCTGGCTGTTGACCAAAGCCCCAAGGTCCTTTTCTGCTGGGCAGCTCTCCAGCCACTCTTCCCCAAGCTTGTAGCATTGCACAGGGTTGTTGTGACCAAAGAGCA
>Ga0065711_1042861_pt1 | contig 15090 bp, 10 predicted proteins | sample Hoacrofraction12_FD_59098 | JGI IMG/M metagenome (GOLD analysis project Ga0065711, IMG submission 59098) | Hoatzin crop microbial communities from Cojedes, Venezuela - Epithelial fraction 12 v2 (version 2) | ecosystem: Host-associated > Birds > Digestive system > Esophagus > Crop | place... | reverse complement strand
CTGAGTCTAGTTGGAGGCTGGTAACTAGTGGTGTCCCCCAGGGGTCAGTACTGGGCCCAGTCTTGTTCAACTTCTTCATCAATGACCTGGATGAAGAGTTAGAGTGTACCCTCAGCAAATTTGCTGATGACACAAAACTGGGAGGAGTGGTGGATACACCGGAAGGCTGTGCTGCCATTCAGCAAGACCTAGACATGCTAGAGAGTTGGGTGGAGAGGAAGATGATGAAGTTCAACAAGGGCAAGTGCAGGGTCCTGCATGTGGGGAGGAACAACCCCATGCACCAGTACAGGCTTGGGACGGACCTGCTGGAGAGTATCTCTGCGGAGAGGGACCTGGGCATCCTGGTCGACGACAAGTTGACCATGAGCCAGCAGTGTGCCCTTGTTGCCAAGAAGACCAATGGTCTCCTGGGTGCATTAAGAGGAGTGTGGCCAGCAGGTCGAGGGAGGTTTTCCTCCCCCTCTACTCTACCCTAGTCAGGCCCCATCTGCAGTACTGTGTCCAGTTCTGGGCTCCCCACTTCAAGAAAGATGAGGAGCTACTGGAGAGAGTCCAGCGGAGGGTTATGAAGATGATTAGGGGAATGGAGCATCTCTCCTATGAGGAAAGGCTGAGAGAGCTGGGCTTGTTCAGCCTGAAGAAGAGAAGGCTGAGAGGGGACCTTATAAATGCCTATAAATATCTGACGGGTGGGTGTCAAGAGGATAGGGCCAAACTCTTTTCAGTGGTGCCCAGCAACAGGAGAAGGGGCTATGAGCACAAACTGAAGCATAGGAAGTTCCATCTGAACATGAGGAAGAACTTCTTCCCTCTGAGGGTGACTGAGCACTGGAACAGGCTGCCCAGAGGGGCTGTGGAGTCTTTTTCTCTGAAGGTATTCAAAACCCACCTGGACAAGGTCCTGTGCAGTCTGCTCTATGTGACCATGCTTTGGCAGGGGGTTTGGACTAGATGATCCACAGAGGCCCCTTCCAACCCCTACCATTCTGTGATTCTGTGATTCTGTAATGTGTGTCAAGCAGCTGTGGCATTCTGAAGTCATCAACCTCCTAACAATATCCTTTCAAAGGGTACAGATTTACAGCAGTCCCAGTGGAGAGAGCTGCCTTAAAAACAGACCCTGACCTGAGTGCTCCCTAGATGAATAGTCCTTATGTGTTGAGACATGCATCTTCCCTTACTGAAAAAACTGGAGGAAAGTAACATTTTGGTATGTAGGCAAAACTGACACATAGATAGGCAAACAAAGCAAATTTACAGCAGTAAGTAAATATCATACCATATCTGATTCAAAGCAGCACAACTGATGTCTATCTGGAGGAGGCTCCACTCTGAATCATCCTGGATTGTGCCTATTCTCAGGCACAGTAGGAGCAAACCCACTTGACAGGAGGAGGATGCCATTTTTACCGTGCCGAATTCTGCTCACACATGATAAAAGCAGAGAGAAAGCCTGTATGAGATGGGAAAGATTCAGTCAAATGTGGCATTTATTCCTCACTTGCTGAAAGCTGAGGCTACATCCTTCACAAGGCGTTGCCATTAAACATCCATTCTTATTTTTTTTTTCCACAACTGCTGTCACTAGTATCATTTGCCTGCTCTATCAAGTTTTTAGTTACACCAGAGAGAGATACTTATGCTTTGCTTTGTCCTTTTCTTCAAAAGCCTGCCAAGTTAGGACGAGAAGGAATAGCCACAAATTGCACCAGGGGAGGTTTAGATTGGATATTAGGAATAATTTCTTCACTGAAAGGTCTGTCAAGCATCGGAACAGCCTGTCCAGGGAAAAGATTGAGTCACCATCCCTGGAGGTATTTAAAAGACACGTAGACGAGGTGTTTAAGGACATGGTTCAGTGGTGGACTTGGCAGTGTTAGGTTTATGGTTGGGCTCAATGATCTCAAAGGTCTTTTCCAACCTAAAGGATTTTATGATTCTATGATTCTGTGCTGTTGACTCATCTGCATGTACCACTCCCCAGGCAAGTGGCTTAGGTACTAGGGGTGGCTAGATGAGTACCTGGCTCCCCATTTGGGTTAAGCAGGTAGAACAGTTGAGGCAGCGATCCTGAAAACCATGTTGGGAAATATAGGAGAGCATTTTATAAGAAAGAAGAAGGCAATATAATGCTGCTACCTGTATATGCTTTCTCTGCCTGGCTGCAGCAAATGTTTCAGAGGCAGGCATGTTTACCCTGCTCCCATCCCATCCTGCCTTTTAGGGCAGAATCCATTTTGATCCCAGCCCTCATTCCCACAGCTTCCTCTACCAGGACTACATATTTCCAGGCGTGTTCTAAGTATTGATCCCAGTAGTTCTCCTCCATTTGAACCAGAAGTACTTTGTCTTTTTTTTTTCTTTTTCATTGATGTATGTAAAAAGAAAATCTCCAGTGTCACTCTGGTAAAAAAAAGTAGAAGAATCTAGCTAAACTGTCCCTTACATATTGTGACTGGCTATAAATTCAAGAGTGGGATGAAAGTTATTGCCACAGGTACTGAAGACGTAAAAGACAGGGAGAGAAGATGAAGCTTAACAGCACTGGTACCTGCTGAACTTTGCTTTTCACTCTGAATATATATGCCCTTGCACCTCCACAAAAGCATACCTCAACAGGAGTGGATAAGGTGCTAATTCACTAAAGACTCCATGTATGCCTGCCCTGCACTTAAAAAGTGAGTTTTTCACTTCCTACATGACCTTTTTTGGGCTTACCAGTAACTGTGTGCTCATCTAATATTCAGCTGTATGCCTCTATTGAAATGTGCAACTTACAGCTTTCCTCCTTCTGCCAGAAGGATCAAACACAGGTACCCCACATTCAAAAGTTTTAGAGGAAAAGAATAAAAACCAAAACTTCTTTCCATATAAATCTTCACTTTTAACATGCAAATATAAACATGTGGCAGGAATGCATCAACAGCAGTACTTTGTTACAGTTGTTTCAAATCTCAGTAGCTTTTAAAATAGCTTATTGTGACTAAGCTTTTGCTGTCCTTTCAATCAAGCAGAAAATGTTCAAGCTGGAGAAATCTGGGGAAGTTGAGCCACAAAATATGCTTAAGTTGAAAAACACTAATTGCTGGATGCATATTTTGTAGCCAGGAGACACTTCAGAAAAAGCAAGGCTGCAATCAAGGTTCAAATGCTATTCTTGGTAGCAGTGCTGAGAAAAGCAACGCAGCCCAGGATGACCTTGCAGCATCAGCGGCAGTACATTAATACTTGATGTTCTTCTCAGTTGTTATGCAGGCATCATCATCAGAAGTATTCAGGCATTTGCTAAAACCTAAATCTAAATATTTAGAACTGATTATACAGACAGGGCTAGGGTTCTCTTCCTGTTTTCCAGCCAGATGCAATGGTGGTAAAGACAGAATGAGGGTTTGGGGATAAAACCTCTAGAACACAGGTGATCAACAGGGTACAGGCAATGTACCCAATGTGGCAAGAAGTTTGACATAGCTTTTCTCTCCAGCTGAAGACAGTGGCTTTTTTCATGATTTCTCTGCAATTTCCAATTTCATCTTTTCAGCAGAAAAAAAATCATCCTCACCCAAAATAGTTATTATTTTCTACTGCTTCAAGTGTGACCAAAGTCACAGGCTGATCTCAACAAGATGTCCACCACAGGTTTTAATCTCTTAGTTTTAAATGAAGCTTCTTCAGGAAGAGATGAATATTATCAAATACTGTTCCTACTATGTCTGACAACAGGAATATAAGTGCCCTTTTGTCTTTCTGCCAAGGCAAAGGCCAGGAGAATATGGAGATAGCACAGAGAGAAGAATTATGTGTGAAGAAACTAGGAAGAATTAGCACAAAGTCTTTGCAGGGGTAGACTGGAAGAATAAGGAAGATTGAGGGGTTGCAGAGGTTCTTCACTGACCTTGGTGTCTGCCATTGTTTCTCTCAAGTATTCTCACTCCTCTCTACCAGCTTCTGTTTTGCAGCAGTTTTTTGCAGGTCCATCTTAGAGCCAGCTGGCATTGGCTTTATCGGACATAGAGGAAGCTTCTGGCATCTTCTCACAGAAGCCACTCCTGTAATCCCCCTGCTACCAAAACCTTCCCACGCAGATTCAATACATAGGGTTAGCAAAGAGAACAAAAAACTCGTGGAGGATGTAAGATACTCCATACACTGTAATTGCAGACATAGCATGGAGCTGCAGACCAGTGAAGTAAGACCGAAAGTTTAAAAGTGTAGCAGAAACAGTAGTCCCAAGTGGAGCCTAGCAAGAGGAAGAAGAACTGTACCACAACCACCACCATAATCTCCCACCCTGTAAGGAGCCTGGGACAGACAACTCACTCGTACCTTCCTCACCAGACACTGAACCTGCAGACCCCAAAGGACAGTGGAAGGGTGAACATAATACCAGACAGAAAGGGATAGATGCTGGCGAGACCACACACAATAAATTGAACTGGTATTTGGTCAGATTTTCTTCCTTCTTCCTTCTTCTGACTTTTTTCTTTTTATTTTTTTTTTCTTTTATTTCCTTTTCTGCCACAAATAGATCTGAAGAATATTTCTTCAATTACATTGCTTAAATTCTATTTGCAGTAAGAAAGATCTCTTGGCTTTGCATAGTGTTTCTACTTTTTGCCCATAACAAGAATTTAACTATAAAAATAAGGATGGTCAAACCTGCGTTTGGAGATTTCTCGTTATAAAGTGAGCTTGGCTGTTTAAACACTTCAATTTGTTAACAGCATGTGTTCACACCTTTCTGGGGGCGACTATCCTAGCTTGGTTTTAAGATTTCCTGTCACACGGAACAATTTAGTCCTTCAGTGTGATCCCAGACTGTCATTCAAAATAGTATCTTTCTGCCATTCCTTTTCAGTTCTTACAATTTTCCCACATTGATTTTTCCTATTTCAAAGACTCTATCATGTGTCAGTCAGTATATATTTTCTTTAAAGAGGATTACTGTTTGTGCAAAGTAGGTGATCTCTAGGCTCCCACAAGCTTCTGAGGATCAAGCAAGGTTCTCCAGAGATGTTTAAAGGTCCTGAGAAGTGTCACTGCTCTAAGCTTGAGTAGTTTTAAGTCATGTGAACATATGTCAGTATGAACTCTAGATTAAAAGTATAAATCAGTCCTCAGTAACTTTGTATACTTTATGTACTTACAGATACAGAGAAAAAATATCCTGAGAGACTTTCATTTTCAGGGGATTGGCTATTTTCTGCATTTTTCAACACAGAAGTGATAGATAGACTATATTACAAAAACCAGTTCTTGTTAGTACTTCTTAGAGCTGAACTGTATGTCCTTCAAAGCAGATTATATTTACTGTAAATGTATTTGGATTTGTCTAGACAACTGTATCAGAGGAGTTAAAATCAAAAGGACTAGGATCAAAGAAACACAAAGGGGTATTAATTGTACTGGATGTAAAGGTTCACAGCTAAGCACTGCTACACACACAGTAAGTGTTTAACTCTTTCCTTCCTGGATTAGCATTCAGGACACTACCTCTATCCAGGCTCATAAAAGAACAAATTGGTGCAGTCTTTCTCTTCAGAGGACTGCACCACAGACATTTAAAATGGTAGGAGATTTTGTAATCTGCCAGCACTGCATGGCTGACTGTTATTTTCAGGTTTTATTACACTCATTCGAGTGTTACTGTCAAACATTCCATTGATGCTAATGTTCCCTGCCTCTAGATACAGATACACTACACAACCTATCAACTCACTGGAACCTATTTTGTCAAACTGCACCCTAAGGAGGCAGTGAAGTTCAATCTAATAGCTTTTGGATGATATATGCTGACCCCTGTTCCTCCTTGAAGAAGCCATATTGATCAATAAATCAATCAGTCATGCATTACAATGGACTATTTACACAACTTCAGAGTGCTGCTAAATAATGAATTTCAAATTACTTCAGTTAAAACTCAGTCATATGAAATGTAACTAAATGTACCTTAAATAATTCTCCTGACAGATTTCAAATGAGTTAGAATTCATTCCAGAACTAAGGAAAAGAGAGAACCAGGACTGAGTCCTCGAGCTTATTTTGAAGGGAGAGCTCCTTATAGGGACTGTCCTGTGATATAAAGAAGAGAAAACACAGTCCATTTAAATTTAAATGGTGGATGATGAAAAGACTATGAAGCCAGTACACATGAAATAACTAATAAAAATGAAAAAGAATTATAAAGGGGTATTATAAAGAACACCAGGTCAGGCCTATATTAAGAAACCTGGGAAAAAGACAGTGAATGTTCCAGTGCCCAGGTGATTAATTTGCTCCACTTATAGAATCATAGAAACATAGAATCATAGAATGCTTTGGGTTGGAAGGGACTTTTAGAGGTCATCTAGCCCAAACCCCCTGCAGCGGCCAGGGACATCTTCGACTAGACCAGGTTGCTCAGAGCTCCATCAAATCTGACCTTGAATATTTCTAGGGATGGGGCCTCTGCTGCCTCTCTGGGCTACTTGTTCCAGTGTTTCACTACTCTCATTGTTAAAAATTTCTTTCTTATATCCAGTCTAAATCTACCCCCCCTTACTTTAAAGCTGTTGTTCTGTCAGATCAAGCCTTGCTAAAAAGAATGTCCCCATCTTTCCTATAGGCCCCCTTTAAGTACTGAAAGGCTGCAACAAGGTCTCCCTGCAGCCTTCTCTCCTCCAGGCTGAACAGCCCCAGCTCTCTCAGCTTTTCCTCATAGGAGAGGTATTTCATCCCTCTGAGCATTTTTTTCGCACTCATCTGGATCCTCTCCAACAGGTCCATGTTTTTCCTGCACTGAGGGCTCCAGAGCTGGATGCAGGACTACACATGAGGTCTCACCAGAGCAGAGTAGAGTGGCAGAATCACCTCCTTTGACCTGCTGGTCACATTTCTTACGATGCAGCCTAGGAGACGGTTGGCCACCTGGGCTATGAGTGCTCATTGCTGAGTCATATTCAGCTTTTCCTCCACCAGTAAATCCAAGTCCTTCTCAGCAGGGCTGCTCTCAATCCCTTCATCCTCCAGCCTGTATTGATAGTGGGGATTGCCCAAATACATGTGCAGGACCCTGCACATGGCCTTGTGGAGCCTCATGAGGTTCACACAGGCGCACTTCTCAAGCTTGTCCCTCTGGATGGCATCCTGTCCTTCTGGCATATCAGCTGCACCATTGATCTTGGTGTCACCTGCAAACTTGCTGAGGGTGCACTTGATGTCACTGTCTATGTCACTGAAGAAAATGTTAAACAGCACCGATCCCAGAATTGACCCCTGAGGGACACCACTTGTCACAGGTGTCTATTTGGACATTAAACTGTTGACCACTCCATTTGGACGTTGAGCCGTTGACCACTTAGAAACAGGATTGAAATTGTTTACGCTCATTATTTTTGTTAAAGGAAGAAAACCCCTACAAAGTAGAAACTCCAGAGGAAAACTCTAACAAATAGGGTAAAAACAGTGTTTGAAGTATAAAGCCTCACAGCTTTTTCCTCTGACTGCTGTGAGACTGATGTTTTTCGTCATCCTGAAGTAATTTTCATCCACTTATTAACATTTTTAACTCTCAGTAGGCATCAAGGTTTTATTTAAGCCCATCCAACCTGTTCACGTTTATTCCTGCTGGCTGTCTCGCTGCTGTAGCTGCTACCTGGGGCTCACTCGGCTCTCGGTGCCAAGTGATCACCTCTGCTGCTGCTTCTATGCCCTTCCCTTGCTCTGCCTTACTCTGCATCTCATCCCACCAGCTCTGCCTCGTGATGCTCCTCTCTCCCTACCTCTCCATCTAACTTCCACAGCTTTGCTAACACTTCTGTTTCAGTGCCTAGAAAGAATGCATGTAACCTTGCTAACAGGGGAGAGTCTCTCAGCTCACAGGAAATCTTTCAGCAGTTGCTGGCATCTCTCACATCATGGAAGACATTTACAGAAGTCTTTTGTTCTCCTGGTTTTTTTCCTTTTCCTGGGTGCTAAACTTTGTATCCTTATGTTGGAAGTAATTGCCAATGTTTAGAACAAACTGCAACCTTAGAAATATTCATACAGTTAATTAGCCAAGATTTGTGTAAGTTCTTACAAGCCTTATCATTTTTAAAAGCTTTTTAATAAAAATTCCTCTCTTCTTTATCTTCTCCAAGTCTTCCCATTAGGTGTCAACAGAACACCCCCTCTCATCTTCACTCTGGTCTAGAGCAAGAGGAAAGGAGGTGCTCCTGCATTAGACTTTAGATGTTAAGCTTATACCAGAGGCATGACGAGCCAGAAAATCAACAGAAAAGTCTGTTTTTATGAGATTTCATTGTGCCATTTTGAGACAGTTAAGGCTCAATACTAAGACCACCGCATAAAGCAAATAAGACTGTGTTTTCATAAAGGACAAAAACATATTGACCGTACGAAGCATAATATGCTCTTCAGCAGATTCTCCTCAAGTTCTTGTTGCATATGGTGCATGGTATAATGTTTTTAATTTATTTTGTTGTAGGTACTCTCTGGGCACCATGCAAACGTGTTAAAACTGCTGCTGCCAAGAAAGACTGCCTGTACGTCCTGTCTTCAGACTTGTGGACCAAACGAAACCATCTGAAACCAGAAGCAGACAGTGTCTTTTCGAAGGACAGCTAAGCATGCATGACTGGCAGAAATGTCAGGAGGGTGAGGAGGCAGAGTGGCAGAGCCCAGAGGGAGCCTGTGGCAACAGTTCACCCTCGTAGATCTCTAAGAGAAGATGAGAGTTTACCTGAAGCAGGAGGCAAAGAAGTGGGCAATACCCAGAAGTGACAGACAGAAAGAAAGATGTTTTCCCAGAGATCTAGAACATATTGGGTGGATTTTCTGCAAGCAAGCAATCTGCTGAAAGGATATGGGAAAGTAAGACAGGAGGAAGGTACCTGTGTGCCAGGCAGAGGGTGGATATTTCCTCTGAAATACAGCAGACAATTCATGCTCCACACAGCATACAACATCAGCTTGACTTATCAACAAACAGCACCTCTACCTTCACACTCTAAGAATACTGTCTGCCTGCTCTTTCCTCCAATTGAAAAGTATCCCAGGACAAGTTTGTCCATGATATTTCATACCTTGCATTGTTGTGAATTCAATAACCTTTCTGGAACTGCATCTGGCACTAATTTTCTTCATGTTCATTCTGATAAATACTCCAGCAACATTTTATTTTTTTGCAATATATCGTGCCTCCCATGTGGCCTGTATAGCTTTCAAAGATGCTTATTCCTAATTTTAATTAATTCACCACTCATTTGCAGTCGGCTATGTATATTTAAAATGTTGGAAAAACTATTCAAAACTCTTATTATCTACTTTCTTGCCGTGGTAAGTATGTAAAAAAATGTTTTTTTCCCTTTTATATTCCTGTTTGGTTACAAGGTGTGAAATCAGCTGGAAGTAACTACAGCCAATGTCATTGCTATGCCAGGTTCTGACTCCTGCTATGTTTCAAATTAAAGAAGAAAATAAAGGGAAGACAACAAAAATGAGATGTAGAATCAATGATGGCAGATTAAAATAAGAAAATAAAATTAGTATGAGGAGTAAAGTGAAGAAGAAACTGTGACAAAGGAAAAGTATGCCTTGTTTGTGAGCTAGTTCTATCCAGATACTTCATAACTTAAGCAGTCAGTTAAAACAGGTAAGCAAATTGTACTTCTATCTAGTTAGAATACAATAATTTTTTAAATTTGAAATTTCAGTTGAAACTTACTGAGTAAGATTCTTTCAGGATTTCTATGGACATGTTAAAAAAGTTTGAAACAATAAAAATCAGTTGAAACAACAATTTTCTTTAAATATTTTTTTGTCTAAGGTTTTTAAAAACAAAACCAAAGCTCTGATTAAGAAATTTTAATACCAAAGTGGCACATTCCAGAATTTGTACAGAAACCTAATCCTTTCTCAAAACAAAATTAGAACTTCTATGGAAAAAAAAAAAAAGAGCAAAATGGTAGTTAAAGATACTGTGAATAGTCAGCTTTATTTCTACTGAAGCAAGATAATTTGCTATAATAGGTGGCATTCACACAATGAAAGTGTTTGTTAGTACTTAAGGGTAGACTTCATTTGTCTGAATTTAGGCACCTAAATGTTTGACATCTAATTCTAGGCTAGTTGTTGGAGGCTTTTTTCATACCAATGGACAAAGTTAGACAATTCCAGAGAAAAAGACAACTGATAATACCTAAGAAATCTATGGATTTTCATTTTACTGACAATAGCAGGACCATATCAAGATTAGGTGAGGTATGGATTCCCTAAACTTTATATCAAAACACTAAGTGAACTGAAATCCTCACTTAATACCTCATTAACTCAGACTTTCTTTCAAGGAAGAATCCCAGATATAAATACACAGAATGTAAAATAGGATTATGGAAAATCTTCTGTCCTGTTATCGAGCCAGCATTTTTGCAGGCATTTTACCCATTTTTTCCTAGAGCAATGCTGCAGACAACAGAGAATTTGGCTTCTACTTCTCACTTTATATCCCAGGTGACTTTCTGTAGTGACCTCTGTAGAATTTGTTCATTTTGGTTTATTAAGGTTTGGTTTACAGAGCATGTTTCTGTGGCCCAGTAAAAGAATACCTCAGGTAACACACGCCACACAAACGAAAGGAAGTCTTAGTTATCCTACAGCCATAGGCTTTTCTTGTTGGAAATCAAATACGTAGAATAACTGGGATGTGATTCCACACTAGGAAATGTGTTTTGCTTTGCACAAACTAGCCCCACCAGACTGTTCTTAGGTTGCACACATATATATGTCAAGAACCATGTTGGTTGCATTTCAAGGTGCACAAGATTATAGAGTCAATTTTGTGGGTGAAAGAATTTATTTTGTAATGGGAAAGGCGGTTGAAAGTCCATGTGATTTTTCTGATTGTCTGTTGAACTTTGCTCCACTTCCCAGGGTATTTGCAAGTATCTTTCAGACAGATCCCACAACAATATAGAGATCCAAAGTTCTGAGAATTAGCAGACTTCAGTCCTCTTTTCTATATTCATCTGTAACAATTATTTAATAATTGTCTTCATTCATTTTGCAAAGTGCTTGACAATACAAGTATTGATTTAGTCATTCATTAGAGTCTATGCTGAATAGATGATTTGCATATTGAAAGGTTTTACTCTTTTCACAGCAAACATCACTAAGAGGAGGATGCCATTTTTGTATGTAAGTTAAAGATAATAAAGAAAATTAAGGACTTCTAGCAAACAGCTGATTGGACAGATTTGTTACACTAATGTTTGCATGTACATGCCAAGAGAATATGCTCTGTGAGTACACAGTAATATGAGATTATTTTTGCAGATAGAGCTAGAGGATTCTCTGAAGCTATACAAGCCTATTTATGTACTCCATGCTGGAGAGATTGTTCACAGTAGTCTTGGGAGATAGTGAACTGACAATGGTAGTTGTGCTTGAAGTATAAATTGTTTCCATTAGCCTATGTTAGAAATAGCTGAGTAGTAAATATTTGAAATGAAAGAACATTTAGCTAGATTTTAATCCGATCACCCAATTTTACAACCACCATACTACAGTTGTAACCTTAACAGCTAGGAAAAGATATGTAAATAAGAAAGAAGGCAAAATAATTATGTCTACAGTTCTTGAACACTCAGTTCTTTTTTTCCTGATTGTTGCATACACTTGTAACAAACGGAGACTAGGAAAAATGAAACGTAATAAGTATTTATTTGTGTGTTTGCCTAACATTTTTAAAAAGAACTACCAGTTTCATACACTTATAATTATATTTTTCACAACACTATTATCATTCAAGATTCAAATTTTTAAAAATATGTGTATTTTGAAAGACTAAAGAGAAGTATTTTCTGTTTTCTGTATTCAAGATGTTATAATGGAAGAAGTTCTGTTGCTGTAGAGAAGTCTCTCCCAGCACACATAGATGAAATAAAGAAGAAATCTGAGCTGAAAGATGGATCTCAAAATCTATTTTTACTATGTGATTTCTGTTGTGTTGATATTTTACTAACAAAAATAACACAGAACCAACAGAGCTCACCAAAGTTGCTCAACCAAAATGTCCCTGGGTCAATAAATCCTTCAAAAATAAAAGTTCACTATGATTGAGAGACTATTTCTGACCCCATTGGACTCTGCTTAATTCCTGTAGTCTTCAGTGAAGTTAGATTACATTTGGTGTGACAATCATAGATATATAGATACAGCATGACAGTTCCTGAATGGGAAAGGTTTCTGTCGCATGCCCTACTCAGTCATCACCTTTTGTTTAGAATGATAGAATCGTAGAATCATAGGTTGGAAAAGACCTCTAAGATCAGCGAGTCCAACCATCGACCCAACACCACCATGCCTACTAAACCATATCCTGAAGTGCCACGTCTACAGATTTTTTAAACACCTCCAGGGATGGTGACTCCACCACTGCCCTGGGCAGCCTGTTGCAATATCTGACTACTTTTTCAGTAAAGACATTATTCCTAACATTAAATCTAAACCTCCCCTGATGCAACTTGAGGTCATTGTCTCTCATCCTACAGCTAGTTACTTGGGAGAAGAGACCAACACCTGCCTCACTACAGCCTCCTTTCAGATAGTTGTAGAGAGCAATAAGGTCCCCCCTCAGCCTCCTCTTCTCCAGAGTAGACAGCCCCAGCTCCCTCAACCGCTCCTCATAAGACTGGTCCTCAGACCCCTCAGCAGCCTCATTGCCCTTCTCTGGACGTGCTCCAGCACCTCAATGTCCTTCTTGTAGTGAGGGGCCCAAAACTGAACACAGTACTCCAGGTGCAGCCTCACTAGTGCTGAGTAGAGGAGTGCGATCACCTCCCTGCTCCCGCTGGCCACACTATTCCTGATACGAGCCAGGATGCCATTGAACTTCTTGGTCACCTGGGCACACTGCTGGCTCATGTTCAGCCAGCTGTCAATCAACACCCCAAGATCCTTTTCTGCCGGGCAGCTTTCCAGCCACTCTTCCCCAAGCCTATAGCATTTCACGAGGTTCGTGTGACCCAAGTGCAGAATTTGCCACTTGGCCTTGTTGAAACTCATACAGTCCCACTGTGAGTGTTGGTCAAAATCCTGGAGCAAGCACTTCAGGATAAAAAGCGACCAACGGATTGGTATAGGATGGTGACTGCCACTTTAGGTTTCATCCTGCAGACACTTAATTGCATAATAATACCCTACATTAGGGTCATAACTTAGGATTTAATACTATTGTTAAGCATAAATTTACTGTGCATGTGGGGTCATTTCTTCTGATTTCTACTTTAAATTCAATTTAGATCTGCTCTGTATGTGAGGGAGAAACTGGAATGAATTAAGCTTTGCCTGTGGGTGGATGAAGAACGAGTCGAGAGTTTATGGGTTAGAATTAAGGGACAACCTCATAAGGGTGATGTTATTGTGGGTGGGTACTACAGGCCACCTGACCAGGAGGAGGACGATGATGAGGCCTTCTACAGGCAGCTGCAAGCAGCCTCACAGTCACAGGCCCCGGTTCTCATGGGGGACTTCAACCACCCTGGCATCAGCTGGGAAGACCACACAGCCATGCAAGAGCAATCCAGGAGGTTCCTACAGAGCATCAAAGATAACTTTCTGATGCAAGTGGTGGAGGAACCAACAAGGAAAGGCGCTCTGCTGAACCGTATACTAACAAACAAGGAGGGACTGGTTGGGGATGTAAAGGTTGGAGGTAGACTCGGCTGCAGTGACCATGAAATGGTCGAGTTCAGGATCCTGCGTGGAGGAACCAGGGCAATAAGTAGGATCAAAACCTTGGACTTCAGGAGAGATAACTTTGGCCACTTCAAGGACCTACTTGGAGGAATCCCATGGGCCAGGGCTCTCGAAAGCAGGGGGTCCAAGAGTGCTGGTCACTCTTTAAACGTCACTTCCTCCATGCTCAGGATCGGTGCATCCTACTGAGAAAGAAATCGAGCAAAAGAGACAGGACACCCTCGTGAATAAGCAAGAAGCTTCTAGCGGAGATCGGGTGGAACAGAAAGGTCCATGGAATGTGGAAAGAGGGACAGGCCACTTGGGAGGAAAACAGGAATGTGGTCAGAGCACGCAGGGATGCAAAGAGGAAGGCCAAGGCCCACTTGGAATTGAAGCTGGCAAGGGATGTCAAAAAAAACAAGAAGGGCTTCTTCAACTACATCAGCAGCAAAAGGAAGGCTAGGCACAATGTGGGGCTGCTGCTGAGTGAGGTTGGTGTCCTGGTGATGGAGGATGCAGAGAAGGCAGAGTTACTGAACTTCTGCTTTGTTTCAGTCTTCAGTGCCAAGGCTGGCCCTCAGGAATCCCAGGCCCTGGAGGCAAGAGAAGAAGCCTACAGAAAGGATGACCTTCCCTCGGTTGAGGTGGATCAGGTGAGAGACCTTTTAAGCAATCTGGACACCCACAAATCCATGGACCACAATGGAATGCACCCATGAGTGCTGAGGGAGCTGGCAGATGTCATTGCAGAGCCACTCTCTATCATCTTTGAAAGGTCCTGGAGGACAGGAGAGGTGCACAAGGACTGGAGGAAAGCCAATGTCACTCCGGTCTTCAAAAGGGGATAGAAGGAGGACCCAGGGAACTACAGGCTGGTCAGCCTCACCACCATCCCTGGAAAGATGATAGAGCAGCTCATTCTGCAGGTCATCAACAAGCAAGTGGAGGAAAAGAATGTTATCAGGAGTAGTCAATATGGATTCACCAAGGGGAAATCATGCCTGACCAATCTGATAGCTTTCTATGGTGGCAGGACTGGCTGGGTAGGTGAGGGGAGAGCAGTGTCTACCTCAACTTCAGCAAGGCTTTTGACACTGTCTCCCGTAACATCCTCATAGGCAAACGCAGGAAATGTGGGCTGGATGAGTGGTCAGTGAGGTGGATAGAGAACAGGCTGAATGGCAGAACTCAGAGGGTTGTAATCAGCAACGCTGAGTCTACTTGGAGACCTGTAACTAGTGGTGTCCCCCAGGGGTCTGTACTGGGCCCAGTCTTGTTTAACTTCTTCATCAACGACCTGGATGAAGAGTTAGAATGTACCCTCAGCAAGTTTGCTGATGACACAAAACTGGGAGGAATGGTGGATACACC
>Ga0065711_1007336_pt1 | contig 15090 bp, 5 predicted proteins | sample Hoacrofraction12_FD_59098 | JGI IMG/M metagenome (GOLD analysis project Ga0065711, IMG submission 59098) | Hoatzin crop microbial communities from Cojedes, Venezuela - Epithelial fraction 12 v2 (version 2) | ecosystem: Host-associated > Birds > Digestive system > Esophagus > Crop | place... | reverse complement strand
TGATGCAGCCCAGGACACGGTTGGCCCTGTGGGCTGCCAGCGCACATTGCCGGCTCATGTCCAGCCTTTCGTCTGTCAGTACCCCCAAGTCCCTCTCAGCAGGGCTGCTCTCGATCCTTTCATCCCCCAGCCTGTATTGATAGCTTCCTTGAAAGTATTTCTCTACACCTAATTCCTGACTGATGGCACAGGTTTATCTGTTGTCTCTTTTCAGGACTTCCAAGTTTGCCCTGACTCTTCCACTCTGTGCAGATTGCTACCCGTTCAGCATTAGTTCTGTGTTATCAGATGCCCAAAATGAAGTTTTCATCTTAAGGTAGGCATTTCCAGCATCTACAATTATCTTGGATCACTACTTGGGTTACATTGCTCTGACTTTTTCTTACAGCAGTTCTATACAAACATGTTCACGGCAGGATGTTTGCGTCCTTCCAACTCTTTCCTTTTTTTCAGTGTAAGAGACATTCTGAATTCCTGACTCGGGTCTTAATACTTCCATTTGTAAAGAGCACAGACATTAATCTAGTCAGTTGTAGCTGATGTTCCAGACTTTTTTCTTGTTTGCGTTATTTTAAGAAGTAAAATAAGGTCTTTCTAGTTTGCATGGCTACTCACACTATGCATTGGTTCTGAGGGGCAGGTGAGTAGGATGTTCCCAAACACAACCACCACCTTCAGAACTATTTTCCCCTTCCTTCTTGACATTATGGTTTTGCGCTACTTCCACCTCTCCAGCAGTCTGTTGTGCCTGGTACCTTCTCTCTTGCCCAGCCAGTGTTTCCCCACTTAATTTCTTTCATGCATGTGAATTTCTTCTGTGAAGGATAAAAAGACGAGAGACAGAGGAAAGAGTATAACATGCCAAAATCAGTTTTGTTCTTGTTCTGAAGCCCATTTTCCTTATTATGCTAGGTTGACAAGGCTTGATCTGTCCAGAAGAAAGTATGTTTAATAATAACTTTGATGGATGCAGACTTCAATGTCATCAAATATGTTGTGTATTTGTGGTGAGATTTGATGATCCAGCCAGACACCACTTGGAAGCTGCTTTTGGCTGCACTTGAATGTGAGGTGTGTCAGAAGTTTCCATGCTTTCCACCGTCCCTATGGACAGTCAAAAGATCTTGTCTTGTGTTGATAGCACCTGTTAGTTCTTCAAGAAGCCCTTCAGTATAGATTCTTGGGGTCTTGGTCAGACCAAGCTTGTTACTGCTATTTCTCCTTTTATTTTCTGTTTTCTTAGACAATGACATGGAAGAAAAAGCATATATAACATCAGTATCAATTTATGCTGTGTCTTAGCATGAGTTACGAAAATTGGGATTTTCAGCTTTACATCTTTTAAATATTTACTTGACAGTAACATACAATGAAACACAGTGGTATTTTGTGAATGCATAATTTACTTCAGTTCCATTCCATTTTGCATTTTTTATTGAATCTAATATTAAATTTGGTTATTATGCGTATATGTGCATACTCATATATAAACATTTGAAGTGGGCTGAAAAGTAAATTCACACATACTGGGAGAACAATTTTACACAGGTTTTAATTGGGTAAAGACGGACAGAGGCAACGTTTTTGCCTCAAAGCAAGTAAAGAGCAAGCTAATCCATCATTTCTATGCAGGGGTATAACATCTGAAACTGCAGTAGTAGTTTGCAATTATGCAGTAAATATGCCAATCATATATTTGAAAAGAAAAGTGTTTTTTTCTTCTTTTTTTATTGAAGAAAGAAGATATATTCAAATAGGAATCAAATTACAGAAGTGAAATTCACCTGAAAAGTTAACTGCTGGAAAAAAAAAATCCCATCTGTTAGATGACTGAAACTCATCATAGTGTTTCCAGAGAATATTAAGTTATACTGAAAGGTTGTATGTGAAAAATGAGTAAAAGAGTAATATTTCTTCATTAAAAATCACATTGAGTCTTCTGATGTGGTATATATTAACTGAGAAATTGTCCCCTTTTCAAAGTCATTTCTGAGCTCTTGAAGCATTTTGGTTTTAATGCAGGCAAAATAAGATTAATTTACCTCTTCTTGACCAGCAGCAAGGTTCACTATTGTGTGTTTTAAAGGGAAATGCGTGCAATCAAGGAAGATTTTGCAAATTAAAGTGAATTGTAAAAGCAAAATTACAAATAAATAAAATACCTCCTAGTATGGAAATGTAAGATCTATAGAAGACAACATAGAGCTAAAAATATTTAAAAACTGAGAGACATTCTTGCAGCTAACACAGTATCTGCAGCATTCTGAGCAGTGATGCAGGCTTTTAGCCAGAACCTTGTGTTTGCAGGATTGTATTTCACTAATTTTATCCAGACATGTAAGTTACTACTTCAGTGGTGGCAAGCCATTAAATGAACATCCAGAGCTGTAAGCAAGCAAGTCGAATGTCAGTTCTCTTTAGAGATTTTTTCTGTTCAAGTAGGATAGCAGTCTTGGCTTTCTTTAAATCACCAATAACTGTCTCTGATTGGTGAAGTCAGTGTTTACAGAGACAGACACAAGTTCTTTGCATATCTAAAGACATTCAAAAGTCCCCCAAAGGACAGTATTTCATGTTTTATCTTGCATGTCTATTGCTATTTATAGCAGTTTAGACAAGATCTCAAAGTCTTCGGCATCATTACAATTTCTACATCTATATATGAAAAAAAGATTGAGAAAGCATGGTATGGGTAGGCATTTTGTTTCCAGATATGTTATTTCAGTTCTGATTGATCACTAGAAAAAATAATCATGTGACAGTTTGCTTTCATGCTTTTCACAATCTGTTACTTGTTGCCTGCAGCTGAGACCTAGTCGACCCTCCACATAGTGCTTTTGGACTGACTTGCATCTTTGCTGTTCCAGTCTTAGTTGCACAGCAGCTGCCTCAGAGAATTTGCTCTGTGGTGACAGTGGTTCCCAAGTCACTATCATGTCATAAGGAACATACAGCCTGAGGCAGTATATTAGATAGTGGAATGTTAAAAAAGGCAAAGCTATTTTCTCTCCAAATCATAATTAACACTGTTGGGGAAATCTTACCTTATTTCATATTAGCATATTTTCGTATTTATGGTTTTTATAAATATGATTGCAAAGGGTTATTTCTTGTTCTGAGATTCTGGGATTAAAGATGCTATAAATGTGTGGAATACTTACATAAAGTGTTGTGTTGTTGATTTGCTCCTGTTGCTACATGGAACTGAGATCAAACCAGCACGTATTCAGCAAGGGAGATATGCACATGCATAACTTAAATGATGTAAGTAGTTTACTATAAAATAGCAAAGAGTGCTTCCATGCCTAATACACAATGTGCATAGAATCACCTACAGATCAGATCTCTAAGGGAAATTCTAAGTGCTATTGCCTTCATACGCAGTTCTGCAAAATATTTCTGATGTATGGTTTTGGTTTTTTGACAAAATGGTGTAACGAGCTGTAAATTTTAGTTAACGAGGTAGAATGTTCCATGATTTTTAGTTTGTTAAGAGTTGAAGTGTAAATAGAGAATATGAATGCTCCAAATGGTCTCTGAAATGTGGTCTCTGAACAGAATGGAGTGTTTTCATACTTGCACATCATTGTAGATAATTGTTGAAAAACATATATTGAGTTTCACCTGTTGTATCGTGTGTTTTATGTCACACCTTTGGCATGGTTTTACTTGGCTCTGGTAGATACATTTCTTTTAAAGTCTATGAATACTTGATACACAGAGGAAGCATCTTGCTTATGTTCTGTGCAAGTGCTAGAGAAAAAATGGACAGAGATTTAATTTGGTGTTTGACACACATTTTAAAGCTTCACCCTAAAATGTTATTTTCTCCCTGGAATGTTTATCCATTCTCTACTCAGTAATGCTTTAGGCTATTTCTCTGGGATATGAAGGTTACTTCAAGAGCTAATGAGTATTTTCTGTACACAAAGTAAAAGAATTTAAGGATAAGATAATTACCCCATAGTATCTAATCCAGTAATTCATGGGAGTGAGAGTCCCTGACTGCAGGAGTTTTTGTGAAATTCAGAAAGGTTAAAGACTTGAAGAAAGTCTACTGCTTTGGGGAGTGTTTTGGCAAGTAGGTGATGAGGTGGAGGCCTCAGGTAATTTTACTTTAGGAATTATTGACTAGTCTTAAACACTTGGCTCTGGGAGGGTCTTTGTAGGTTCTAGGTAATGCCAAGGTTGGGTAGGTCTATCTGCTTAGCTTTAACGTCACCATTTATTGTGCTGGTTTATAGGAGTTTTGTTTGGGGTGTTTGACTGTCAGAGTGCATTGTATGGTGACCCTAACAGAGATTAAGACATGCAAGTTGAGTGGTGGAAATCACAGAGACTGTTTTCCACACTTACTGTGACTTAACAGCAGGCACCAGCCGTTAGGATAGTGCCTTATCATCTCAGTAAAACAAAACAAAACAAAACAAAACAAAACAAAACCAACTACTTTGATTTACTCTTTTTTTGACAGGCGTCCAATCATGACTGGAGAAACAGTTACCTGTGAGCAAAGACTAATGGTAGTTTCCTTTTCCCAAAACAATTCAATGCAGAGATAGTCTATGAACTGGTTAAATATGTGGTATTAAGCCACAGATGCCAGTGATACAGATTGACGTAATGAAATATTAGAGAATACGTAAGAGCTGAAGTTAGATTTGTAATAAAGTTGAATTTTCACTGCTCTAAATCTTTGTTTTACTTTTGGTACGTGCATATTATCATGCCACGTTTTACTGCTTTCCTATATTCTGTGTTATCTGTCTCAGAGTGCTTGTAATGGAATGTGAAACAGTTCACCAGACAAAGTGATGGAGATAATCAAATGACACCAATAAAAACTTTCAGATTTGGTATGAATAGGAGTATAAGCTTTACTATTTATTACTACACTGAAAGTATTGCTACTGCATCTCTTGTTGTGTTAATAATGGTCCTTACCCTTAGAATGCCAGGCATGTTATTCATTAGTCCTATGTTTGAAGAACATAGATGACCTCAGTTTGCCAGAGTTCATATAGAATCATTAAGGTTGGAAAAGACCTCTAAGGTCCGTAGGAGGGATTCCATCCATGTGAGTTTTTAATTAACAAATAAAGACTGGTCCTAGCTATACCGTCAGGCACAGAAATTGCAGCAGGTAAGAGAAGATACTATCCAACACAAAAATTTGACTTTGCATTCATTGTGGATTTGTATGGTACACATAGACAAAACAACCATGTGGAGCTAGTTAATTTTTCTCCTTTTCTTTTGAATTTTTAGTGTTACATTCTAACTTTTTTTGGCAGTTTGTAAGGGAAGTGCCTTAAAATGTAGCCTGCCTTGTGGAAAGGTTTGTGAATCTTTTTTCTCATTCTTAACAGTGGCTTAATAGTGAGCAAAACCTGTAGGATGATAGTCCCCAGAACAGTAGCCCTGTCCTAATCCTTTGCCTCATCCTTTCCTAGCTTGTTCAGTTCTAGCATGAAAATATCAGATTGGAAAGGGTCAGTCCTTTGATCCTGTTCAGTTTTTAGAAAGATCAAGGTTACAGATTTTTTCCCGTCTGCAGCAATGTGGCTACCTGTCATCCAGCAATTATATAGAGACTTAGCCTATTTAGCATATACCACTGAGCAACCATCAAAGGTTAACCATTTTCCAACATACTAATCTAGCTGGATGCAAACCAACTACTTAATGAAAAATACTCTGTATTCTGTTACTGTATTTCTGAGTAACGCAGTCCAATTTATCTTACTTTAAAAATTCTTCCTGACACTGACCTGTGCCAGTACACTTGTGTTTCCATATACATTGTTTTCTTCAGTACTGAACACTTCTGAAAATGGATTAAGTAATGCATGCTCTTCTTTTTTTATTTTTGTGTCGGAACAGAATTGTGGGGCAAGTAACCTAATTACTGGAAAGAAAAATGTTTCGTCATTGAGACACCATGGGAAAGAGGATTTAGATTTTGCCAGAGCCAGAAGTTTCAAAGTGGAGTGCAGAAGCAGGCAGATTTGCAAGGGGCTGCAGTATTAGAGTAGATGAAGAGTACCATAAAGTACTGCAGTCTTAAGATTCAGACAGTGGCTTGGATGGTCTGTCTAATGAGGGCTTTTATGGAAGAAGTATGCAAAAAAGTGTTTAAGCAAATAAAAATGGAAATCCATCTTTATTTTTGGCAAAGGATGTTGCAAACATTTTCTTCTGGCAGAAGTGTCAAGATTCATAACTGATTACAAAAAGTTCAAAAGAAAATACGGGGACAATAGTTGCAGAGCACCTGAAAGAGTTTTTATGTATAACTCACTACCTGTATTCTTAAAGGTCTTGTTCGCAAAATCAGATTATTGTAGGTGTAACACTGAGAGGGAATCTACTGATAGACTTTTTGTAAGTTGTAAGCGTGATTTTGAGCCAAATTCTTCAACAAGGAAGTCCAGGTGTGTGGTAGACTGATAGCTTTTTAAGAAACCTGTATGTGAACCTTTTCAGCTTAGGCAGTATTCTTTCTCCTCAGAACAAGGAGGCTGTGGTTGTCCACCATAAGCTATGACCAATGCAGTGAAACATGAATTTCTGTGAAGATGTCAGATTCTGATGTCTCCCTGACTTGTCCTGGTTCTGTATGGAATATGTGGATGGTACAGACATACTGCGCTGTGCATTCTTCCCTTTGCATGGGAAGAGAAGACACAGAGACAGTCAGAAATGGTTATCTACCATGTGAATTTAGACTTAGAAGTCTATTAAATCCCAAGGGTAGCATGTGCATTGGCTAGTGTTTGGCTTGGCAATCTGCAGATAGAACAAGTCTTTTGCAGTCTCATGAAAAGTTGTGATGATTAGAAGAAAATGAAGGACATGCAGCACATGCTGTCCTCCACACGTCATTTTGTTCAATTTTTTTGATCCATTTTCTCTTCTTTCACCTCTCGTAGACACATCCGGATTCAGACATTTCAATATCTAAAAACAAAAGATGTGGTGCAGCGATACAACCTGTTCGCTGCTGCTATAAGCTGTTCTGGCTACCGTCCTAAAAATGGCAGTAAAGATGTGCAAAGGCAAAAGTTTCAGCAGGCTTTTTCAGTGGAAGCAAAAAAAGCAAGTGATCCTTACTACAACCAAAATTTTTGCAGCTTTACATTTTAGAAACAGACCTCTGTTCTCCATCCCAGTTTAATGGCCATAGGGAATATAAAAGAGCTTTCGTCAACCCATCCCCAAAATAAATGAATAAATAAATAAGTAAATAAAATAATAATCTAACAAGCAACAGATGTTTAAACTTGCTTCAGCTGCAATTAAAGCCTTTGTGCTGCAGAGTCTGTTTTAAAGCTCTGCATAGTCCCTCCATTTCTGTGGCTGTTCTTGTGGTAGGGCTAGAGAAGTACTTTTCTCCTGAGGCCCTCTCCCTCAACGCTCCACTGTTTCATACTGAACTTTAATGAATGTGCCTGGTTAGCTCTTCTTTAGCCCACCAAAGCATTGGACTTCACACACTGGTTTTTGCTTTTACTAAGTTTCTTTGCCATTTCCTCGCTAAGTCACTTCTCACTGGGGCTAACAAAACAAATCAAATGTGGAACTCCTAAGTCAAATCAGAGCATTACTTTTCCTCTCAGTAGTCAAAATTAAAAAATGATGCATCCAGTCAGTCTAAAAAGAGATTTAAAATATTTCTGTATCAAAAAGCAAGTATGCTGTAGTAAGTATAGTTCACAACAGCTAAGGGTTTAAACAATTTTAAACACTATGGTACAACTACTGTAATAGGACAGGGGACAAGAAGTAGACAGTGTTCAACAAAACATTTTTAGGTGATTTAATTTTTTTACTTAAGTAGATGGTAACCAAGGTCGCTTTTTGACAGCAGTTGTTTTTGGGATTTAGTAAACAGAACTATATTGTTGTTGCAGTGTATTCTGATCTAGGCCTCTTTTCCAGGGAGCTGATTTTTTTTTTATTTCCCTTTACATTCACAAAGTACCATGTTCCAAAACCAGTCCTATTAAAGTCAGTGGTCCTGATTTTCATTTATATTAAGATGTCCTCTATATTTCTTTGTGGTTGTATAGAGGCATTAAGAAGGCCTGAACTCCGGCTAGGTAATGTCACACTACCTCATTCGCTACAATATGTTGTCAAACCAAAGGGAGTTAGAAGAAACCAGCACCCAAAATGGAGTTACAGTCCAGTGTTTGTACAGATTTTTTTCAGCAATTAGTAGAGACTACTTATTTTCATGGCGTGTAGTTTGATGAGCATTAATTAAGAATGAAGAGTGTATTCTCATCATGGAAGTACTGAGGAAGGTACATATTTGAATATTAACTCGGTGTTAGGCAAGTATCACTTGTAAATCACACTCTTGTAGTGTGTCAGTCCACATAACTCATACGATGAGTGAGCTGAAAGGCTGGATGTCTTTCAGAAAGATGCATGGGCAGGCTTTTTGTTGTGGGGGCGACGTTCAAGCATCATTAACAAATCCAGTGACAGAATGTCTGCAGAACTCATAAATCTCTAGAGAATTTTTGGTTTTAGCCTGGAGAAATGTTTGCATGTATGTTGATGAGCTTAAAATCAAAGCCCCTTGCCTGGCCTACGGGAAAGGAAATGCATCATGAGAATAGGATACCTTCCAACACTAAGGATTCCTTATAATTTTCCACTGAACACCTCCAGGTTAATACTGTAGCAACAAGACTCTCACAGTGGAATGTGTTGAATGGTCCTTTCTTGATTAATGCTGTACTTCTTCAGGAAGGATATAAAGGTCAAGGTTAGGAGGACTACAGTGATTTACTAGCAGAAATCTGTTAGGTATTTTGAAGGGTGTTATTCGAATGTCTGCTTGATTTCCAAACAAATGACTGAACTTGGATTGGGTGGTTTTGATTCCAAGGCTACTGGAAAGGAGAGAGCACCAGATTTGTTACTATTAGTAAAAAATGAATAAATAAACTTCTCAAGGGCCTTTCTAGTCTAGACTGCAAGTGTCAGGCCCTTCTGACTTCCACAGTTGGTAAGGTCTTAACGACACCTGCTATCTACTACTGCCTCTGCGAAGTGTGCCTCCGAGTGCTGCCACGCTATCAAAACAATCAGCATCTGGCTGAGTTTGTTTCTAGTGATGTCTAAGGAAAATTGATTTCCATTCATTATAAAACAATTTACAATTTACCCCTTAGTTGGGGGCTGTTTTCATCAACTCGAAAGTAAGGCAATAATGATGGAAGATTAACAGATTATTTCTAATTTATTCACGTTTAGTTTTCTAAAGAAGCAAGTATGAGAACTTAGAAAATTATTAGGTTATTTTCAAGATGTTTGAAACGCTTTTTAAGAAGCCTCTGGACTTAGTGATCTGCCCATATGATAAGATATTATTGAGAAAGTCAGCTTCTATATATTCTTAGTGTAGTCAGTCTAGACTATTTAGTTGTCTAAAATGTGTAAAACACTCATCTGATCTTCCTCTGTTGTACTTTTTCAAAACATTTACATGCTTCTTGTATCTGTTTGGCTTAATATTTCAGGTGAAAACTAAGAAAATTTTAGCACGTTTGTCTTTCCTTTTTAACTCTGAAACAAACAGAAGAAGATGTGTCATATTTAAAATTATTTCAGTTTAAGCAGTAATTTTTTTTCACTGAATATTTGAGAACCTTTGGCAAGATTCTCCACTATAGATACAAGAGCGATGGCCCATATGCTGCCTACTGCAACTTTACATGTTGGAGACTCTCCATATGGAAAAAACTAGTTGGAGGTACTCATATAATGCCTTTTGTCTGGATCCTTGGATAGACCCCTGTGAGTTCACATGTAACAGGATGAAACAGAAGGGAGATTGTATAGGGCAGACTGAAGCAGTCAGATCTAGGAGATGAGTCACAAAGAGTAACATTATTCCTTAAGAAAATTCAAGATTAACATCTTTCTGACATTGCTTTCCTGCAGATCTCCCCCACAGAAAGCCAAAGTCATGGCCAAAGAAGAGACCATAGGCAACTTAGCTGACACCTCGAAGTTCAGTCGCTGCTGATGGACAAAGCTCTTACTGGCTTCCCTCAAATATGCCAGACTTAGAGATGGGCCCCATGGTCTTTCTGTAGCATGTCCAGCAAAATTTCATTAAGTTATCTTAATGGAAGTGTGTTGAAATATTCCTCTTCAGGTAGTTCTGTGTGAAAAAACGGACTAGGAGTTATAATCTCTATTGCTAGATGCAAACTCTTAATAAATGTGTGTATTGTTCTTACAAACTTCACTGGCTATAGAAGAGTCATGAACAAGATGTGTGAGTTTTTTCACCATTATTATTTCTGGGAGTCAAACACAGAACAGGCAGAGAAATTTTACTGATATGTAGTGACTGTTTGATTTGAAAATAATTTTGGTTAAATTTTGGTCTATTATCTCAATCTTTTGTGCTTTATCATCTTGAAGAAGTGGCTGGAGAACAATTTAAAAATGGACAGATATATGGCATTTGTGAATAATCTTTCCCTCATAAAAGGGATTGAATTAGACTATAATGTCTGTTCAAATAAAAAACTAGGATATCTTTAGGTCCTCTGGGCTGATATGCCTAGGAGCAACATCATGTCACCTCTCTCCCTGCTAACTCCTTTATCATCATCTATCCTCCTAGGCTTAAAAGAAGCACCTTTAAGATCACAGAATTTAAGTATAAATGGTTTCTGATCTCATTGTTCTGATATTTTCACCATCAGAGAACTAAACTTGAAACAACTAGGTCATTAATGCAATGTTTTTTAACTGTACCACCATGTAGATCACTTAAAAAAAAAAAGTATATGTCTTTCTTACATACAGCAGATTTTGAAAAGAATTCTTGAAAGTAGCTTTGAGGAAAAATCATTAAATTTTGTCCATAAAATTTAGGATTCAGTAAGTCAAGCAGTAGCAGTGATTTTCAAACAGTTCTACCTTAACGACCAAGGAAGATCTCTGCCGAGAACTTCATGAATAATCTTTTGGAATTAAAATGCAAAATGGAATGAGATAAAGAGAAGGTCAAAGAGAGCTTGTGTGAGACCTTCTCAGGCAATACTTTTCGTTACTCTCTGCTTGTGTAATCTTTTCTTTGGGTGCAAATGGGTTGTAAAAGTTAGTGATTTAAGAACAGCAGAATCCCATTATGAAATCTTGCCCATAGTATTTTGATATAGTTTGAAAGATTAAGAACAGGTGATTCATGGACTATGTACTGAAAGGTAGATTGGTTACTATATATTTCCCGATACATTCTGTATATGTACTGAAAGGTATATTGGTTACTATGTATTTCCTGATATGTTCTGTAAGAATTTGTGGATAATGTGCAGGACTCTGTTGGCTCTATGGGAAAGATGAAACTGCATGTTATTTTTACCATTAGTCTTTGACTTGATAATCACTAATGAAAAGAAAAAAAAATGTGGTGTCTTACTAGCTTGTAAAACTTCCCAAATATACACTTCTTCTGCAATGTACAACTTTAGAATTGCTAAATAAGAACCTGGCTTGGACCATTCATAAGCACCATCTGTTAAGGGGCTGTATAAGTTTCGTACAAGAATCCACAGATAGATTGTTTTCATGTTAAATATCGTGGGTAGATTTTTTTTAACGTAATAATGTTTTCCCGCTTTTTAAGATTAAATGTGACTGATTAAAATGTGTGCATTTTCATACACAGAGCCAGACAATACAGTTTTTTAGCAGTGTTTATTTTTGTACAAAAAAAAAAGAAACCAATTATTTTGAAAGGAAATCATCATATCTGTCTTGTGATTGCATACTTTTTAACAAAAATAATACAGTGGAGAATGAAAAAAACAATTTTTATGTTGCTACTTCAAAATGACACCTAAGTCTATGAATGTTCAAAATTAAAATATATATACCAAGAATGCTAAAATGTCTATTTTACATTATCTACAAAATGTATGTTCTAATCCAGCCACAAATCGTAGGAAAATACTTTGATACATGAGAAAAGCTATAAACATAAGAACATTTTGGAGGGAAATAACACACATAAAAGCTCATTAAATAATTGCAACAACAAATAAATAGTTTGTTCAGCTTTACTTTTTGATTGCTGCCATGCATATTTCAATTTTTGGTATACTGAGATAAGAGAAAGGTCAGCATGCAAGGCATTTTTTTTAGAATGAATCTGAAAGCAGATATTAGGTGGTGTATTTTTAAGCTGTTGTCAGAAGTTCCTAAAACGTGATATAGAACACAATAGACATGATAACTCTTCTCATGAAAACACACAACAAAGCATCTTTTTACAAAACAGACTTCAGTGAATGTTGATGGCAAATTTTCTTTGCCTCCTTGGCTGGGTTTGGAAGGCTTGTGTTATTCCCCATCTTGAGCATTTGGAAAATCACCCAAAAGGTCCGTATGCTGAGCATGCCCCTTTTGATTTTGGCCAAAGCAATAAGCATGTAGTGTCAGGTGAGAACACAGCAATGGCAGACTTGTCTTTAGCAGTCAGAACGGTAAAGAAGTGATTACAGGCGAGTTCAAATTTGGCAGGAGAAGAGGGAGACGAGAGAGGAGAGGATGTCTGACTTCTAACTTGTACTATGTTTGCTGGATTTACTGGCTCTTTTCCTCTCTTTGTGGTGCTGGATAGGTTTTGCTTGAGAGGTTCCCTCAAAGTTGTGGCTGGACTCATTGTGCTGCCTCGTGTATCGCTTGCACTTGCAGGCCGTGACCACAGTTATTTTGTAGGTTCTTATACTTCCATCCTGGCACTGAAGCTGGATCCTCTGGGTGCGAGTTTTGTCATTAACACACCTCCACTCTTGCGAGCTCCGCCTGCTCCAGTACTTGGTTCCATAACCTCCTCCAATCCAGTTGGGGAGCAGTGGCAAAGGGAGGCATTCACCAGCACACACCAACTCCTTCAGTGGATTGATGCTGGTGCACTGGCCATCTGAAATGTACTTGGTGGATCTCAGTTCCCGACAGCCAACTTGAACACGATCTGCAGAATGCACAGAATAATAAACACTGAGATTTGGAATGGAGAGGTTTCCTTAACCAGTCATTTGCACATTAACAAGCTATGTTTTGCAGAAGTCAAAGCAGGCTGTAATCTTTACAGGACATCTCTTTACTGTTGTGTCCCCCAACACAAGGGCCTCAAGTGCTGATGGTATCTCTGGGTATTACCACAGTGTAAAGAAATCCTAATGATATGCACTCAGCAATTGTGGTAGAAGAGGCAATTTTATTCTCTATCCTTCTCAGGGACATACCTTTTAGAAGAGAAAAAATGCCCCAAGGGAAGAAATGTTTCCTGCTTGTTCTCAGTCTAGGGAATCTGCTCTGTGATGTTTACAGCGATTACGTTGGATCATTAGCAAGGGGAAAAGAGTGCTTTGGAAACTGCTTATATGCTTTTGAATGAATTTCAAACAGCGTGTCTCTTCTCATTCCACGGTTACAGTGGACTGAATCTCCCATGAGCACTGCTGCTCTGAACACAGACACCGCAGAAGGGATAAGAGCCGAAGTTACCAAGGAATGGCGTTCTGCATGCAAAGTTTGCATGATTAGCAGACACCATTTCAGAGCGGTCGTTTTGCCCTCAGGGTAACACCATCTTTGTATCTGTAGTAGTCTTTATATTCTATGGGACATAGAGGATCCTGCAAATTCTCTCAGGCAACTGACAGAATCAACATGCAGAGCTTCTCATACAGGCATGTTTGTACCCGCCTGTATGTGCAGCTCGGCACCCTGCAATAAACACAACTGTTTATTTCAGTAATTACACTTTGAAATAAACGCCCACAGTGCGCTTAATTTTAATAAGCAACCTTTACTGGCTACGCTCTCCCTCTTTCTGAAGGACAATTACGGCGCAGATTCTACACACAATGCAATTAACTAACGCCTTTAAAATAGAAGTAATTACTAGAAACATTTTAGAGTGAATCATAAAAGGCTTTGAAGGTACATCTACATATCGCAGCTACAGGCTCCTTCTGTTTCTGCCTGGATTTTTGGAAGCAAGTTCATAACAGAGAGAGGCACTGAGTTACGATCCCTTCCCCCTGTCCCCTGTGTCTCGGGGCGGGCAGTCGGAGGGACTGATCGAGGGACTGATCCGAGGGACTGCTTACAGTCTCCTGCCTGCCTTGCAGAAAAGATTGAGGCTTGCCTTCCTGCAGCTGCACTCAGGAATGTACCTGGAAGCAGCTGGTCACAGGTTGGAGTTTGTCTTTCCTGGCTCGGCTTTTCTCCAGTGACAGCTCGTTGACGCCGAATGCCTACTGGGCTGCTCCAGTAATCTCGTAATGATGGGATGTTTCCTGTGCACTTACACCCTTAGCATTCACAGAGGCTGACACACCTGGCTTAGCCGAAAGGTATCGCTGTCACTTTTTGCCTTGGCTTTCCAGGGATGACGCTATTTCTATCAAATCGTTGTGGGTGGGTTGGTGTGTGCATGTGTGTGTGTGTGTCTGTGTGTCTCCCTGGATTTCTTCCATTTGACGGAGGTGGGCAGGGGAGGGAGCAGACAGAGTCAGCAGAAGGTTTCCAGATCCCCGTGCATCTGACATGGGTACATAAAGCCCAGCAGGAAGAGACTAGATGTAGGAAGGCAAGTCAGAGCAGAGATCGCAGGTAAATTATGAGCTGATTTGTTTACTTTTGCTGGAGGTGTTAAGCAGGTAAGCGCTACAGCAGGAAGCAGAACTAAACAGCGGCAACAAAATTCAGAGGTTTTTATTGCATTTGAAAAGTGGCCCAGACACCTCCCCCGCCCGCAGCGGGAGGGTGAGCCCAGGCAGCGAGCGCTTTGCCGGTGCCTCTCGCTCCGCTGCCTTTACCTCGCCTCCCCGCCGGGTCAGCCGTGAGCCGCGGCCTCCCTGGGTGCGCCTCCCCCGGGAAGTAGCCCGCCCGAGCGGGCCGGTCCTGCGGGACTCGCCCGGGGCAGGGAGGCCAGGGGGGTCCCTGCCCGGCGCCGGCAGCATCTCCCCTCGCCCCGGCTCCCCCCGGGCGCCGGTTCCTTGCGGCGCCGCGGCCGGCGGCGGGGGGGGAACGGACAAAACG
>Ga0065711_1007335_pt1 | contig 15090 bp, 7 predicted proteins | sample Hoacrofraction12_FD_59098 | JGI IMG/M metagenome (GOLD analysis project Ga0065711, IMG submission 59098) | Hoatzin crop microbial communities from Cojedes, Venezuela - Epithelial fraction 12 v2 (version 2) | ecosystem: Host-associated > Birds > Digestive system > Esophagus > Crop | place... | reverse complement strand
GGCAGGGGGGTTGGACTAGATGACCCACAGAGGTCCCTTCCAACCCCTATTATTCTGTGATTCTGTGAAATTTAGGTCAAATAAAATAAATAAACCTTACCTTAAATAAAATCAGTTCCTCTCTGGCATGGGGCACAATAGGAAGTCCAAAATATATGTGGTTTCTGAAAATGCAAAATCTAATCTGTTACCCAAAGTATAAAATCCTGGGTTTTGATAAGGGTCTCTGAAGTTAAGGGATTGTTTGTGTGCCTACAGGTGGATGTCCAAGTTGTGGAATGCTGTGATAGCTCCCAGAGTTCAAGAAGCAATACTCTCCAGAGCCTCTGTGAAAAGACCATCTGTTCCAGGACAAGCAATAGCCAAAAAAACTCCCAGCCAAGGTCAACAGACTGTTGTTAAAGCTGCTCTCAGCATCTTGCTAAATAAAGCTGTTTTGCATGGCTGTCCTCTACCCAGAACAGGTAACTGTGAACAGTCTGAAAGGCAAGTAGTTGTACGTTGCCAAAGTGGAGTTTTTAACAGTTTGATTCCTTTTTTAAAACTGCCACAAAACATAACCAAAGTTATGATGGAACGTGTGTGGTTAGTAGGATTTATAGTCACTAAACAAAGTAGTTCTAAAAGGTAGTCAAAAAAGAATCATCTGCAACAGTCAGTTCTTCTTAACACTGCTCTACTTTTGTTTCAGAGCTAGACAATTATATAGCAGATTTTAAGGGAGGAAATTTTCCTTTGTCCGTGGTTTCAGCTACAAAAACTGTAGTAAGAAAAGAGGTGAGAATGCTTCTTGGAGAAAAGTGAGCACAAGTCCTCGCAAAAAGGCAGGCCATTTATCCTCCCAGTCATGGAATAAGCAGGAGACAAATACTGAAGGTAAAGCTTTCTATTTTCAATTCTGAAAGAAGGTGTGGGCGCTTAAGCTGGATCGATACGAATCTCACTTTTCTTCCACATCATGAATTCAAAATTTTCAATTCAATGACAATCGTGTTTACCAGTAAAAAAATTGGTTTTTTCTTCCAAATTATTTCTTTGTGCCTGTGAGCACCTGATTAATATTTGTTTGTTTGTTTGTTCCAATGCCCCTCCTGTTGTCTGATGATGAGATAGGCTTTGGCTCAGGTGGTGGAAGGGTGAGCAGGGGTTCCACCTCATATTGCATGCAGTTATGCTCTATCATTCTCTTCCTCAATACCGGATTCATTACTGGATTGGTACTCTTTAGTTGTGCACCTAATTTACAGTATACCTAATTTTTTGAGTTTTTTACACATATTTTATAGCTTCACTACAATAATTTCTATTGCATGAATCCAGGTAAAAAATAATGAATACGTGCACCCTCAGATCATGCATCCCTTGTTCAGTCTTACTAGATAAATTGAGTAGAATGATCTCGAAGCCCTGTAGTAGAAGGAAGAGATCTTTGGTTTTAAATTGAAGATTTTTGTTTGATTTCACTGTAATTGCAAAAAATAAATTTAAGAAATTCTGTGTAATCACAGATACTTTCAAGAAGTTTCCACACCCTTTTCAGTATGCTGCTTGAAAAAGAAGGCTTTGTATGGCTGGGTCTATGCATGTGTATAAATGTGAAAGTTATATTAGCAGCTGGCACTTTTGAAATTTCTTTCACCTCAAGAACATAAGCCATCTAACGAGCAGTTTACTACACAGGGATAATGTCTGGATATGTGCAGAAGCAACATACCATTCTTCTACAAGTACACACCTGTCTAGAAGGAAAACTTGAGAACACCATAACTGAATACAATGTCGAACAGGAAAACTTCTAGAGGACAAAATCAAATGACTTATTTTTGTCCTTTCAGAAAATGAAGGTAACTCCTTCAGAGAGAAGAGTTAGGAAGGGGTTTAGAGAGAAAGAGGCTTACACACACACACACACACACACTTTAGAAACAGTAAGATTCTAGCCTCAATTATCTCATATATAAAAGACTGAAACACCTGATGGCTGGTACTCTGTAATGTTAAATTGAGCTACTCACTTCTTCAGCTCTTGTTCAGAAAGAAGTCTGCTTTTTCTAAACTGCAACTCTAATGTCCTGATTTTGTTTGCTACTTCTCTGTTTGAATTGTGAACTTACCTAATCCTGCTAAGAGGATTTAAGAAATCAAATGAATTTAACCTGAAGTAGGGTGGTTGATACTGTATCTTGTACTTGAGAATGTTCTTGGAGGCCAGTTAATATTTGTAAATACAAGTAAAAAATGGGTTGGTGAATTTAACTTTTGTAGACTTCCATTTCTGACTATCAGAATCAAATGTTGTTCCTGACTCCAAGTAAGGGTAAGTTGTTTGATTTTACTTAAATGAAGCAAGCTTAAATCTTTTCCTGTTGCCAAGCGATTTCTCTTTGAGAGAACCAGTAAGGGTGGTTCAGGCACCTTGCACAGAAACCTCACGTCCTGCCTTCCACAAAAGCTTGGGAACTTATGCCCTATTTGCCGTTTCAGCAGTACCACGTGGCCCTAATGCTACTCTGACCAGTTCCAAGGGACGTGTTGTCATCTGTGACAGACTCTGTTGATATAATTAGCCTATAAATGGGAACCCCTTTTTCCAGTTTACCACAGATTTCAGAATGAAGAAATCAACACTCATGATAACACACTAAGTCAATCTCTCTTTTGTGCAGGTATAAAATCTAAGACTATGTTGCAACCAAACTGTAAGAAAAGAGCTTCTCTCGCCACAAAGTAAGCTTTAATTTCTGGTATTTGTAACACCTAGCAAACAATAAAGATGATAAACTTGTGTTGTAAACCAGCACATTCTAATGCATAGATGAAGCGTTTGTATTTGGTGATGTCTTGGTTCTACATGTCAAGAAAGAAATCCTTTTTAATTTTCATTTCTGAGAGAAAATAAAATTTTTGTACTTCAGTATAATTTTAGAACCCATTTCTTTAGTTCAGCCTTGCAGCACTACATGTCTTTTTATGTAACAGAATAATCTATGACTTAAAGAGTATTATGTAACAGTTACTCTGCCATGAAAAGCCAACCGTATGCTTTTTTCACCTGGCATTATATTTTAAAAACTCCTCTGGCTCTTTCAGCTTACTGAATGACAATTCAAAATAGTATAGTACATGCACTTTAGTCTAAATGATACAGAGTTTCTCTACGAAAGTGTATGAATTAGCCAGAGGGAACTGCATGTGAGACTTCACTTCAATCTGAAACCTTGGTTCTACCGCATTCAGAGGCACAGAGAGCAGAGAACACTTACGCTGCCAGTATGCCAGGGTTTGTTTAAGTGTTTGTAATTAAGTCCAAAAAGGAAAGTGGAATAAAATTGATTGCTTCATCTTAAAAAGAGGAGAATCTTTGAAGACAGCGGGCAGAAGAATCCTTTGTTAGAATTTCAGAATGGAGAGAATATTTTGAATAGAAAGATCTATTATGATATAACAACTATTGACAACTATTGCTGCCGCTTACTTAGATGTTGTTTTCTTTCTGTTTGTGGTAGTAAAGGTCATTTGGAAAGAAATGACTATTTTCCAGGTGTGTATAATACTTATTTTTAAATTCTGTATCGTAGCTTAAATTTTAATTGTTCTCTCAGTTTGTCTGGGTTTTTTTCCCCCAGATCTTCAGAGAAGGATCAATTGAGAACGTTAAATCTGGAGCAACGGCTGTCCCTTGGTTCTGATGATGAAGTAGATCTTGTGCAGGAACTCCAAAGTATGTGTTCCAGCAAATCTGAGCCCGATATAAGCAAGGTAAACACAAGGCTTTTAAATAATTAACATCATCACCATATGCAGTCATTTGCTACGTGTTTAAAATAAATTTTTAATTTACAAGCATGGCTCGAACTGAAGAAAATTATTAAATTATTTGGAAATAAGACAAGGTCAGCTACTAAATTATACATTTGAGGGTAAGTGTTCTGGTTTAATATACATTATTTTAAATTGCACCTTCACTGTTTTTTCTTGTAGAGCTTTTTGCAGTGGAGGCTGAAATTTGTAAGTTCATAAATGCTAGATATAATAGCCTTCCCTGCATTAGTGTTCCCCGTGTTATCTTTCATGCTGTCACTGCTTCCACTGGGAAACTGTTTTGTAGTCTTAAAGACATAGAAAGTTTTTCCTAATACGCACTGCAAGTTTGGTCTGTTTGATGTAATCCCATTAGCCATCACAGAACTGGCACAGAGCTCCTCTGCTGTGTAGGTGAAATTCAGTTTTGCTGCCCCAGGCAAGAAAGAATGGTTGGCCTAAGTCTTTTTGTTTAACAGTCGTAGAAGAGAGTGAAGGAGGCTCGCAAGGAGGCTCGCAAGGCTCATCGGTTTGGGGCGAAGTTCTACCCTGGAATGGGTTGTGGATGGTTGTGGGAGACCTGCCAGAGCAGAGGTTGGAGCTGTGGATCTCTCTCATTTTTCCTTCTACACCAAAAGCACCCAGCTCTCCTTGTAGCTGTAGCTATTTATTCTTTTCTTTCTTTCCTCCTAGCACAGCTGAAGTAGCTGGCTGTGACAGCAGGCTGTGTTCACACCGGAGCAGCTGATCCATAGCTTTTGAAACACAGACAGAGTCAGTCTTAGGCTACTGTCCACTTAGGCTGCGCATTTACATCCTGTAGGATCTCCCTGAACAGCACTTCCATTACTTTTGCTTTATTCAGTGTTCTGTTTATTCTTAGAAGTCAACCAAGTTTTTATTAAAAAAAGAAATACTGTGTTTGGTAAGATTTTTCAACCTATTTAATGAAATCCCTCATTATGGTGTTTGGGGTTTTTCTGAAGTATTTACAGTACTTGCATGAGTCACATGCAAGCTAATCACGAGGCAGTTAGCAGGGACTTACCAGATCTGCCCTTGAAAGAATGGGATGTGCTTAAAGAAATGATCACCAGCTCAAAATTGTGTTTAATAACACGTAAAATGTAATTGCTCATTGTTGACAATTCAAGGAAATAGGGGGTAGATAAGGAAGGAGATAGATGTCACTGTCTTTTGTTCAGTTTCCTCACCATGGGTGGAACCATCCATGACTGGAATTTCTGTTGTTAATTCCCTAGCTGCCTGGTAGCGCCTTACAGAAGTAAGGGTGCTGGTGCCTGTTTTCTTTGTGTAATATAATTTCAGGCTGCCATCAAAATAAGTACTTCTACTCTCTGATTGCCCTTTCACTCAAATGTGTTCCTGCTGCCTCTGTTGTATTGGAATAGAATACTTCTGCAGCTGCAGAGTTGAATTGGATCAGCTTGCCCCAGGAGAACACACCTAGTTTTCAGGGAGCACAGAAGGCTGACCAGACTCTATCTGCTATTACATGGTCACAAGGTTTGATGGAAAACAGTAGGGAAGAAACATGGCAGGAGGAAGAGAAAAGGATCATTCCTTTGTGTGATGTTCCTGGGGCTGGATAAAATTTAGTGGGAAACTGCCCTTAAGCTTTGCTGAATAGTATTGCTCTGGAAATGTATGTTTAATCTTCTTTTGATAATAGGCAACGTGAAATCTCTCCATCTCCCATCTCCTACAAATGCACTCAAGAGTAAAGGAAAGATATTTACATGGTTCTTTGGATATTTATACATTGCATTGCACAGAAACTACATGAAAACAAAATTAAGAGTCCAAAATCTGGCAAATTGAAACATAATCTCTGCTGTGAGTAACTAAAAAAACACCATTTTCTTATCTTTTTTAGATTGCGGATGCAAAAAATGAGCTATTGATGTTCAATAACTCTCAAAATAATCCGGTATTTTCAGCAACCGGTACTAACCCAAGTAAAACAACAGCACAAAAGGTAAGTGAAATGAGTTTTGTAGTAGGATAGGGAAGGTGACTTGTGTTTCTCCAAAATCTGAATTCCCAACTGGATCCGAAGAATTAGTGTTCCAGTGCCCTGTTTATTACAAGAATAAACTGTCATGATTCTTAGGAAACTTGCTAGACACACCATGCCAAGTTTCTTCCATGTGTCTTAATGGAAACCGAAGATGTATTAAACAATGGATGTATTTGGTTCCGTGTTCATGTTTACATAAAGCCATCTCCCTAGGCCAAGTATCGGTGACATTACTTTGACATTGTAAGTGATTTGCAACAGATTTTGAGAGAAACAAAAGCCCCATTCATTTTTGCCCCCAATTAATGGTGTTCAGTAAGTTTGCAAACGCGCAGAAATTTTTTAAGTTCTTGATGTAAAATTGCTGGTTCGTGGTTTATTTTTCTACCTTTTTTTTTGTAGTGATTACCCAAATACGTATTATTTCAAGCCACTCTTTTCCTGAGTGTTGTTATCTAAGTAGAATTGAGCTGCTGTGGTGTCAAAGCTCTCGGTGGTAGAAATTTTGAGAAGACATGATATTACCGGAGTTTGTGAAGAATAGCATTTGTATTTTAATGGGAGTTCAGTTTCTTTTTTCTACCTAGCTATCTGCTGTAATATACAGTTGTCCTGCCACGTTATTTATGAGAAATCAAAAGAAACCTTATAAGTCTGGTGATTCTGGGAAAGGATAGTCTGAATGTAAACAAACTTTACTAACTTCTGAGCAGTTTCAGATCGGGACGACAAGCTGAATACTACTGGAAGATATAGTAGGTCCACTGTTGTCACCTCTTCAGAAATTGAAACCGTTGTTTGTGGGTGCAAACATCCCTACTATATATGAAGATTAAATTATATCCTGCTTAGTTTTCATTCTTTGGNTAACAAAAATTACGCTTCCTCTGTTGCTATAGTTTTTTCCCTGTTCTTCCTTGCTCCTTGTGTTTTGGAACATCAAGAGAGCTTCTGAGCACAGGGCTCAGTGAACCTGAGCCAGGGCAGAACCCNGCTGTCTGCGTTCCCTCACTATGCCCTCCACATTCCCTCAACAGGGGTCCTCGAGAGCCCAATCCAGATGCTTTTATCTCACTGTGATAAACTGCTTTCTTGAGACGCTCTATTTTCTGCATTAGCCCTGAAAATAGCTTAACTTGCACACCTAGGCATTAAAAAAGCTAGAGTTGGGTGAGATGACTTACCATCCTTGCCCTCATATTTTTTTCATATCCAAATATTCAAAATGTTAGAATATTTTCTGAAGTTTTACTTAAAATCCAGAGAACAGTCACTGCTAACAGACACAATTTTAATGTTACAGATCCACATTTAGATACACTGCTTTTGAATATTTCTCTACACAGATTGAGACATTGCAAATCAGAGCCTCAGACGGCAGTGACGCCTGCATAATTTAGTAAATCAGCTGACCTACCCACTCCTACTGTAAATTTTTCCTAGTAATTTTTTTTTCCTTTTAAAATTCCTTCTAGCAATGTAAGGCCTAACTACATTGACTTTGGAGGCAGACAAGCTTGGCTACCTTTGAGATTTTTGAAGAAATTAGTCAAAAAAATACAGAGATTATGTATTAGTAAACAAACACATCTTTGTGGGGAAATGTTGGCCAAAATAAAGGAAACACAGCCCTACCTTTTGCTAGAGGAGAAGGAGGTCTAACTGAATGATAAGCTTTGTTTCTAGATTTAGTCATTACTACAACCAATTGATCAAAAATCTAGAAAAGCAGAGTTTCCGTTTGAACGCACAAGTCAAACTTTTAGAGGCAATTGTAACAATGATATTCCTATGCAGCTGCTGATGCTAACAGTTAAGGTTCTAATTCTGCTTTCCTGTCAGTGGAAAGGTAGGCAGCTCTCATGACAGACAGATGTTAGTGACCTTCGTAAAATGGCTTCACTAACCCCTTCCTCCTTGATTATCACAGAACAAAAAGGGACAACGCACCTGGCTTTGGCACTTCAGGTATCTGAATTTGGGCAGGGTGAATATGGTCCAGTTTTTAACAATGTAGCTTCTTAGCATAAATAATTTGAGATGCTAAAATCTAACTTACAAGAAAGCAATCTGTAAGATTATGGATTAAAACGTAACTAGCATTTCAATGTCCGTTCTTGAAGTACTGTTTTTGTCACTATTATTTTGTTATTATTTATAGCCTTGATGGTACAAAAAAGTGAATGTCTTTATTCAAGCTGCAAAACTGAACTTTTTGCTCATAGCTACCTAAATCTCCATTTTTCCCTTTTGGCATGGCTGCAGCTGCCATTTTTCCACTGTAATGAAAGAAAGAAGATGTATTTTTTTATTTGGTTACTTCCGAAATTGGGACCGCTGAGAATCAAATTTAAGATTTTCTCAGTGGCAATGCAAAAACCTTGTTGGCTTATTTTGGTGTTCTAAGATGATGATGATGTTTCCTTTCAGACAAAGAAACAAAAACATGCCATAGTTTGTTCACCGAGTAGTAAGAAGCTGTCATATTAAACTGCAAAAAGTTGTAAATAACAAGGGTTCCATGGGGCTGGTGGGGCTGGTTGGTTGTTTTTCAGGTCAAAAGGCAATCATTATTTATACAGATAATACATTTTTTTTATTCATAGGATGGAATGTGTCCTCTCAGCAGCAATCAAACTGTGGAAAGCACCAACAGTAAATCAAAGACAGAGTTGGGTGTTTCGAGAGTTAAATCTTTTCTTCCTGTTCCTAGAAGTAAAGTCATGCAGCCTTCTCAGAATTCTAAAAAAAGCAGCAGCAGTAATACAAGGCAAATAGAGGCAGATAATAACACAAAAAGAGAGATTTGGAATTTGCACAAAAAAGAACAAATAGAAAAATCTAATAAATAAACCTGCCTACCATACAATTTTCTGTATTCATATAATCTCTATTGCAAAGAACCAAGTACTTCAAATATGTAAATATTTTTTAAAAATCAACTGTTTCCCTGTAATATAAAGTTTGTACAGGACCACAGTCTTATTTCTATGTAAATCAGCTGGAAATTATATTGATTTAGCAGTTTTGCCACCTTCATAGATATTTTTTTTCCTTCTTCTTTTATTATGAACATTACTTGTTTAAATGATAATATTCAGGGGTATTACCACAGGATTCTGTTCGTGTATATACTGTACATAAATATAATCTATTAAGTTCATGTGTTAAACTGCATTCAGATGAGTTGCACAGTGTGTACAGCAATGGCTTAAAGCTATTATACATGCATTTTAAAGACGTGTTTTTATCTTCACTTAAAGAAAAATTAATGGAATGTGGCAATAACTAAAATGATTGGAAATGCAGATCAATTACTTTCAGCTACAAGCCATATTAAATACTTTGATTTCCCCATCATTTGCCTGCTGAATTGTGATTTTGTTTCTCCCAAGTTTCTCTTCATCTAAAATGTCATGAATTTCCGTTATAACTTTTATCTTTAAAAAAAGGAGAGAGATTGAGAAATTAAAATGCAATAAAAATTATTTTTCTCAGACTCTTATTCTTTGATAGAATTGAAGAAAATGTGATCATTTATTAACTTTTTCTTGTATTCTGTAAAAACTTTTATATACTTCATTAGTGTTTTAAAAGTATCCAAGAAATAATAGTGGTTTACAGAAACAGATTTTACTGAAAAGGGATTTGAGCACAAGCTTAACTACAGTATTATCAGAGATAATGTAGTAGCGATGAGTTTCTATGTAATTATCAATTTCTGTTGTGGATTTAAGATGTAATTGCTGTGAAATCATACTCGAGTTGCAGTTCAGATTAAGTCTTTTTCATTTCCCCCCTACTGCAGCGGCAGATCATGTTCCCACGAGGGAGAGTTTCTGCAAAGGGAACATTTCCCCGGTCTCTCCTTACGGTAGCTACAGTTCTGTACTGGTGGATGTGGAAACGCTTGCTGTCTCCGTACCTCACCTGGTAGGCAGAGGGGAGCGCGGGGTTTTCTTGAGATCAGACTTAGATGCCTTCTGATGGGCTACCAGGAGATGGGTTTGACAGCTATGGACAGCAACATGGTCATGCCTGTAACTTCCAAAGTAGCGTTGTTCTCACACTAAGCCTGGAAGAGGAAAGGGTTACCTAACTGTTTCCTAATGCTTCACCTTTATATGTAAAACAGTTATCCCAAACTCAAGTCAATAAAATTTTTGTACTGCATATTGTCTGTCTTAGTTTATACGTGCGTGTTATCTCTATAGATATAGATCATCAGAAGCTTATTTCTGTAACCATGTCCCACACAATATATTTAGAAAGTATCATGCCTTTCAGTAATCACTGCTTTATTAAAACTTCAAATTTCTTGTGTGATAATAACATATAACCCAAGACCGATGATTTCTTTAGAGGTGGTTTTTTCCCCCCCCCCCAGTAATTTTGGTGCTGAAAAATGGGATGCTACTCCTCCTGTTGGTTCTTAGCAGAAAGCTACGTCAGCTGCAAACTGCTGTAGGTCAGAGCAAGGGGGCGCCGCAACTGGGATCCCGTATGTGCTGAAGCAGTGTGAGCAACGGTGTGGCAGCTTGTGAGAGAAGCTCAGGCATGGATTTCGTGGGGAGGGGGAACACAAAATGGAAAATGTTTTTTGTGGTGATCACCAGAGTTGCAATATCAAGATCTGTAATAACAGTAAATCATTTTTTTAAAAAAAAAAAAAAAAGCTATACGAAAAGAAAAATGCTGACACGCTTCTAAACTAGGTTTGTTCTGCGTTGAGAATGAACCTTGGAAATGTCAGACCTCATTTAGATCAAGAGTCAGCAGTGTGTTTCTGTGTGGGAAGATCTTAGCACGGTGTCCTAAAGCGTGTTTGGAGATATATTTTAAGACTCTCTATATTGTCTGTGAGAATCAAAAGTCTTCCGTGCTGCACTTGGAGTGAAAATCTGCAGAAGACAGAGTAACTTTGATCATCTGTTCATGTCTGGAAGTTAGGTCTCTTGCTAAATTTAGCACTGCCTTCAATGCCCTCATTATCCTTTCTTTTCAGCCTGCTGTCCTAATCGCTCTCCATCTGCATCTTTCACCTGGTTGACTTCCACCTGCTATCATTTTGTCTGTCTGTCAGATCAACGCAGTCTGTGATCGTCAGACATCTTTAATCACAGGATATTTTGCAGATCTTCTAATTGAATCTGACCTTCTGTAGCAACTGCTAAGGTCGCTCTCTCATTAGGCCACGTCAGTTCCTGCCCTCAAATGGTGGAAATCACATAACCGTCAAACAGTTTGGATGGGAACTCACTGGCTTCCCCAATGGTTTGTCCTTTGGGTTGTGACAGGTTGTGCAGAAGCCAGGCAAGGCTCTGCTTATGACTTCACGGCTTCCCTATATCTTCAGGTTCGTCCTGTGATGCTACCAACAGCACTCCTCACACATGACTTGTAATACCAACCGCTCTCATTTTGGGTTAGTAATGGGAGAAATCCTTTTTCCTCATTTCTGTCTTAAGCAGAGGGGTTTTCAGCATGCCGTCTGTGGTGGACCATGCCGCTCTGTGCTGCACTCTGCTCCCATGTATTACCCCTCCCCGCATCTTTAAAAAAGGTGAGGTGAGTGAAGAGAGAGATGCCCTGTCTACGTGGAGGAGGATGTCGGGAAGTACAGGGAAGCTTCTAAGGTCGCAGCCATTCCACAGGCCACGTGGTCAGTGAAAAGACTTTTGATTTAGCCCCTATCTGAGCACTCCAAAATGAAGTGTGAGGAAACCTTCTCCATCATTCAACAAAGGCACCGACATTCATCAACAAGAAAAACATTGGAGGGCCTGGATCTCTGAGGCGCTTCTCTTCCCATAATACAGCGCGAAGTGATTTACAAAAAAAACTAAAACCCTCCATCTTTCCAGTAAAACTGGAGAAGCAGAATAGCCTCTATAGGTGGAAGATGCTTGTAGAAGGAGCCAAGCTGGAGAAAGGATGAGGGGCCACTCCCTTGGTGCTAACTCCGGCTAAAGCGATGTTTATGATGTTCAGACCATAATTAAAAGACTTCGGAATAACAAAATGGGCTGTTCTTCAAAAACCTGAAGTCAAAGCGGCTGTCGAGACAGCACGAGGCGTGTTTGTGCTGGGCTGCAGCAAAGGCAGACTCAGAAGGCAGAAGTTTGCTTTTGCATACAGTTAAGACAGCAGAAAGGTTCATCCCAGGGATTTAGAGAAACAGAAGGAAGCCTGAAAGAGGGGAAACACTTCCTCAGCCCAGCGGCAGCCCAGCTGTAGTTTGGGTAGTATTAGCCCAAAGTGGAGTTGGGATGCGGTCCCCACGCTTAGGAGACAACAGAGCGCCCATACCTGGCAGGTGCCAGGGGTGGCACGTGCCTTCTCCAGCTGCAGAGCCCGCACCAAACTCCCAGGCTCATCACAGAGATAGCAACCATAACTGTAGGCCCCTGATCATACCAGAGTGACCAAAATTCATTTTTATGATGTAGTACGTTTAAAAGGGTTAGGGAGAGGAAACTAAGAAAACGCGTCCACACGTTAACGCTTTGATCAGAATGACAAGGAACCTGCTGAGAAAAAAGAGAAAATAACAGGCAAGGAAGTTGGACTTCACTTGAAAACCTCCAGTAGCATTTACAAGGGTTGTATGTTGACATTGAAGAGAGTCCTGGTGAAGAAAATTAGTAGAAATATTGTTTACCCTAGGAAAAGGAAATTGGTTTTGGAGAACAGGAGGGTCTGTAATGTGTATCATGTATATGAAATGTGTATTGCATTGCACGTTGCTTAACTTGCAAGATTTTTAGGCAGCAGTTAATTGTCCACGAGTGAAGACGTGTACACAAAGGTCTAAAGTGCTTTTTTTTCCCCAAACATTAAATCATGGCTAAGTAATGGTAGAGCTAAAATACCAAATCTCTGTCAGAAAGAGGAGAAAAAAGTTACCAGAATACCTTTTACATAAATAAAATGCAACAAATTACACAGTTCTGAACTGACCTCCAACAACTAAGACCAATTCAGAATTAACCCTAATGTGCGGAAACGTTTTACAAGGCACCTTTTCCAACAGCTCCCACATTTGAGGGAAGTGACTTAAGCCCGTTGCTTGAACAGGGTAGAATTAAAGAGGTGCAGAGGCAATCAGGTGTTTGGCAGCTCTGACACCGGCACAGAAGACTGAGGGACACGAAGCTTGTGGAAACGGAAGAGGTGGAACTTGAAACAAGACTTGGGAAACAGGTGTTTCATGGATAAAATACTAAAGCTGGTAAGATACCAGCTAAGCAACTGTGAAACCAAAATTGTTTTTTGGAAGCGCAGGCTTGTTTGAGCCTGACGAGATACTGAGCTGTTCCCACTAATGATGATTATCGAGCTGCTTTGTGTAGTTATTTTGTGTGTAAGATTTACAAAGACGGCTAAACATGCAGAGTTCCAGCTCGTTTCGGCTAACCTTGCGCTCCATCGTCGCTGGCCTAAGAGCTTCTGAGTGCGGTGCTGGCAGTGTGGCCACCCTCCTGCTCTGTACTGAGGGAGAGCCACAGAGCCTTTGCAGGGCAATTTCACTCTTTCCAACTTTTTTGCTTTCTTGCAGATGGGCTGTAAAATCGAATCTTCCTGTGCAGTACTGGTCTTCTCTTTGGCCACGTATAACACACCCACCCCCATTTAATAGTACAAGTGTGTATTTTTAATAACAAAGTGTTTTGGGAGGGGTAGTCTTTTTTATGTGGATGTTTTCTCACACGTATGCAAACTCAAGCATGTGAAAAGAAAAATTTTCTTAAATAATGCCCAACTTGCATTTATAAGGTCATTGGTTTTTCTTTTTTTCCACTGTGCTTGGGCTACAGCCTCATTCCCCCCCCCAACCTTGTGCTCCATTTTCCACCATGAGCAACATGTGCAGCTTCGCAGCTCAGCTTCAGGCAAACAGCCCTAGGACCCGTTATCCCACCGACAGCAAGCATAAGAATGCTTATTCAAGATGGTAACGTGCTCTTCTCGACCTCTGCTGGGAAGCAGATGCTGTCCTCCTCATCACAGAGGCTGGTAACGACTCACCTCCTGTTCCAGCCTGAGCTCTGAAGTAGCCGATGCAGTATTTCGGGACTGAAAGAAATAGCACGTTCTTCTCCAGCCTTTTCCCGCTTGCTCTAACAATGACCCCCCCCAAAATTAACACTACTGATTGTGCAAGCTTTGAAGTGCGCACTGATTCTGATGACGCAGTGGTTCTTTTCTGCTGATCTTCCCATATCATCTTGTTTATTTAGATGATAAACTCTCCCGCGCGGTACGTCTGCTCCTCTGAGCAGCACCCTGGAAAAGCGTGATCCGTGGCGTTCCTCCGTGGGCTTGGCCACGCCGCAGCAGCCCCGGCCTCCCGGCCAGACATGGCTGCGCACGCTGTAAGGAGCAGACAGAGCGCTGGCTGGGTGAGGAAAGTGACAGTGCGAGGGGAGCTATTTAGGGGGCAGGAGCAACGGAGACGGGATTCAAAAGTGGTGCTACTTCAATATATAGCTCTAGTCCAGTTGCTACAAAGGCTAAAGCAGGCAGAGCTTCGTGGCAGGGAAACAGCGGCATGGCAAAACCCAGCACGCTCTCCGAGCAAGAGGCGTCGCTTCATGGAGGAAATGAGGCCAAGCAAGGCGACGTTCGCGCAGCCAGAAAGGGAGGGGACCCAGGCAAGCACTGCAGGACAGGCAAGAACCGAAGTACAGTACGAAGGCCCAGGTGGGAAGAAATGAGATAGACGAAAAAAGCGTGTTTGCAGAGGAAATACGTGACGCTGGGCGGAAAACACGTAGTGCGGTACAGAGCTGGAGGGAAGGGGCGCGAGGAGGGCGAGCTGCCGCCACAGAGCGAGCCCTCAGGAGCTCCCGGCCCGGTGTCCAGCGCAGCCCCGCGGCTGGTGCTACCTGAGGCCTGAAGGCCGGTGTTCGCCACGCTTCCATGTGCTGTAGTCTCAAGCCGTGATGAAGTGCGTTTACAAGCGCTTCACATCTGGTGCCGCTCCCTTTGTGGCCCTTCTTCAGCCGCGGGGCCGCCCCACGGGAGGGGCCGGCGGCGACAGTCCCAGACCGGCCTCGGCCTCGCCGGAGCCGCCCGGCGGGGCCCGCGCCGCACCGCAGCGCCCCCTGGCGCCGCCCGGCAGGATCCCGGCCTTGGCTCTTGGCGGCCGGTGTCGTCACGGCCAGGACGCAGTGACGAAACACGATGCGCGTGCTTCGACGGGCAGCGACGGCTGAGGCGGGACCAGCAGGGTCGGCCTGCGCGGG
>Ga0065711_1042860_pt1 | contig 15091 bp, 13 predicted proteins | sample Hoacrofraction12_FD_59098 | JGI IMG/M metagenome (GOLD analysis project Ga0065711, IMG submission 59098) | Hoatzin crop microbial communities from Cojedes, Venezuela - Epithelial fraction 12 v2 (version 2) | ecosystem: Host-associated > Birds > Digestive system > Esophagus > Crop | place... | reverse complement strand
ACCAGGACACCCAGGTCCCTCTCCGCAGAGCTGCTCTCCAGCAGGTCTGCCCCGAGCCTGTACTGGTGCATGGGGTTGTTCCTCCCCAGGTGCAGGACCCTGCACTTGCCTTTGTTGAACTTCATCAGCTTCCTCTGTGCCCAACTCTCCAGCCTGTCCAGGTCTCACTGAATGGCAGCACAGCCTACCAGTGTATCCTCCACTCCTCCCAGTTTAGTGTCATCAGCAAACTTGCTGAGGGTACACTCTGTCCCTTCACCCAGGTCATTGATGAATAAGTTGAATAAGCTGAACAAGACTGGGCCGAGTACTGACCCCTGGGGAACCCCACTAGTTGCAGGCCTCCAACTAGACTACCTTGACATCTCCAGTGCCATCCAGCATACCCAGTACATGCATGAACCTTCTGGAGGGAAAGATGCCTGCCTAGCACATAGCTTTGTGCTGTGGTCTCTGCCAGGAGAAGGACCCACCTCACCAGAGTATTGATTCAGGACCCACTGACACCTGCTGTTCTGCCCACTGAGAGCCTGACATGCTTTTCACTCTTTCCTCACTCAGGACAGCCACATGCTGTTTGAAGGCAGATGGACCATATCATGCCTGAGTAGGGGTGGAGCAAACTGTAGCTCTGCAGGGCTGCTGACTTTGTGTAGTGCTTTAAGAGAGATTTGTGTCGATAAATAAAGCTTTGCATCTGAATACCCCAGAGACGCCGTCCTGTCTCCACGGCAGTCAAGGCTTACATGAAGCACAAAGTCATTTACTTGGTGAGGGCTTTAAGATGAGCTCTGATAGAGTCTGTATGGCTACGAATGCACTCATGGTCTTTCTTTCAAGAGAGGACCACTATTTTGTTACCAGGAAGGCCTACTTCTGGGCAACACGTCCTTGACTGTCTCAGCTAAGGTAGCGTTGCTCAATAGGAAATTCTCTTTTAGGTCCATTTGCTCTATAAACAGAAACAAGGAAGGAAGGAAAGAGAGAAGAGAGGGACATAGTGGATATGTCATTAACAAAGCTACCCCTTAGAGCATGTATTTCTTTTCCAACTTAGGGTGAGAGCTGCCTTGCAGACATGGGGCTATGCTTATTTACGGCAGAGCTCCAAGTCAGTGCAGTTTCAGTGTGGACGAGTCAGGCTCCCCATGGCTCATTCCCAGTCAATATTCAGAGGTTCTCCACACTTGCTGACGGCTTGCCACTGCAGTCCCCAGCAGCAGCAGCACAGGGCAGCTCGTTGTCCCCGCAGCTGACAGAGGGACCATGCCAAGCCCACATGCTCCAAGGCTGCAGAAGGTGCCTGTTGTGCAGCTGTCTGGCCAGGAAGGAAGAAAGGGAGCCTGCCTGGCTCTCAGAGGTGCTCTGCGACTGCCCAGAAATGGGAGGGGACATTCTGGCACAGGAGGAGGCAGAGGGACCACAGTTTTGTCAAACCAAAGGAGTGCGAAATGGTGTGGATTCTTGTGCCCTCTGTTCCCCTCCAGCAGCAGTACAGCAATCAGGTGTAGCCAAGCCACACGTAGCTCTGTCCCACAGAGGAACACTTCCCATTGTCTCACTATTTTTTTTCCGCCACTGTAAAATTTATTACCTCAAAGGTATGGGATTAGGAAATGAAAGATGTGGAAAAATTCCTTGGACCAAAGCACTCATTTCCATCATTTGCACCTTGCCCTGGATTTCCTCCTCGATTAGTTCCAGCAGTGTCCTTGGTTCAAGCCTTGGAGTCATTAAAGTCCTTTTGAAGCTCTAGTGCCCCACGCTAGTTCTCATTGCTCAGCAGAATGATACATCAGGAATAACAAAGTCCACTTTGATCAACTACTTCCATCCTTTACAGCTGCTTCTGCGGGAGTGATTAATCCCAGCCCTTCCTCCACTAATAATAAAAGCAGAGAATCAGCTACATCCTTTGTTGTTCTTATTTTCTCTTTTTGCGTCTCTTTTTGGGGGGACCTGTGGAAGGGACTCGGTGACTTTGGTCCAATTTCTAGCGGAGAGTGCGGGTACCTGGTGTGCTTGGGTGGACCGACCTCTCCCTCAGTTGAGGCCGAGGGTTTCCTGAGTGTCGAGCAGCCCGTGCACCTGTTCTGGATATCTTCGCAGCACCAGTCGTGCCTGAAATCCTACCTACGTGCAGGAGATTAGCGTTTCCTGTTGGCAGGGAGCCCTTGGGAGATGCAGGGCCACGCAATAGGAAACACTAGGCACAGGGACTTTGCTGGGAAGTAGGCCATTTTTTAATAAACTCTGCAGTCCCCTGGGCTGCTGATCTGGCACCTTGCTCTTCCATGAACTTCTCCTTACAAATAAAAACTATTCCAGGCCTTCGGTTTCTGTTTTAAGCTGACACTGAGCCGGAATTTCTCTTGATTTGCGCTAATCTAATTGAGAGAAGGAGGAAGCACACTGTTTATTTAATGACAAATGCCAGCTAAAGAAGAGGAGGTTTAATTATCAGTGACCACCAACATTTACAGATAAGAGTTCAGCGTCTAGACCCACGGTCCACTGTGTTCTGAGGACTGCAAAGATAAAAGCCTTGGACATGGGAAATACCTCAGTAGAAGAGCATTTGACAATGGAAGCAGAGCTTTAAATGCCCTTTATCACCTGCTGGTAATGGCTGACGTAGGCTGAGCTATGTACTATGCATGCTGCATACAGAGGGGAGGACTTCGTACCTTTAAACCTAATCTGTCTCTTTACCAAAACAGCTGATGCCTGAGGTGCATCCTGGGCATATGCACCTCCGGTTATCCCTTCCCAGGTCCACTTGTGGGATGTTGAAATATCAAGCTCCATGCAGATTGTCCCTGGTATGGTGAGGGAAGGATTGGGCATGACTAGCAATGGGAAAGCGAAAGAAGAGGAAAGTGTAGCTGGTGCTTCTGGTTTCTGCCCCAGGCACAGGGCAAGGAGCCCCTGAATGTTGTTATGATATGAGAGGTGCAATGGGGAGAGGAAAGTCCAAGTGCTAGTGTGAGCTGGTTTGTGTTTTCTGTGAGATCTAGTTTGGGGAAATGCTGGTTTGGCTGGGGGCAGACTGCAGCATCAGGCTGTTGCTCCTCAAGCTTTTGGGCCTCTGCCTGTCAGCCTGGCTGCTCAACGCCTATGGTTCTGGGGGTGGCACATCGCATACTGAGGAGGAAAGAGGTGCATTGTGAAGCGCCCTTGATAAATGGTGCTCTCAGCCACTCTCCAAATTTCTTAACACCTCTCCCCTTCTGGGTGTTACAGTGCTGGGTGGTATCATCTCTCTTTGAGGTTAGGACCTTAGGTTTGATGTTTGGGACAAGCAAGACACCATTGTTGTAATAAGAAAGAACATTGGCATCCAAATGTCTTGTCCAGCATGTCATGTGTGTAACACATATTTGCCAAATCAAAAAATCCTGGAGTCAGAGGCAGGCAGTGAGAGCACTTCATTAATGTACCCCTCCCTATACCCCCCTCGGACTGTCTATTCCTCCAAAGAGCTCCCTCAGGCGCTGTGTGCATAACTCCAGTTATAACAGCCAACTGGAGACCCGTAGAGCCATGCTCAGATCTGTCACATAAGTATAAAATCAGAATAACTCTTGCTGCACTCTGCTGCACCGCAGATGAACATCTGTTGCATAGCCCGCTTCAGCAGTCATTGGACTGCACAGGTACTAATCAGGGCAGAATTCATCACAGAATTAATTTATGTGCTGTTTTTAATCTTTGGTGGGGATAAGTAGGTGAATGTGTGAATGAAACCTCAGTGAGTAATCTTTCTACTTTTTTAAGGTAATTTGGTGTTTTTCAAAATCCACAAATCTCAAGGTCTCAGACTCTTCTGCAGCTCCCCTGACAGAAGTAAATTAAAGACCCCGCATTTCTGCGAAGCATAATCCAGCTCATGGACTTTGCTGATTTTGAGACAGCTGAGGATATGGCCCAATCACACAACGAATTTTGTCTAATATATGGCTTGGAAGTGTGCTGACAAACTAGAGAGGATTTAATCAGGGGGCCTAAGCTAAAGAAGATAATCTGCTGTTTCAGTTTGAATGCAGCAGATATACTTTTCTTTCTCATGCCATCAGGTCTCCAGAAAATGGCTTTAAATACCGAGAAATCACAATAACTATGTAAGAAATGTGTAGTTCTTTCCACTAAACTCATCTAGTCATGGGGGTTGGACTAGATGACCCACAGAGGTCCCTTCCAACCCCTACTATTCTGTGATTCTGTGATTCTGTAAACTGGTCTAGACATAAACCGACAAAGAGAAACTGGCCTGACAAAACAGGCTGAAACTAGCAACTGCTTTGGAAGAGCAGCCTAGGCATCCTTGGCAAGGTTCAGGGCCTGGGGATCACACGTGCCTCTTGCAGGGCTGGAGGCAGGTGGGCAGAGTGGGTAAGGAAGAGGCCACCAGCAGCCCCGAGAAACAGCTCAAGGAAGAAACCAGCGTCACAGCATGGGTTAGAGCTGTCTCACATTGCAGTCACATCTGGATTTCACTTGTCATTTCACCGGAAAGGCATGCTCCAGAACCAAAATAACCAACCTTTCTCAGGGGTTTCCATTTATAAAAAATATTTACAGCGCACTTCTGACATCACCAGGCAGTACAGCCATGCATGTATGATTCCTGTGTGTGTGCAGGGACGTGTGTACCAACAAACATTGTGTTACATTACTGTGCATTCCTACATCCTTATACAGATCAGTCTTGTCAGGCTGGAAGATGGGGACAGAGTGACAAAGTATAATCCAGATTTACCTCTGGTCATCTTTGAAGTCAAAGGCAAGAGCAGGATTTAGACCTGCTCATCTGATTTGGACTACTTTACAGAAAAAGGCTTGACTGATTTTAAATCAGGGCCCAGGCTGAGCTTCCTCTGTGCTAGAGGGTCGACATTTGGATCCAGCTCCAGTTTCTCCCAGCCCCACTGCTGGCAGCACCCAGAAAAGCTAGTTTAAAGCAGTACCAGCTGGGTGGACGCATTCTGAGACTCTTATCCATGCCCAAGGGCCACCTGTTTACAGATGTAGCATCTTCTCCTGATTTTTTCACCTGAATAAATTGCCTCTGGAGTTGATACTTCACACTTTTATATCTGCTCTGTGCAGTGGGAGGGTGGATGTACGCAGGCACATCTCAGAATTGCTGCAGGACTCCTAGTAAGGCTCGTTTGCAATACACAGTGATGTTTCAGTTCAAGTTCCTCAACTTGCATACAGTATCATCAAGGTCAGGAGATGTGACAGGTAATGCCCCTACCCGGGTGGCATCCACAGCAGCCCCTGTTGTGTGCCAGGCTACAGACATGCTGAAGACAGTGTGACTGACACTCTCCTCCCTTCTCACGCACCTCAAAGCTTTGAAACAGTGATAAAGTCAGCCCAGGAAAAGAGCAAGTATAATTCCTTGGACCCTGGTCCACCTTGCATGCTCCTCTGCTATGGTCTCACAGATGGCCCAACCCTCTGGTCCTCTCCAACTCTCTGGTCCTCTCCGACCCTCCTTGCACTCATCTCCAGGTCTCCAAAGCAGCATTCCTACCTTCCCTATTCCTGCACCATCTTTCTACACATTGTCCTCATAACATCAGCTTCCCACACTTCCTACCACACACCTTATCCCCTCCCTGTGTCGCTTCCTTGGTCCTGCTCTTACAGGGTCTTGGGCCGGCTGGGCTTTGCCATGTGCGTGTGGAGCACAGCAGGGCCATCACAAGAGCTGATGCTTTGCACAGGAGCGAGGGCTCCTGATCAGCAGTAAAGGCTGCGTGGGAGCGCTCGCCTTAGCATTAACAGAGGAGACTGCATGCACAGGCACAGCCTGCAATGGTGCCTGCTGCCACCAACGTGTGCCACTTTAAAGCTGTTCATATACAAATGGCTGACACAACGCACAACTGAATCAGAGGCTGAATTATCTCTGACTTAGACACTTACTTCCCTTGCATTATGCATCCAAAAAGTGCGCTTTCCAAATTAAAAGTAAAAAGAAATCACGTTAAGCCACAGCCCATCATCTGAGTAGGGCAGAACTTTTCAAGGGGACGGCAGAGTGGGAGAGGAGGAGACAGCATTGTGGCCAGGGATGGACACACTCATGCATCAGTTGTTACCTCTTCTGGGCTCCGTCCTGCAAACTCCTGCAGATACGTAGCACCTTTCACCAGCGATGGTCTCATGGAAGTCAAGAAAGTGTTATGTTGTCACTACTATGATTGCCATTTCTTTCAAAAACTGTGTTATCCCTCTGATTTCTTACTACCGAATGCAGCTCAATTCAATTCACTGAACTCGGTGGAACACCTCCCCCTCTGAAATCAGTACTGAGAATAGCAACAGGCCGATGTGTGCTTTTCTGTCTTGTGCTGACTTGTTCTGTCATCCTGTGAACGAGCTTCTTGTTTTCTTCTCCTTGATCAGACAGTTCCACCTAAACCAGGACTGGACACAGAAGTAAATCTGGTAGGAGAATACACTTCCTGTTTATAAAAATACCCTTCCTGTGTGGAAGAGCCCTCTTCCTGCACACACTCATCTGCGTACAGCATCCCGGACCTGCTCCTGTGCGGATGCAGGCAGAGCCGCTGGGGTTAGGGGTACAGCTATGATGGATATTTCATCAGGCTGAAGTACCAAATAAATGAACGCATTCATTGTGCCACCTCTGGAAGTCAAACTGAACCCCAAGCAACCCCAGACTGTGATCAAGATGTCATCCTTTTCAAATGAAGGGCTTTGTCTCTTTGGCTTACAGCTAAACCTATCTGTGAACTTCTGGAACTGGTGTCTCATTGCCCTGAACTTATTTAGCTAACTTATAGACAGTGCATCCGGCTCCTGTGATTTGATTGTGCTCATGGCTCACACGTTCACAGCAGCTGAGGATTTGAGCTGTGTACAAGAATTGATAAATTTAAAAAAAAACCACCAAGTCTCAAAAGGCGGTGAGCTGGATATTTCTATTCATATCCCTCACTATGGGTTTTCCTGTAACTTCTTCTGAAAGGACCTGGCTGAGATCTCCATCAGGGCTCGATGGGTTAATCCACTCTTCCCCCAGGTGGCCTTTCATCCCAAGCACATCAAGAGCTTAGTGGTGAGAGGAGCAGATCCCTCATTCTGCCATGACTCCCAGCAGCACCCCCAGACCCTGCAAGACTTCAGGGATCATCAGACAGACTTCTTCAATAACAGGCTTATGAAAGGCCCCAGTCACCATCCCACCTTCCCTCAACAGTTTTGTCATCTCCCTTCCCCCCTTTAAAGACTTCTGCTTTGCCTCTTTCCAAGACCTTTGATGCCCATGCAGCATGGTGTCTGCAATAGCTTCTCATAGGCTCACATGCTCTGCTTTGCCTTGCTTCTCGGATGGGTCTCGCTTGCACTGCTCCAGTTTGGAAGTCAACGTTTGCTGTCACCACATAGCCTACACATTCTGCTGCCTCATCCCATGTCCAAGTATCACTCAGCTCATGCTTCCTCTTGACGCCCACAGCAGAATTCACACTACCTATTCTGTGCTTATTCCCATGCTTTCTTCTCTGGGCATTTCCATCATGGTCCTGGTCAAGTGCAGGACTATTGTCATGTGTTACACAAAACTCCAGTGTCCTTCTACAAAAAGCCATGTTTATGGAGAAGGGGGTGCTAACACTTGGCTTCCTTAACCTGTCTCCTTTGTCAGTCTCTGCTAAGTTTCCATCCATGAGCACAAGCGCTGGTTTTACAGGCTACCCCACAAATCCCGTACACATATGGACAAGCCATAAAATTTGTATTACTGGGACAGTCCCCCACAGCACCTGATTAACACAGTGCAGTCGTCTAAACCCAGAGGTATTATATGCAGGGTTTTTTTCTCTCTCAGCACAGGAACTTGTGAGTGAGGGGATGGGTGCAAAATCTGAGACCTTGCACTTCAGAGCGAAACCTGTTCAGTGTGCAGGAGGGCTGCCCCAACCCCTGGGCATCTTGCAAAGAACTGCAACATCAGGGTGTGCAGGTGAATACTGGGGCTGGAGAAGAGCCACATCAGAGGCGAGCATGGCTGCTGGGGACACTGGGAACTGGAGAGGCTCACTGGAAGGATGATGTGCTTGCCTTTGGGAACTCTGCTCCCTCCTCTGGTAGGCAACACCACCTCTGCCCCTTGCTTTCCACACCGCGAGGTCACCTTCCCAGCCTGAGAGATGACATGATGATTAATCTGCTATCTGTTCCCTCATCACAACAATGTTCTTTTCTGCAAGTTCTTGTTGCCATACAGGGAGCTGGCAGCCTTATTGCATCGGCATTTATCATTTTTATGGCCATGCAGTGTTGGGAAGAGATTAGCTGGGTGGAAGGCAAGATACTGGGCTGAGGAAAGTCCATCTGGCTGGGGCAGTGCTTGCTCTTTGGGTCTTCTCCTGCCCATGTTGTCTCCCACACCCCGCAGCCCTCATTGGTGTCCCCGCAGTCCCCTGCACGCTGCTCCCCTGGTGATGCAGCAGCCTGATGGTCGCCACCCCCTGGCCAGGGGCTGTTGCTCGGCGGTGACGGGGGCACAGGCAACGGGCAGCCCTGGGGGTGGCACCTGCCTCGCCAGGCAGGTGTGGAGCAGTGTGCCCTGCCTCTGCCGCCCAAGCCCCTCACGGCTGCCGGCACCCCCGGTGCTCTTCCGCCCCGCTTGCCCAGATTTCCTTCGCGGGGAAAACAGGATACAAGCGGAGGGAGAGGGGAGCAGAGCATGCCTCTGGCTCATCCTGACAGGGAGATGACAAACACAAACATGTCCGTCTGCACGGGCAGCACCCCTGGGTCCCATGGTGTACGCACATGCTCATCCGCTGAGCCCAGAGAGAGCGCTGGGAGACCATGCCTCGAAATTGGGCACCTGAATTATGGCTTGAGGCTGGCAGCACAAACATCCCCTTTCCTCTTCTCTTCCCACTCCCTGGTTTTGAGTAATTGGCTGCCCGGACTGAGTAGCTGACAGTTTGAAGGGTGCTCGCCATCGGTTTGCCAAGCAACGTTACAGCATTCACTGGGCTCAGCAACAGAGCCGGGATACAGACGGAGTCCGACTTGTTCCCACGCCTCAAGAGATTGAGCAAGTTGGCTTGAGGGAGGCAGGGACTGTCCAGTTCTCCTGTTAGATGACATCTGTCAAGTTCATGTCATGCCTGAGTCTGTTGACAATGCTTGGGGGGGGAAAAAGGGAGCTCAAGCTTCACTTGGCTGTTTGTGCAAAGGTCAGAGGAGTAGGAAAGCAGTTTGGCTGTATTTTTGCTACTGAAGTCAGCAGAGCTGACTCTGAATGCACACAGGGATCAGATTGGGCAAGACCTATTTATACAAAAGCACTTTGCAGAGGACGACTGCACTTTAACACCACTCCTGTAAAAAAGGAAGGAAAAAAAAAAGGCCTGAACATTTGAAGGAAAAACACTTGTTTCCTGTAAGGAGGTTCAGTCAGTGGAAATTGTACCTCTGCTGCCTGCGTCTAACCAGTGTACTTTAGCCCCAGGTATGACTGTCAGTGGGGAAAGGCAGGAGCCGTGTCATCCTCCACAAGGCAGCACAAACATTTTCTTGTGACCATCGGGCTAGTAACCTTCGTGCTCACCATCATGATATCAGCTGACGTTATGCTGAGGCTTCTAAGTTGCACTGCCATCCCAACCTTCGCTTTGGATTTGTGACATTTGTCTCTGCTGGTGACACCTGAACCTTTCTGATCCCGCCCAGACTCCTGCTCAGTCCTTCCCAGAGACCTGACAGACTGCAGCGTGGAAAAGGAAAGCCACCAGGTTTGCTTGCTGTTTGTTCAAAATGCCCAGGGCAACTTCTCTGAACCACACTGGTTTGAAAATAAGCTGGAAATATCACAAGCTCTTTACAAGACGTCTGATACCTCCTATTCTCAGTCAGGCTGGAAATATTAAAGCAGCCCCCCTTCAGCTAATTCTGCTCCCATACTTTTGGCTCAAAGAGCAAGAAGGACAGTGAATGATGTGGGTAAACTGAAGCGAGCACTGAGCTGAGAAAATCTAAATGTGGGGTAAAGACGTGTTTTATTTAGTTGGAGAAAGTAAGGTTTAGGCATGAAAACACATCTGATACCAGGGATTTTGCTTTTGCAGCTGAAGCCTTAAACTCTGGTTCACCTGCGATGCAAAGCGGCTGCAAAAACAGTGCCAATGTTTTCCAGCTGCTTGTCCTCACCTGAGTTATGCAAAATAGCCAGGGCTTGAAAGTGAACCTGCCCTTCGTGTCCTGGCCAGACCCCACCCTTGCGTATACACGATACAAGCAGCTCTTGAGCTCCGTCTGGTTGAGGAGTGGTTCACTCGCAGCTCCTTTGCTGGGGAGACATCACAGGGCTGGGCTGGAAATCAGCGTAACGCCATGTCTGAGACAAGGTGACCAGTTCGCTATCATAGCCAAGGCAGCCCGTCCTCGTCCTGCGAGAAACCGGTGGGACTTGTGGAGATCCTGCCAGCTGCTCCGTATGAGCCAGCCCCAGTCTCCATCTCCTGAGACCTTGTGGCTCCCAGGCTCCCGACCTGTGGCAGGACAGTGGTTTGGGGATGCATCTTGCAGGGACAGCCATTCTGGCCACCATGACACAGGGCTTGGGGCTTGGTTTCTCTGTTGCCCTGTTGATAAAAGGTGAAAATTCATCACCTGCCCTGCCCTGCACCTCCTAACCCCCAGCCAGGAGGATTCCGCTCAGAAGCTAGCAGAAAGAAAGTGCAATATACTGCGGAGAGGCTGTACTAGCACTGTGGTGGTCTCGGCGGAGCTAGGTAGGACAGGAAACAGGTTGGGAAGGAAGAATATCCCTAGGGTCTGAAAAATGCTCCTTACACTGTAACAGAGACATTTCCTTAGCTCAGCGAACTGGGAAGCAAGCCCCAGTTTTGCAAAGACTTCTGTGACTCCTCCAACAAAAATATTGTGTTACAGAGGCACCACATGCCCTGCTGGTCCTGGTGTCCTACACCCAAAGCCTTTGGTCTATCTGCTCTGTGAATAAAGAAGAGAGACTGCAGTGAGAAGAAGGGGAGTATTGCCTCCCTTCCTCTTTATTTTGGGAGACACAGACCAAAAAGACCACGAGGCAAGCCCAGAGTCCCATCACAGGTCAGTGAAGCAGCTGGAAAAGTGTCTCAACAGTCCTGATGCCTGGTCTCCTTTGCCAGCCAGAGATGACTCCAGCAAAACATGTCACTGAAAAGCGCTTTCAGACTGTGACCTAAGGTGTATCCTTTATTCTGTCTGTAGTAATATGGCAAGAAAACGTCTCTGCCCAAATCCACCTTTTCTGTTCATAACTGTGGGGCAGCTGGTGAGTCCCTCTCCATTCGCAGAGACCTGGGCTGTAATTTGCTCCTGGAATGAGCATGGAGGGCTGAGCTGTCCATGGGCGCAAGCATCTGCAAGACTGCCCACATCTGGGGCCAGACAAGGAGGAAAGAGACACAAAATTTGCTTTAGAAAATACTTTTTAAAGCTTGCCTCTAACTGCTACCTGGGGCCCCCACACTGCTGAAGCACTACCCCGCCAGGAGGACAACCCAAAATATGTCCCTTTTCATTTCAAGGCAAATTCCGGGAGAAACAGAAAAAAAAGGCTTTTTCCTTGGATTTTCCTGAGAAGTGCAGGCAGCTATTTGACAGTGCGGAGATAGGAAATGTAGCGTAGGCAGCCAGTCTCTCCTGCCGTGGCCATGAAAAGAAATATAAACACTCTGATTCTATAAGCAAAGAGTTGACCCTTGTTTGCAGTACGCTAGTTATGAGCAATTAGGATAGATACTGCATAGAGACTGGGTTATGGCTGATAAAAAATGGTGCAAGGGCATCTCCTGCCTTTTCATATGCAAGAGTTTGTATCAAAATTCCTGGCCATGTTGCCACACTGAGACCATCCCCCAGCTGCTTTTGGGAAGTGGGACTATCTGAAAAACCACGGACAGAAACATCTGGGAAGTAAGCTGGCCTGTCCAAAGTTTACATTTCAGTTCAGCCCAGTCCATTCGGATAAAATGAGAGCTGCCTCATGTTGTTAACCCCAGGGACATTTGGAATCAGAGATTTGTGTCAGATCCAAATAAAATAAAAAAACAATTCCAAAATGCAGCCTAAAATGCAAATTAAACCAGAATAGAAACCATTTGTTCAAACACATAATCACATAAACAAAGGACAAAAAAAGGCCGAAAAATCACGTATTTGCTTGAGGAACCATACGAGGTTCCTTATCGTTTCCTGCATCTAAAAAGTTGAGATGGTTTTTATTCTCCACAGAGTGAGGCAAAGGGGGCTTCATTCTGGCCCAGCTCATAAATGCCACCCTTGGCTCAACTAGCACGTCTCTTCCTGTTGCTGGTCCTAATGACACTCTTTCCAAGAAGCTGCGTGAGCATGACAGTAGTCCCAAAGTTTGAACCCTAAGTCCTCAATTCAGAACTCAGCGTGAGAACTGAGAAAGCAGTTTACCTAACGGAAATCCTCCCCAGGGCCCGTGCCAGTACAACATAGTATGGGCTGGGGGCTGCTTTGGCTTGCACAATGCTGCCTATAGGTATGGCTGTCTATAGGTAGGGCTGCAATGAGGCTGAAGCTGTGAGGGCAACGGCTCTGCTTGGGTTAGTTATAAGAGTGTGGGTATCCTGAGCAAGCAAGCTGCAACAGCGTGGAGCTCGGTGTGGGCTGAAAAAGCAGGCTCAAAAGCTGGAAAAGCCCTTGGGAATTTAGCTCCTGCTGAGCTCCACCACCGCCGGCAGATCTGCATCGCATGGTGGCACCACTGGTGTTGCTCCAGTGTGCAGCCCCTCCTAGCTACTCGTCTTGCCATGGGGTTATAGTACTGGGGTGGGGTTCACCCCACAGCCCTCCCTCTCCCAGCTCTTCCTTGCCCCCAGCGCTGACTTTGCAAGCATTATCCTAGAGCCTGGGTTGTCTGAGCATGTATTCTGAAGGATCAATACTTTGAAAAGTGCGCATTCAGGCACGTGAAAATCCATGACTTGTTCTCCACTGCTAACTCCACCCAGATGAAACTCTTTGGTGTCGTTCCTGACTGATGTCAGAATAAGTAAAAGCAGACTTGAGCCCTCAATTTCTACACGCTTAGAAGAATTTCTGTTTTCCTTTATGGAGGGAATGTTTGAATTAATTGTTACACTTGCTTAACATCATGCTGAAGTGTATTTTTTCCACTGTATAATTTCTAGATGAAAAAGCAAGGTTAGAGTGAAGTCACACAAGAGCAACCTTCAAAAAAAAAAAGTGTCAAAGGACACAACTGCAAAAACTACCCTCGTAACACATTAGAAACCCCAAAATTTTGAAGTTAAAAAAACATAAAAGAAATCCAAATGCATGATGATAAAGAAATGCACCCTTAGGACATGTATACACCCTTAACGCTGCCCCCAAATGATGTTTGAACAGGGAAGAGTAAGAAAGAAATTAACAAATAAGAATTTACTCTAGGACTTCATCTGAAAAATGAGTTTCAGGTAAGTATGAATGGCAAACACTCCAATGCCATTATTCTAACTACAGCTATTCCCGGAGCCGGTGGAGGGCAGTGGAATGAGCAAGGTGTTGGCAAACACAATCACTCTTCCTTGTACTAGTAAATGTGCTCCTGAGTGCATCTGTCCACCGCCTATGCAGCAGGTGCTCTGCCTCTGCCCTCCCCGGGCCGTGGGGCAGGGCTGGAGGAGGATGGGGAGACAGCTGTGCCCTGTTCCTTGGGTTGCACTCCCTGGCTCTCCTTCTCCCCAGGGAGCCAGAAGATGCTGCTGCACTTCCCTGCAGCTGGGGGTATGCGGGACCAAGGGAGGAAACGCAGCCCTTCTGAGGCACTGCGGTCAGTCTGGCTTGCACCAACCATCCTTATTTGCCTACGGTCCCTCAGGCAGGCGTATGAAGAGGACCTGTCTGCTTTGGCTGTGTGCTTGAGACACATCCTGCACACTGCTTTCCCAGCTGGGCCCATCGCATCCCGGTCAGTGACTCAACTGTGAGAGAGATGGAAGCGTCGCAAAGCCCGTCGACCTCAGTCATCAGCTATTCTTGTCGCATGCAGGTGGACAAATGCTGGCGAGAGGAATTTCTCCAGCATTGCCAGAAAAAGCAGCATCACCACCTCCACATCACCATTGAAAAAAATAGACCCTTCTCTTTCGGGATTGCTACTTCAGATTGGTTTCTGGAAGCTTGTGGCCCCCTGACAGAGATGGGATTAGAACGTCTCCGTGTAAAGAAAGCTCAGGGACCGTGTGCTGGCACTAAACCTTGCGGAAAGGTATGTTTGGGAGGTCTGCCTGGGTCCTGATTCACTTGCCTTAAGCCAACCCCCACAAAGCATGTGCATCTGGGCGTGGCACGGGGCTACGCGCGCTGTCCACGGGGCAGATCTGGAGTATCAGGTCGTGCACGGCTTCGGCAAAGAACCGAAAGCTTCCTGATTTATCAGCCTTGACCTCTTTGGCAGAAGCAGCATTTCAGCGGATAAAGTTTTGCAAGCAAGCACTGACTACACCGGTCTCTGACGACGCGCTGCACGCTTCCACGTTGGGAGGGATTCCGCTCTCTGCTCCCCAACAGCGGAGCCCAGAAGGGCCCCGAGGGTCGTTTCTCAGGAGGGAACGAGCAGGGTGGTTCTCCCCGCAGCTGCTGGGGACTTCCAGGCAAACCCACTCTTTGCAGGTGTTCTCACCCTCGGGCAGATACCCAGGGCAACCGCGGTGCGGCTGCAGAGCAAGAAGCGAAGGAGGGGGGGGGAGCCAGAGAAGCAGAGCCCTGCCCCGGGCCCGGGGGCCTGAGACCGAGCAAGTTCAGAAGCAGGAGGTGCCAGGGAATGCCAGGCTCCGTCTCCCAGGGGAAGGTTTAAATCTGAAGGAGGTTTCGGCTGCTCGCAGGTTCCCGCCATTTCCTGAGGAAACGAAGGCCGATGGCATCGCGCGACCGCCTTCGGCCCCGCGCCCCCTCAGCACCGGGACGTGCGGTGCCTCCGCCCGAGCAACGCCCCCGGGGCTCGCCGCACCTGAGCCGCCCGCCCCCGGCAGCCTGCGGCGGGGAGAGCCGGCCC
>Ga0065711_1042859_pt1 | contig 15092 bp, 6 predicted proteins | sample Hoacrofraction12_FD_59098 | JGI IMG/M metagenome (GOLD analysis project Ga0065711, IMG submission 59098) | Hoatzin crop microbial communities from Cojedes, Venezuela - Epithelial fraction 12 v2 (version 2) | ecosystem: Host-associated > Birds > Digestive system > Esophagus > Crop | place... | reverse complement strand
GGAGTCTCCTTCTCTGGAGATATTCAAGACCTGCCTGGACAAGATCCTGTGCAGCCTACTGTAGGTGACCCTGCTTCGGCAGGGGGGTTGGACTAGATGACCCACAGAGGTCACTTCCAACCCCTACCATTCTGTGATTCTGTGATTTATTTATGCTAAACTACTATGCCATTTATCACTTAACAACTAAAAATCAATCATTAATCAAACATAGGAGTCAAGCCTTAGCTGTACAGTACCACACATATGATGATGTATTGTTGGCTTTGCTGGCTGCAAACCGTGACAGCTCTTCATCCCTGAGGTTGAGCTGGCTCAGCATGGAGCTGTTTAACAAGGAAAGCCAGTGGGTGTCACCTTTCTTCCCCAACCTCCACTGTGCATCACTGCTGTTTATATACAGTTTTTCCACGCATTGGGACCAGTCTCATCCAAAGAATTACACCCTCTTTTCATGGGTCAGAACTAGTCTGTTCCAGCCTGTCCAGAGGGTTGTTGCCTTCTGAGTGCTGATCCATTCTGGCCCCTTCAGATGCATGTTACCCATTTTCAGACTGGGTTATAGTCATCACGTTTCTTCAAGGTGTTGCAGACTGTGTATGACTTATGACTGGGTATGATTATCTTAGTCTTACTACCTTTTCTTTCAACTCTGCCAAGCATAAATACTACACAATATTTCAGTTCCTACCCTGTGACATTCCCTCTTATGGTATTGTTGGGGTAGAAGGCAAATGAGATGTGTTCCACTAACAGGTCTTGAGCTGCAGTTGAATGGGGATGGCCCTGAAATTATATGCACCTCATGTCACCTGCATCAGATAGCATTACAAAGGAATTTAGCTGCAGTGTCAGATAGTTTCTAATTGAATGGATATAACTTCGGACTCTTTTCCTTGAAGACTACCCATACATCTTCTCTGAGAACCAATCATGAGATCTTTGACTGAGAAGACACCCGTTGAGTAGCTGAGCAGGTGACGTGTAATCTTTGGCTGTCTAAAGTCATCAAAGATGTGAACTTGCAACAAAAAAACATTTTGCCTGTGTTAATTTTATAATTGCATATCTTCCTAGATTAAAACATAACAAAGAATCTTCTATATTGTCAAGACAATAAAACCGTGATAACTTTGAGTTACTCAGACTACTGAGCATGTTCAGTAAAAGACATGATGTGGGATTTTTTTGCAAAGTTTGCATAATGCTAATGCAAAAGAATTTTGCATAAAAAAGAATTTTAGGAAGATTCCCTGATGGGTGATACCTTGACTTAACTCAGTTGGTGAGACCCCCTCTGTTTTGCTGCCTTCAAAGTATTTGGTGCAAGCATACATCATGTTGGACTCGCCTCTGAACATGGCTTATGGGCAAGGAATGGAGCTCAACAGGGTCCCATCTGAGTCTCTGAAAGTAAGGGAAACTCTGCACCACCTATCTTCAACTCAGCAAAATACAACTCAAGTTTTATCTAAGCTGTGGGGATACCCTATCATTTCTGCTTTCTTGCTTCACTGAAATGGAAGAATAGCTTTTCAAAAGCAATCTTTTATCTTACTTGGCAGATATAGCCAAGTTCTGCCATAATGGGGACTAAATTTCCAAAATACAATTTACGTAATGACAAGGTGCAACTCCTTGTTTAAGAAGGTAGATGCTATATATGTGTCAACATCATGGTTTGCATATGTTACAGTCAAGGATATCTTCCCTCGTGTGGACTTCTTCCCTCTCTGGGTCTGTAGCATGAGTAGAAGTCTAGAGCACGAGTATCAGTATTCAGAATACATTATTGCAATCTTACAGTAGAGCACAGACAAAAGTTTTCTTTTCTTAATTTCTCCCCTTTAGGATAAAACCTGAGAAAATTTTTTGAGCAGTGAAGAAGCATGGCCAATTATGCTGTCCTGGCTTGTTAGTCACTAAGTCTTAGGAAATGTTACAGGACTTTAGAAAAGATTTCCTATCATCCTCTGCTTAAAGAACCCTCTCTATTAAAACATGAAGCTTCTTGGTTATTATTAAAAGTTTCAAAGTGGAATGATGAATCAAACTGATGATCAAAGAATCAAAGTGGATGAGTGCATGAGAAATTGCCACTTTCCCAACAAAGTCCTTTGAGAATTTCTGAAAGAGACTGTATTTTCTATGAATTGGATGCACTGCCATAAATTTGGTTGTTCATGAATCAGGTTTGTGTATGAACATAAATTTAATAAAATTTACCCTCTATAATGGTTTTTCACAGGATCACTGCTTCACTGAGGCTGTGATACCCTAAGACGTGAAGGCAGTATGTATTATACAGTAAATATTTCCTTTGCTTTGTAAAGAAATCTAACCTGCTCAGCATTTGCATGTCATTACCCCTCTCACAGCTGTTTATGACAAGTGCTGCTGTCTCAGCTCTGGGAAGAAACAGGTTTGGGCATGCATGTGAATGACATGGTTTGTTTCTGTCTGGTTTGCAAGCCAGAACTGTGGAAATATCTCCCATTCTTGGCTTGACTGTTATTCTCTGTAGCAAGCCTTATTTTCCCAGGCAGATTGTTGAAATGTGCTAATGAGCTTCCAAAGAATATAAAATACGTGCTCCCATGGTTGCACATTTTCTAGTTCAAAAGCTACTTCTTGTGGCAGACCTAGGTATAACAATCTGAAGCAATCTTAGATCATTTGCAATGCTGTTTGCATGTCCACACCCAGAATGCACATCTAGTTTACTGTTGTCTCATAACAGTAGTGTTGGCTGAGACCTGGATATTAAAATAAAGATTTGGACTGATGTGCTTTTCGATATACACTCATTTTCCTTCCATAGTAAACCAATGCTAATAGCTTCTTCTGAAGTAGAACATAAATAAACTAGAAAGCAAATGTATATATGTAGCATGTTGCTCAGTAATAATCTTCTTTTCAGAATGAGGTAGCTTTGCTTTAGAAAGTTAGTCTAAGCCATGCCAACTGCAGTTAAGACCCTATGTGCTATACATACATTCCTTCCATTTTGGTATGTGCCAGCTTCCGTGCACAGAGGGAGTCATCTGAGAAAGTGGTCTTTGGAGGCTCAGAGATGTCATCTGTAATTTTTATTTCAGGAAAAAAAATGGGTTCCTCAGTTACAACTCTTCTTTCCCATGCCACAGACATTATCTCCAGCATAAATGGACACCTGCCAAATTGTCTGTTATCCTTATGATCAGAGCAGTCTGTGTCTCTTAACTTTATGCCTCAATCACATGTGTGACTTGCTTGATTGTATATCAGCTGGCTTGCTGTCCCAGCTTCTTGCCTTTTCTGGGTCTCTGATACCTGGGGGAATGTGGAGGAGTGAAGGTGTGGCTATACTCACCACAGCGCCTTGAGTCCTCTCAAGCCCCAGCTGGATAGTATAAGGTTTTCAAATCAAACTTTGAAAGGTGGGCAGTGATTTTTTTCATATTTCTGTGATCCTAAATTAATCACAAAATAAGTACTGTACGTGCTTTACACTAGTACACTCTCGGCTGTACACAGTCAAGTAAATGTTCCATATAATTTGCTTTGTAAAGCTGGGGACTTTTGAGACATTTTGCTGAATTCCTGAATGGAAAATAGCTAGGTGATTTTAATGACAATATCCTGGGTCAACTGAGCTTAATTCTTTAGCATTAGTAGTCCATTTTTTAAAGAAAATTTCCAATGGAAAATTTCTGAATTTTTGGTTAAAATATTTTCCAGGAATGCTTTGTCTAGCTCAGTTTAAAAACCAAATTTTCAATAAAATCAAAGACACAGTGGGTGTCTGCACTTCTGTGAAACTTGATGACTTTACTTTTGTAGTTTGTGTAGATCTACAGTGCTTTATTTTTACAATGTACGTGTGATTTAAGGCCCTTTCTGTGCTTTGGTGGAAAACAAAATTCACAACTTTAATAAACTGGCAATGTGATTCTTCTCTTGTCACCTATATTTCTTACAAAGAAGCATTAAGCTTCATATAGGAAGTATTATGTGTCTCTGGCATTAGCCAAATCAGTACCATGTGCTGCTACACTGTGGTCTTCTAAAACCAAGGTATGTTGTTTTTTTCACTGATCAAGATTAATTTACTTACATTTTAATAACTCTTTGCTGACTTGGAATTTTGTACAAACTGTCATTTATAAGTATTGTTTATACAGCCTCTTCTTAATCGGACAGAAAGCAGCAAGTACACAATAGTTCTGCTTGTCCCCAGAAAGTCTGTCCATAGGAATCCGGTTCATTGGAGCATCCATACACACTGGCATGAGGCAATCACTCACTCAGGCAAAACTCAAGAGGGCTCAACTTCAGTTGCTACTGTTGGGAGTTTTATCTTAATCTTTCAATTTCCATAGTGTCTCTTTTCCTTATAATTCCCAGACCTTAGGTGCTTTTTGTAGTATTCTTTGAACTGAGTTAGCTACAAAAGGTGTCAAATCACAACCTCATATGAATCACATTTGCTCCTTGAAATGAATTAGAGAGCTGGGACTTAACCTGTTCACCATCTGGTTCTTCACTTGTTGCACATGGAGGAGTCCTTCTGCTAAACCCATTCAGCAGGGTTTTTTGTTTTATTTCTTCTAGTCCCTGATATATCATTAAGTATTGATCTCAAAAAAAATCTTAAACAACAGAGGAAAGTGAATTGATTTTAAGCATTGGCAGAAAACACATTCTTTGCTCTGTTAACAATTTTAAGTGAATAAGAATGGGTTTTTTTGGAGGGTCTAATTTTACCTCTCCAAAGGTTCTTCAGAAATAAGAGAAAGAAAAGTTTCCTTGCAGGAGTTGAGTGCTCTCTGTAGTATATATCTGATGTATTAGTATCTCATGAAAATCACTCAGAGTGAGTGTCTAGTGAAAAAACTGCTCTAACCAGACAAGAACGTACCACACGTTTCAGTGAAGAGTATGAATAACTCTATCTACCAGAGGTCCAATATATATTCTGTATACTTGGCAAAGTACAGTGCACAACCAATAAGTAAATGAAAGAAGAATTATTTTCAGGGATGACCGTCTTTCTGTATTTCAGATTAAAGCAATTTACTAATATAGCATATACAGTTAAGAGTATCTTCCAACTATCTGTAACTTTCAGAGATGGTAGTTCATAATGATTTTGTCTCTCTGTGCAATGGCATTATAAAATGTCTCTCCGACACTTCTAGCATTAGAATATGTGTAGCCTACAGTCAAAGTGCAGTAGCTTGAAAAAGAAGTGTGATGTTTATTAGGTCTAATTCTGCATAATTTTTAAAAGCTGTTTGACATCTAAGAAGAGATAAATGTTTTCACACTTTTAATATTCAAACATGGCACACTATCTTCACACCAATTATGCTGCTGTATCCTGTGATGTGACCTTCTCTTTAGTTCTCAAGTTTCTTCTTTTTATTCATTTTCATTCTAGAAATTAAGTAGATCCTCTGCTTAAAGATTCTGTAAAGGATTGGATTTTTTTGCACTATGTGCTGTTTTACTATGTGTTAAGTAAGGTACAGGTGTGCCTTAACATCCTTCTTGAACCTAAAATTCAAATTACATTCACTTCTATATAGAGTAATACTTGTAAAGAAAAATTTCAAATGTCTGTGAATTTTTCAAAGCATGTGTACAATTAAGGTTCACTTCATATTCATTGTACAAATTATACTTATGTGCTGGATCATTAACTGTTGGTTTTTGTTGCAGAAAATCTTGGAATTTCCTTGTGTATTATAGGGAGACAGCATTTATTTGCTTTCTCATGCAAGTAGGATCTTTCTTCATCAGATTTTCATATCTGATCCAATAATTTTTACTTTAATACCTACATAATAATGTTTCTGTTTAGATTTGTATCTCTTCTAAAAAGAGTAAAGAATAAGGATATGATTGTAACATGTTTTACAGATGCCATGAATACTTCAAGGAAGGAAGTAAGAATGGTAGTTTAAAAAACACCCCAACACAGTGGTCATGCAAAATTTTGTAGCAAAACTTAGGTGACATTTTAAGATGTTGAATCTGGGTATTAAGTCTCTGAGCTTTAGTTGTCTTAGCCTCTCAAATAAATATTTTCGTCTCTGTTGCAACTAGTGTCTTTTACAAAATACTCACAGACTCACATTTTTGGCATAACAAACTCCACTGGTCCTTCAGGAATAATGATTTTCTGAATGGTGTTTTCTCAGTTGTGTTCTTCACTAATCGCTTTCTCTTTTGAGTGGGTAGGTGAAGTCGAACTAAAGAAGCAGAAGTGACTGAACACTGTTGGTAGTTATGGTTAGAGTGGGGAGGGATTTTTAGGAAACAGATGGCTGTCTGCCAGAAATGGAAGAAAAGCCATTCATTTGAGCGCATAAAGAGCACCTCCAAAGTTTGATTGCAGCTGAGTGTGAATGAGTGGCAGAGGTCTCCTGTGCAACAGGTGCAAAAAGTCAAATAGCCAGTGAATGAGAACCAGAAATCCAGAAAATGTGTGTTGGGCAGGTAGAGAAACCTGGATGAAGTCCTTGGTTGCTATATATTAGAATAAGAAGGAAGTCTGAAGAAAGGAGAGGGAGAACAGACAACTAAACACAGGAACAAAGAGCTATTCATAGTATGTACTTAATTAAAAATTCAGCTTCAGTGGTAGAGTTCGGAGGGAAACCTCGGGAAGCGATGGAGGAAAGGAGACTATATGAACTTTAAGGACATACCTCTCTCTGTTATCCACTGAAGTATTTGATCAAAAGGTGGGGGAAGAAACTAGTTGGAAGACATCACATTTTCAGTGAAGAACGGGAAGAGGATATCAGATTAGAGAAAGGATGCAGAAATACCAAAGGGAAAGGCATCACTATAGTACTAATACTGATGAAAATGGCAGGCTAGGTAGTAGAGCCTATGGAAGAATACTAAGTTCTGCTAGTGAACAGAACCCAGCAATTTTCCTTGTAAGCCTCTTCAAAACTAAAAATAATGAAAGCTTGAAAAGGTTATAGCCCATTCAGAGAGTAGCAGAAAACAGTTAATTTTGGAGTATAACCAAAAAAATAGTGCCATCAGTTTGGGTACAGAACAGTATGGTAGTGGCTGAGAGGAATCAGTTAGGGTCAGAAGGAGGAGGGGAAGGGGAGAGGTGGAGAGGACCCAAGGCGCAAGGGAGAGATAGCAAAACTTTTTTGATGGAAAATGCCCAAATTTCTTAGGGCTACCTGCAATCTTAGAATTGTCAGTCATGACACAGAGTGTATTTCACAAACACTAGATGGAAACCATAACTGTTTTTGAAGAATAAAAACACAGAAGCATGAATCTATCAAAATGTAGCATCCAGTATACTAAAATAAATACCAAATTCCTACAGAGACTGGAGAAATATTTAGTGAAATATAGCAGCACTGAAAAAAAGCCGAACTAGCAGATGAGCACAGCAGACAGCATAGCATGCATGCAGTATTTGCTGAAGCAAGTATGAAGTGATCCATTTCTCCTGCTGGTTTCCAGGTGATGTTTTAATGCTGGCTTGTGACAGCTGCATACTTTAACAATAAATAAATAAATAAAAGCAGCCTTAGCAATGAATGAAAAATATATGGAAGTGACTTATTTAGACCACACAAGTATGAAGAACAACTTGATTAACAGGAACACAAAATAAAGTGGCATCAGTGGGAGTTTAAAAAATAGAAAAAGGATGTTCTTATTGAGTAGCTTGTGGACAAAAAACACAGCATTTAATAATGCCTTATCCTGACATAAAAACTTAATGAGAAAAACTTGTCTGAAAGTCTGCAAGAAGTTGTTTTAGGAATGTGTGTATTTTCACACCCCATTCTCTTGTTAGACAGATGGCTTTCTGTTATTTTCATATCACAGAAATGCTGTATCTGATAGAAATATCAGATATTTTCCTATTAAAGAAGTCTAGTTGCCTCTTGGCAATTAGAAAAGGAATGGGAAAGACCTTAAATAGCTGCTTGATATTCATTTATGCAGTGCTAAAAAGCCATATACAAAGTCTAGGAAGAAGTTATTGCGAGTCCCATAAAAATAAGTAAGATTTGTTATTACAAGAAAATTGCTCTTATGTAATACTCATTCCACAGTCCATTTGATACAATTTCAGTACTGTTCTATCTTAGTTTCATTATTTCATGGTTAAGAGGGTGCTCAAGCTAAGCCCGGTAAAAGTTGGGTGTGTCTGTACTTTTCTGCAGGATGAGTAGGCTTGAACTTAGCAAATTCTTAGGCCATCACAGAAAGGGACTGTTAGGAATTATTTTTTTCTGTCTCTAGCAGTTAGAGAAGCATCAAATGCCTTGCATCAGATAGTTTTGCTGTAATAGATAGTATTTTTCTGGCCTGGAACAAGGCAGAATAAAGCACTGAGAGTGGATAGAGCCTGTCAGTAGGACAGGGCCAGTTCCCACCTCTGAATGATTAGCTTTAAAGGTCCCTTCCAATCCAAACTATTCCATGATTCTATGATTCAGTGTCTCAGTGGGGAATAATCAGCAGAATGAAGTGCATCTGTGCCATCCCTCCTGAAGGCCATCAAGGTTTATTCAGGAGTCAAGGGTGTGGAGCAGGACGGCTCCAGCAGAAATCTCTGGTGTATAGAAAAGTGATGTAGCCTTTGTGAGGGACCCGGCTGGGAAGAATTCTGGGGTAAGCAGGTTGAAACTGAAGTAATCCTGAATCCTCTCTATTATTACTCAGTTTTGAGTTTGGCTTTTGTTTTTTTTATCTTTTTCTCTTTTTTTGGCTATAACAGAGTTTTTTTCCAATTTCTTAGTCAATTCATATTATCCTTTCTCTGACCTTTGCTCAAGAATAGTGCATGTGCTGCACTTACGGCAGTAAGCATTGTTTGGTTTTGGTTTTTTTTTTCCCCCTGCGGGTCTCTGTTAGCCCTCTACTCATTGTCCAAAGATTATTTTGATTCTAATCTTTGTAGATTCTTTTGTTTACCATGTTCTATATATTAGGAGCACTAATTTCCAACATTGAAACCAGTAGGTACTCAATTTCCCAAGAGTATAGCAAGAGAGATTAAAAAGAAAACAAACCAGTATGTTGCTGTGGGACCAAGGTACTCTTACATAACTAATTGGTGTTCAACCGTTAATTCTGTTCATTTCCAGACAACAAAATCTCTTTCTTCAAGGTTGCAGTTAAAATTCACATATCCAGATGGCTTATGGACATTATAATGAATTGTGAATTGAATTAGTCTTTATGTGGAGTTGCATTTTTCTTGTTTCCCGATTTGTATTTGCATAACGTATGGCAAGGGTGCACTGACAATGTGCTTCACATGAAGCCCTCCTTCTTTTTTTGTGTGGCATAACAGTGACCAAGAGTGCCTGAAAACAATAACAATATTTCAAGAATCTGATAGGTGTTCATTTGTTTATATGTTGTATAGACTTTTCCTCCAGAAACAGGTCTTCCTCATAGGTACTTTGCATCACTGATAGGCTGTCAGTGGGAAAAAAGAGTTCAACATGGACATGATAAATGAATTTGAAAGTGCATGATGTTGCCTTAGAAGGTTTAGAAGCAGCATTGCCCAGGTAGATTACACTGTGGATACCAGCATTTTACATGTTATGGTAATAAGTGCAGATGCTCCATTTTTATCACTATTACATACACTGACATCTGCCATAAGTATTATATTTGCTTGCTGAAAAAGAGCTTTTTCCAGCACCCTTAATGGTGCACAGCTACATTCTGAAATGAATCTTTTTCCACATTAGCCACATTTATTAATGAGTCCGGCAGAACTTTTTTACATCTACCAGTTCAGAAATATAGCATGTTCACCTGCAGCATATTGTAATTTATATCACTGCAGGAAAATTGAAGCTCAACATTTGTGCATAGACTCTATTTCACTCAGTGTGATGGATGTGGATATAGATTCTCTGTGCACTGAGTAGGCTGCAGGAAAAAGCAAGTATTCTGTCTTACACTGAATATGATGAATGTGAGACTTGAATGCCTGGATATTGAAAACACACATTGCTTGAATGGACAGGTATACCGTATCCACACTTCTGATCTCTGCTGCATACCTATCCACTGTTGTAATTTTCTTTGGTTCCTGCTGTGTGCCAGATTGCAAGTCTAGTAGAGGAGGAATTCAGTGTGAATGTAAAACCCAGGATTTCTGGGCCGCTAATTGAGACAACACAGGAAATATCAAGGACCATCTGTTACCTATGCTCACATATTTTAAAACAAAAAAAGCAGGGGAAGTTTCATCCCTACATTAGTTTGCTAGCTTTTGGTGTAAGAAATAAATATAAATACAAGATGTTTGGTGGCATTCAGAGTTCATTTTCTTGAAGGGACCGATTGTTGGCAGCTGCCTCACAGCAACGCAGGATAGCTGCTCTGCTTTTCCCACTTCTCTTCTGGCCATGTTGAAGGTGAATGGACCATTGTTGATTGCTTGTGGTCCAGGAGCTGCTTCAAGTTTCTTACAACTCGACGGTCTGGAACTGAGCAATTTTCCATGCAAAACATCAGCATAATCTCTCTCACAGTGAGAGGAGACTTGATAACGAAGCTGTGTGATCTGGTGCTGAACAAAGGACTACTTTTGTCTCTGATGCAGGCTTCTTTATGTAGCATTTTCAGAGTCGCACAAGTCAGGCCTTTCATGCTGTACATCCAGAACCTAGGCACTTGCAGTTTCCACTGAAAACAATGAAACCCTAGCAACTCTGAGAAAAGCATGGTGCTTTAATTTAGGAAAGTAAATAGAGATTATGGGGTTATTTGGGAACAGAAGACTGATCTATCATCAATACCCATAGCTTTGAGAAGGGGCTTTAATCACTGTTAAAATCCAGGATGGAGCAGAAAGACTAGTACTAAAAGGATGTGTAAGCAGGGAACAGCAGGCTTCGAAGAGCTATTCAATCTGTCAAGAATTATACTATATATTCTTCTCCCCAGCCATCCTGAGGGCTTTCACACTGTCCCTTTGCATGCTCTTGCCAGCCAGGTATCTTGACCCTTTAAAGGCAAAAATGGCCCAAACAGAAGACTAGCATTAACATGGAGTTTGTAGAAGAAAAAAGTGAAAGATAATTGATTCAGAAGAGAAAAGGGAGTTGTAGAAACTTAGCTGCTCTGAAACAGAATCTCAGTTTTGTTTCATAGAGTAGATTTTAATTCTCAGTGACACACCTCTGCTTCTTTTCTGACTTGAGTTTCTGCAGTCACTTCTGATAAAATACTAAAAAATTACTTTCAAGGCGTTCGGGGAGTGACAAGGTACATTTGGGATTTACAGTGTTGATTAACAGAGTACTAACTGTCAAATCTGAAAGGCAGCTATCCAAAAATGCCAAGGAGATCCCTCTGACACACAGAGTGTGAATGCATGTGAGCTGCTTGAAACGTTTATTATAATAATAATAGTATAAGGCTTACTGCAGTGTAGTCCTGTGTTTTAACGTGACAGTGTTTTTCAAGTTGTTCTTGACAAAGCATATGATCATGCATCCCCACAGCATGTAATACTGAGTGAACACATTTCATGACATAGCAGTTGTCTTAACAAGCCTGCTACCTTGTAATTCTTCCTTCGGTCATTAAAGCAGAGGCTCGGTACCTGCATCTTTTTTGGTATCCCACCACTTTTCATATAGCTTTTTGAAATAACTCTTTGGCTTTTTGAGTGTCCCTTCATTTTTGGAACAGAATATGCTTTCTGAACAGCACAATTCTAAATTTAAATTTATACCCCAGTGAAATGGGCTGGAAACACCAGCAGGTGTTTTGCAGAAGAACAACAAAAGACTAAGTAGGGACCATGCCAGGCAAGTGCACAGGCACAAGAAGTGCCAAGAAATATTTCTTTGCGTACTCTTCAAATTTATGTAAGCTGATGTTAGTAGTCAATTTGTACTGTGCATGTGCAAAAGGATAAAGTTCTGCTGACCTTTGCTTAATTATTTATCCCATGATTTTTCAGTGCATGACCTCTGAAGCCTGAACAATGAGATAACATAGAGTATTTTCCTATTGATTTCTTCACAAGAAGTCTGATAGTGTAGTACGTATCATACTTGTGGCATTCAATGTAAACTTCAGAGCTACAGATTTAACAGGTCCTGATAAGCTAAAAAGAGACTTTGAGACATGGAAAGACTGCAGGCTTTCTGCCGTGGGCTGAAACAGGTATGTAGGTATGTTTAAATTAATGTAAACTTTGGGTCTAACCTAAGTGTCTGTAAGTCCTAAAAAAACCCCACAACCTAAACCGACAAAAAAAACCCCTCACCCTTCCTCCCACCCTCAGCTTTCTCTAGGTACAGAGCAGACAAACATACTCAGGAAAAAGGATTTATCTTAGAAATGTAGCATGGGTTCTTTCTGTGAGAAATGAAGGGGTTTTTTTCTTCTACAAAGAAGGAAGTAATATGAATATAGGAGTACTTTTGCTTTTCAAAAGCAATCAATAAAAAGTGATTCTGCATACAGCATACATGTTTTAATGGCTTAGTCTGCGTGTATGAGGAGCATATGCTATTGGTAATAATTACGAAGTAGAAAGAGATCTGGGGAACTGTATTTGGTAAAAAGTACTTCAGCAGAACTTAAAGATTATACAGTTACATTTTTGTAAATCTTACGATGTTTTCTGAGGTACTTCAAATTTCCAGAGTAAAAGAGACATTTGAATTATTTGGTTTTATTTGTGTTTACCTAATGCCCCATGGAAAGAAGTTAAGGACTTTATAGAGCAAAACAAAAAACAGGAACAGTCCCTCTTTTCAGTAAGAATGAGAATAACTGCTGATTTGTCTATAGAGATTTGCAGCTGTAAGTGGTTGTCATTATTAAGAAATATGTAATCCATTGTAAGTTGTTTTCTTGGTAAAGTTTTAAGTTGACAATTCAGGATGCAAGTATGGTGTGAATTTTAAGCAGGAGTGCACTAGGAGGACAGGCTGCAGAAAGTTTGGATGAAGAAACATTAGCACTTCTATCTGTTGTTTAGAGATTGTGCTTTTGAAGCAAAATACCTGGACATCTAAACACACTGGGAAACAAAATTTTGTCTTAAATGTAATATTATTAACCTTCTATATAGCTATTCTAGACTTTCTATATATCTGTGTAGTACATTCTATATTTTTAGTTTGTTGATTTTTTTTCAAATTGTGCTTGGAACTATTTAAAATACATTGTTAATATGCTCTTATTCAGACCAAAACTAAAAAAAAATCCCCAAACTGAAAACCCCTTACATTTTGACAGGCTTATGTGTCAGAAAACAGAGAAATAGAATCTCTTAAAAGTTCATTTCCAGTAGTGCTTGAGCCATAGTGGCTAAATACGGTTCACTGTCTGTTTGCTTCTGAAACTTTCAAGCTGTTTTATGACAGCCATCACAATCTGTGCTTTATGCACATATACAGTTTGATGAGGGAAGATTACAAAACTGGAGGAGATGAATTTTGCCTTGACTGACCTTGGATTCTTAATTGCTGGTTAGTGGAGAAACACTCCTTTGAAGTGCAAAAGCAGTCACTGTGTTTAAAGACTTGGACTGCACAAGTGGGAATACAATCTCTGGATATTTTTCACTGAAAAATTTGATCCGTAAATTATAATCAAAGAGCAAGCTATTCAAGAGTTTCTTCTCCTCTTGTTCTTTTAAATACTTTCTATTCTTATTCTACATTCCTTACACTGCGCTTTGGCATTTGGAGATGAATGCCATCTCATATGGTGACAATAAGGCCAATTCAGTGCCCTTCTGTAGGCTGTTAGGCTTTATGTCTTGCTGTACGTAAGGGATTAATTAAATAGCTGTGAACAGCATGTTTGAGACAGAAAAGTCACTGTCAGCACTTTGTGTGCTTATGCTAACCAGTTATGTTAGGAGAATAAAATGATGCATTAAGCATAATTAAATGCAAATTTGAGATGCTTCAAAGTAGAACCAGTTATTATAAATTAATTGACTTGGTGGCGTTTTGTGTAGATGGTTCGCTTCAGACCTTGTTAATGACAGAATATTTTAATATTTTTGTCAAGGTATGTATTTTCTTAGCAGCCTGATTTGGAGCCTTCTTGTCAGGTGGCTGTTCTTTGGTTGTATAATTGTATTTACAGAATCATAGAATCATTAAGGTTGGAAAAGACCTCTAAGATCATCAAGTCCAATTGTCAACCCAACACCATGCCTACTAAACCATAACCCAAAGTGCCACATCTACAGGTTTTTCGAACACTGCCAGGGATGATGACTCCATCACTTCCATGGGCAGCCTGTTCCAATGGCTGGCCACACTTTCAGGAAAGAAATTTTTCCTAATATCTAATGTATACCGCCCCTGACACAACTTGAGGCCATTGCCTCTTGTCCTATCGATAGTTACTTGGGGTAATAGACCAACACCCACCTCACTACAACCTCCTTTCAGGTAGTTGTAGAGACCAAGAAGGTCCCCCCTCAGCCTCCTCTTCTCCAGATTAAACAGCCCCTGTTGCTTCAGCCGCTCCTCATAAGACTTGTTCTCTAGACCCTTTACCAGCCTTGTTGTTCTTCTCTGGACGCACTCCAGCACCTCAATGTTCTTCTTGTAGTGAGGGGCTCAGAACTGAACACGGTACTCGAGGTGCGGCCTGACCAGTGCTGAGTACAGGGGCACGATCACTTCCCTACTCCTGCTGGCCACACTATTCCTGAAACAAGCCAGGATGCTGTTGGCCTTCTTGGCCACCTGGGCACACTGCTGGCTCATGTTCAGCTGGATGTCCAGCAACACCCCCAACTTCCACCAGGCAGCTTTCCAGCCACTCTTCCCCAAGCCTGTAGCGTTGCATGGGGTGGTTGTGACAGAAGTGCAGGACCTGGCATTTGGCCTTGTTGAACCTCATACAGTTGGCCTTGGCCCATCAATCCAGTCTGTCCAGATCTCTCTGCAGAGCCTTCCTACGCTCAAGCAGATTGACACTCCTGCCCAGCTTGGTGTCATCTGCAAACTTACTGAGGGAGCACTCAATCCCCTCATCCAGATCATTGATAAAGATGTTAAACAAGACCGGACCCAAAACTGAGCCCTGGGGAACACCACTTG